>TARA_Y200000002_G_scaffold186186_1_pt1 | contig 16925 bp, 16 predicted proteins | sample TARA_Y200000002 | Tara Oceans TARA_Y200000002 (sample SAMEA2619388) | marine metagenome | biome: marine biome (ENVO:00000447); feature: surface water layer (ENVO:00002042); material: "saline water (ENVO:00002010), including plankton (ENVO:xxxxxxxx)" | depth 5 m | reverse complement strand
TATCAATTTCAAGGAGATAAACGAAATTATCACTCTCCAGAAAACTCATCGATAGGAAAATTATTACAAAATAAAAAGGGAAATCCATTATCAAATTCAATTTTATATATAGAAATTGCTCGACAGTTGAATTTACCTATTATGGGTATAAATTTACCCAATCATTTTATTGTTGGGTTTTTGAATGAAAAAAAATCTATTTTAGATAGCCATAACTATCATGTAGAAGATGTCATGTTTTACATTAATCCTTTTAGTCAAGGGGTCATATTAAAAAAGGAAGATATTAAAGACTTTATCCAACAAATAAATGTAATCGAAAATAAATATTATTATGTACCCTGTCCATTTTCTCATATTACTAAAAGAATTTTAAATAATCTAAATTTTTCTTTTAATTCAAGTAATGATATAACTCTGAAGAATGATATTAAAAAAATCCTTAATATCTATAAAAGGTAAATATTAATTTTTTAACATAAATCATAATATAAATTTACCTAAATTTAAAGTCTAGATGGGTTTGTTGAAATCTATAGAAAATGTATATAATAGCTCTAAAGAGTCTATTAAAAATAAAAACGGGAATATTTGTATATCTCACTTTGGAGAACTAGACTCAGATAAAATATCTGAAATTTGTGAAAGCACGGAAAATTATTTATTTGATATTGGTGCAGCAAAAAAAAATATTAAAATAATCTTTAATGTTCTTATAGAAGGTCTTCAAAACATCAAAAATCATGGGGCTTTTTCTAAAGAAGGTATACAACATTACTTTTTCAATATTTCTGTTTTTAAGGAATATTTTATATGTTCCTTCTCCAACCTAATTGATAAAAATCACATCGCATCTTTATCAAATAATATTGATCATCTCAACACTCTTGACAAAGTAGGACTAAAATCAATTTATTTAGAAACTCTGACCAATGGTAAAATATCTAAAAAAGGAGGAGCAGGTCTCGGCGTTATTATTATGGCAATGAAATCTAAAAATAAAATTGATTATCTGTACAATCCTATTGATGATGAATTATCTTTAGTAACATTGAATATTAAAGTAGATAAACTTTAATATCACTTTAGAAAATAGGTCACTTTATTTACCTTATTCCAATTACCTTTTGTAAAGTCAGGTATATTTATAGGGATACTGCCTTTTTTAGTGGATTTTTTTGATAGTTCAACTATAGAAGACCATTCAGCTGCATCATAGACATCTTGATCCAATGGCAATCCATTTTGAAGGCAATATATCAATCTATAATCCATTATATAATCCATACCTCCATGACCTCCAATATCTTTGGCTTTTTGTTTGATATTTTTAATAGCAGAAGGTTCATACTTTAAAATAGTATCACTTATTTGATCACCATTTAATGTTCTATGAGACTGGGGTGAAAAAGACATTGAATTTATGGGATATTTTTGAACAAACCCATCTGTTCCACTTATAGTGAAAATTCTTGAATAAGGTCTAGGACTAGTAACATCATGCTGTAGCATAATTGTTTTTCCTTTATAAGTTCGTATGAGAGTTGTATTCATGTCTCCCTTAGTAAAAGTTTCACCTTTCCAGATATTTTCATCTGATAATTTTTCATTAGAGTACTTAGAAAGACCAAATTCTTTACTAGACATAGAAACTAAATAAGTCATTCTATCGCCTCTATGAATGTTTAGTAAATGTGCAAGAGGTCCTAAGCCATGAGTTGGATACGTATTACCATCTGTTTTTTGCAAATTTCTCAAACGCCAAAAGTCCCAATAATATGTTTTACTAAAGTTTAAAGATCTTAAATCATGTATATATGCTCCTTCAGCATGCACTAGCTCTCCAAACTTATTATTCTGAGCCATATTTAAAACAGAAATTTCAAAAAAATCATACATGCAATTTTCTAGTTGAATACAATGTTTTCTTGTTTTTTCTGAAGTTTTTACTAGGTTCCAGCATTCTTTTACAGTTAAAGCCGCTGGTACTTCTACTGCCACATGTTTATTATTTTCCATTGCATAAACAGCTATAGGAGTATGTAAATCCCAATGTGTACATACATAGATTAAATCAATATCAGTCCTTTTACATATTTCTTTCCAATCATTTTCTAAGTAATATCTATCTGGCTTAAAGAATTCGAATTGTTCAAAATATTTATGGAAAGAGCTATTTACTTTATTTGAATCAATATCTGCTATAGCTATTACTTTTACCCCTTTTATTTTTGGCAACCTTTCTAAAGCCATTTGACCACGGTTACCTAAACCAATAACTGCAATTCTTACAGTATCTAAGGGTGGGCAAGTTAGATTTATTACATTTCTTTCTCCCTGATATAAAGAATTAGTCCAATAGGAAAATAATTGGTCATGATTTGTGCTGTCAATTTCTTTTATTTGACCAATAAATTCATAGTTAATAAAAGAGATAAAGAAAAAAAAGACTACCCAAATACCTTCTTTTAAAGACATTATTGATTTGTCTTAATTAGGTTTAATGCAGAACCATATTTAAACCATTCAATTTGTTGCTTATTATAGGTATGATTAAGTGCAATTATGTCTTGAGTTCCATCACTATGATTTATTTGAAGTGACAAACTTTTTTTTGGAGCAAAATCTTCCAAATCTATAAAGCTAAAAGTATCGTCTTCTTTAATAATATCGTAATCACTTTCAATATCAAAGGTTAGTCCTAACATGCCTTGTTTTTTAAGGTTAGTTTCATGAATTCTAGCAAAAGATTTTACAATTACAGCTATAACACCCAAATGTCGAGGTTCCATTGCTGCATGTTCTCTAGATGAGCCCTCACCATAGTTGTGGTCTCCTACTACTATCGAAGGAACACCAGCAGTTTTATATGCTCTAGCTGTAGCAGGTACCGCCCCTTTGGCTCCAGTAAGTTGATTAGTTACTGAATTGGTTTCTCCACCAAAAGCATTTATAGCTCCAATTAAACAATTATTAGAAATATTATCAAGGTGTCCTCTAAATCTTAACCAAGGGCCTGCCATAGAGATATGATCTGTTGTACATTTACCTTTTACTTTGATAAGAAGTTTTGCACCTAAAATATTTTCACCATTCCATGATTCAAATGGATTTAATAATTGTAACCTTTCAGATTTGGGACTTACAATAACTTCAATATCACTACCATCTTCTGCTGGAGCCTGATAGCCGTTATCTTCTACATCAAATCCATTTTTTGGCAGCTCTTGTCCTTTAGGCTCGGAAAGAAAAACTTGATCTCCATTTTTATTTAATAAAGAATCCATTAAAGGATTAAAATCTAATTTTCCTGAAATAGCAACTGCAGCGACCATTTCAGGAGAGGTAACAAATGCCATAGTATTTGGATTACCATCTGCTCTTTTTCTAAAGTTTCTATTAAAAGAATGAACTATAGAGTTTACTTCTTCTTTCTCAGCTCCGGGTCTATCCCATTGACCTATACATGGCCCACAGGCATTGGTGAATATCTTAGTTGTTTCAAACTTTTTAAATGTATCAATTAATCCATCTCTTTCTGCAGTATATCTTACTTGTTCTGAACCTGGATTAATTCCTAAAATAGCTTTTGCTTCCAACCCTTTATTAACCGCATCTTCTACAATTGATGCTGCTCTGGTTAAATCCTCATAGGAAGAATTGGTGCACGACCCTATTAATGCCCATTCAATTTTAGTTGGCCAATCATTTTGCTTAGCAGCTTCTTTCATTTTAGAAACTGGAGTTGCTAAATCAGGTGTGAACGGGCCATTTAAATGAGGAGTTAACTCATCTAAGTTTATTTCAATAACTTGATCGAAATATTTTTCTGGATTTTGATAAACTTCCTTATCTCCTGTTAAGTGATGAGAAATTTTATCTGCTAATTGAACAACTTCATCTCTACCAGTAGCAGTTAAATATCTTCTCATAGAATCATCATAACCAAAAGTGGAGGTAGTAGCCCCTATTTCAGCTCCCATGTTACAAATAGTTCCTTTACCTGTACAAGAAATTGATTTTGCGCCTTCTCCAAAATACTCCACTACACATCCCGTCCCGCCCTTTACAGTTAGGATTCCTGCAACTTTTAAAATAACGTCTTTTGGAGAAGTCCAGCCATTTAATTTTCCAGTTAATTTTACTCCTATAAGTTTAGGAAATTTTAATTCCCAAGGCATACCCGCCATGACATCTACAGCATCAGCACCCCCTACACCAATAGCAATCATTCCTAAACCGCCAGCGTTAACCGTGTGGGAATCTGTTCCAATCATCATACCTCCTGGAAAAGCATAGTTTTCTAAAACAACTTGGTGAATGATTCCTGCCCCTGGTTTCCAAAATCCAATTCCATACTTATTACAAACAGAGCTTAAAAAGTTAAAAACTTCATTGTTTTTATTAATGCCTTCTTGTAAATCTTTATCAGCTCCTAATTTTGCCTGAATTAAATGATCAGCGTGAGCAGTAGATGGTACCGCTACTTTTACTTTTCCAGCTTGCATAAATTGTAAAAGAGCCATTTGAGCAGTTGCATCTTGCATAGCAACCCTATCTGGAGAGAAATCAACATAGGAGACTCCTCTATTATAAATTTCTTTAGCATCTCCGCCCCAATTATGAGTATATAAAATTTTCTCTGCCAAAGTCAATGGATGATCAATTAACTTTCTAATTGCATCCATTTTTTTTGGGTATAATTCATATACCTCTCTTATCATTTCAATATCAAAAACCATAGTAATTTATTTGAGCAAGTGAAAATAGTAAATGAATTCTACAGATTAAAACTTTATAGCTTTAAAGTAATATTTTTTTTATTTCTTTTAAATTTTGTACCTCTTTCCAAATTTTAATAGGGTGCTTCCTTTTATATGGATTATAATATATGGCTTTCATACTTACTGCTAAAGATCCTTTAATATCTGTACTTAGGTCATCTCCAATCATTACTGAGTTATTAGCATTAGCACCTGTTTTTTTGAAAGCATAATGAAAGATTATTGGATCAGGTTTTTTTACACCTGCAGCTTCAGACGTAATTATGTATTTAAAATATTTACTTAGCCCTGACTGCTGAACTTTTATAAATTGAACTTCTTCAAAACCATTTGTAATTATGTGAAGTTGATAATGTTCTTTAAGGTCATTTAATAATTCTATGGAGTAAGGAATTAATTTGGTCCTGTATGGCGAGTTATTTACATAATCTTTACCAATTTTTTTAGCTAGCTCAGAATCGTCAATACCAAAATATTCTAGAGTAAGTTGAAACCTTTCAGATCTTAATCGTTCTTTTGAAAGAAGATTATTTCTATATTTTTGCCAGCAATCCTGATTTATTTTCTTGTAAACTTTAATAAATTCTTTTGGTAAAGAAATTCCCTTTTCATGTAATTGGTGAGATCGGAATAATTGAAGTAACTCTTGATGAGAATTAGAGTCGAAGTCCCAAAGTGTTCTATCCAAATCAAAAAAAAGATGCTTAATTTCCATTTATTTAAAAAATTGAAATATAGTTTCATTTAGAAAAGCTAAAATAAAAGACGTTGCGAATAATAAGAAGGAAACATACCAATAAGTTATTTTATGACTACCAAAAAATTTTACTACTACAACTGTACCAATTGGAATAGAAAGAAATATTGGGGCTAGAGTACAAACCAAAATAAATCCAATTTCAGATTGCTTCATCTTTATTAAAATTCTATTTCTTCTTTTAAAGCTTTTGGACTTCTTTTTTTTATTTTTTAAATCTTTCTTTTCCTCTTTACCAAAATAAATTTTATACGAAATAAAATAAAAAATATTAAAACAAGATAATGCTCCTAAACAAGAAGCAATAAATATTTCTTGGACAGATAGTTCTGGAAACGTAGCTAAAGCAATAGTGGCCGTTACTAAAAATTTAACATGTGCTAAAAGAAAAACATATAATATAGCTATCCAATTCATTCATCGTTTTTTTCTCCAAATGCTAAATCTCCAGCGTCTCCCAAACCAGGAACAATATAAGACTGGGTAGTCATTTTTGGATCTACTGCGCCAATCCATAAGGTAGTATTGTCTGGGAAAATTTCACTCACTAGATTTATTCCTTGCTGACTCCCTATTACGCTAACAATATGGATATTTGAAGGTTGACCTTTTTTTAGCAATGCCTTATAAGCTAAAATCATCGATTGTCCAGATGCTAACATTGTATCTGATAAAAGTACGACTTTACCTTCTATACTTGGACTTGCTAAATATTCTATTTCAACCTCAAAATCGTCTGCAGAGGTATGCTTTCTGTAGGCTGAAATAAAACAATTTTCTGCAGTATCAAAATAATTTAACAAACCATTATGAAGCGGTAAGCCTGCTCTTAATATTGTTGCTAGGACTATATTGTTATTGGGAACTTGGGTTGTAGAAGTTCCTAAGGGTGTGTTGGTAGACAGTGGATGGGAATCTAAACTTTTACTTAATTCATAAGCAGAGATTTCTCCTAACCTTACTAGGTTTTTTCTAAATCGCATACTGTCTTTTTGAATTTGAGCATCTCTTAGCTCTGAAAGGAACTTGTTATATAATGAAGAATATTCACTAAAATTAAAAATTTTCATAACATAAATTTAAGGAACTAAAATGGATTAATCTAGCCAGGTTGACTCAAAAACTTCTCTCCATCCTTTCCATCTGTCAAGATTACTTAATGATTCGTTGTGCCAAACCGATGTAAATACTCCATTTACTTTTTTTACATTATTTTTTAAATTCCGTACAATTTCTATGGACGATTTACCAGAATATTTTAAATGATCATTCAAAACACCGTCCATATATGAAAATGGCACTATTTTTAGGTCTGTAGTAGTTTCATTTTCTAAATCATAAAATTTAAATGGTGTACAGGTGCCAGCTCTAAAACCTACGCGATCTGAATAACCCATACTATAATCTTCTTTAATGCCTAAATGATTTAGTATTTGAAAAGATTTTGGAAAGGAAAACCTAAGGTAATGGTATCTTGATTTAGTAATTTTTTTGTAAATAGTTTCCTTTAATAAACTGATTTCATGACTTACTAAATTAGTATTATTAGAAGAGTTATAGGATGGATGAATACCCACTTCATTATTTTTTGAAATTGATAAAATTAATTTTTTAAAATTATCATTTTTTGGGTTAATATTTTTATCCATTTTACCATAATTGCCAAGCAAAAAAAAGAAAACCGATTTTAAATTATTTTTTTTTGAAAATTCGCTGATATAATAATAGTTGTCATAAGGGTCTTTAGCTACCCCAAATAAATACTGAAATCTTTGCTTGAGCTTATAGCTTCTTAAAAAAAATAAATCTTTTATAAATGAACCAGTATTTCTTATTAGCCCTTTATTTTTGAAAGCAAATGCATTATCAATATCAAAAGTACAATATTGCATAAATTTTTTTGGTGATTTAGTTTTAAGATTAAAAAAATCATTCACTTTTTTTAGAAGCTCAAAACACCAATTATCTACAACTGGCTTGTCCTCCAATTTTAGTTTTACTAAACAGGAATTTTCAGAAAGATATCTTTGATGTTCATCATAAGTATTTAAATTATATTCTTCCATTCTTGAAACAAGAAAAAAAATAGCACTGAAAATATCAAAGGAAAGATCTCCTTCTTGTACCTCAAAAAAATGATTTTTCTTAGAATCATAAGAAATATAATTCGAAAAATTCAAATCTGTGGATTTTAAAAAAGCGGTGGGATAAATTTGAAAATTCTTGATATTTAGTTTCTCTTTTGAGTAATTAATAACTGGACCCTTTATTTGTATTTGATCGCTAGTAATAATATAATCAACCATTAATACATCCCTAAAAACAAACTCAAAGACATATTTTATTCTTGAAGATATTTGAGGACAGTAAAGGGTAATCATGAAAATTGAGAAATCATTTCTTTAACAATAAATGAGGCAGCATTGGCATCTCCAAAAATGGGTGGAAATTGAAGTTCAGGATGATTTAGAAAATTCGCAGTAGCCTTCAAAATTTTAACTGAATCAGTATCAGTAATAATAGCGCTTTTAGTCGCTACTATCTCAACCCATTCTGTTTGCGGCCTTAGTATAATACATGGTTTTTTAAAGAAATAAGATTCTTTTTGAACCCCGCCACTATCCGTAATAATTAATTGGGCATTTTTTTCTAAAGCTATCATATCCAAAAAACCAACAGGTGGAATTATTTTTAGAGACTCTGTCTTTTTAACTTTCTTCTTAAGGTTAGGTTCTAAAAGTTGATCCATCATTTTTGTGGTTCTCGGATGAATGGGTAATATAATTTTAATTTGATGGGTTTTAATTATCTCCAAAAAAGTGTGAAACAGTTCATTTAATTTTAAAGAAGAATCCGTGTTGTCATTTCGATGAACTGTTGCTAAAATATAAGTCTTATTTTTGATATCTAAATCAGTTAAAATTCTGGACTTTTTATCGCTAATTGTAGAAAAATATAAGCTATTATCATACATCAAATCTCCACAGTGATAAATATTGGGCGAATTAATGGATGCTTTATCATTAAGTTCCTTTTTAAACCCTTCATTAATTAAATTAGAATAACCACTTTTAGTAGGCGAAAAAAGTAAGGTAGATACATGATCACAGACTATTCTGTTTACTTCTTCTGGCATTTTTTTATTGAAAGATCTTAACCCTGCTTCAATATGAACAATAGGAATATGAATTTTTGAAGCAGCTATCGCTGTTGCTAAGGTAGAGTTAGTATCTCCATATACAACAACTGCAATAGGTTTTTTGTCTACTAAAATCTCTTCTATTTTCTGAATCATTATTGCAGTTTGGTCTCCATGGGAAGAAGAGCCCACTTTCAAATTAATTTGAGGAGGAGGAATTCCTAACTCTTTAAAAAAGACCTCAGACATATTCTGGTCATAATGTTGTCCAGTATGAACAATAATTTCTTCAATTTCTGGAAAGTTATTTTTAATTTCTCTAGAAAAGGCAGCTGCTTTTATGATTTGAGGCCTTGCACCAACGATCGTTAATATTCTCATTTAATAAATTACTGTAAAAATTGTAGTTTTTAGCTAAAATACTAATATGGAATTAATTAAAATTTGAAATGAAAATTAATTATCAAATAAAAAAACTAGAGTTCCTTCGTCTACATTATTAAATAGATTAATAATATCCGTATTCCTCATTCTAATACATCCATGGGAACTAGGTAATCCAATAGATTCTTCCTTGCTTGTACCATGAATATATATGCCTCTTTTAAAAGTGTCAATATTTTTCCCTTTATTTATATTAGGTTCCATTCCCATTAAAGAAAGTACTCTAGTGGTAATTTCGTCTTTTTCGAAATTATAATTTAAAGAATCTGTGGCAATTATTCGGTGAGTGTTTTTTTTATTTATAAAAAGAGTACCAATTGGAGCGTCTTGTCCAATCTTTTCATGAATACTATGTTTCCCAGTCGGGGTTTTAAAAGAGCCAACTTTATTACCTGCACCCTTATTAGATGAGGAAATGTCATAAATATCAACCAACTTATTTTCTTTGAATAGATATAACTTTTGACGTTTTATGCCTATATAAATAAAATTAGATGCATTACTATCAGAATATTTTGTAAAAATATAGTCATTGATTAAATCACCTATAAAATCATTGGGATTTGTTTGGCATAACAAGCAATTTGATAAAAAAAGAAAAGAGATAATAAAATAAACAAACTTCATAATTCTTCAAAAAAAAAGAGCTTTATAAGCTCTTTTGTATTGGTTTAAAATTATAAAAATTTAAAGTGAATTAACTCTTTTAGTGAGTTTGGATTTTAAATTAGCAGCCTTGTTTTTATGAATAATATTCTTGTTTACTAATTTATCTATCATTGAAGTGGCATATAATAAAAGAGAGTTAGCTTCTTTTTTATCTGTAGTTTCTCTTAATTTTTCAATTGCCGTTCGAGCAGATTTATGTTTGTACTTGTTTCTTATAGTCTTGTCTTTGTTAGACCTAATTCTTTTTAATGCAGATTTATGATTTGCCATACTATTTAATTTTTAGTAGCCCGTAGGGGAATCGAACCCCTGTTTCCAGGATGAAAACCTGGCGTCCTAACCCCTAGACGAACGGGCCATATCCAACAAATGGAGCGCAAATTTAGTTTTTTTTTCAGTTAGGCAAAAAAAAATTAAACCTATTTCAAGTAAATGTTTTTAAATTTCGTCATTATTACTCTGAAAGACGAAGCCTAATCTTTTGGCTGTTCTCATTTTAAGTTCGTCCCCAACTTGTTTTACCTGATTTACAGATACTTGATTTACAAGATCATAACTCGGAACTAATAAATCAAAATCTAATGAATATAAAACAGCAGACTGAACTATTGATTTTAATTGATCCTTATCAATAGTGGCATTGATAAAATCATTATATAAAAATCCTAATTGACGTTTTCCTTGAACCATAAAATGATTTTCATAGTTAATAAAAATTCTTCCTATAAGATATCCCAGGTCATTTGATCTGTTATATTTAAACGAGTCATTTAGGAAATTGTAAATATTAATTAAGCCACAAAATCCTCGGTTCTGATTTTCAGAAAGGTAGCTTGATTTCCATAAACTGTTCTCTAAATTAAATTTGAAAACGTTTGAATGCATTTGAAAAATGAGAATATCTCCTGCAACTCTTAATTGTGCTTCAAATTCACCAGAATCCTTATATTCAATAATTACCCTATCGTCAACTTCTGACATTTTATCTTTCAATTCATCACCAATTTCTTTTAGAACGCTTTTAAGTATTTTAAAATTTAGAATAATATTACTAAATACATCTTGCTTTAAAACACCTTTTTCTTTAACTAAATTAAATAGTAATTCTTGATTTTTTTGATAATCCATTTTTTTAATCTTAATAGGCTCTAGCAAAAAGTACTTTCTTTGAATTCGCTTGACCAGTGAAAATGCATTTGCCAGTATTAGACTCTTCTAAAGGAATACATCTGATAGTTGCCTTAGTTAATTCTTTTATTTTTTGTTCGGTTTTAGATTCACCGTTCCAAAATGCTTCTACAAATCCACCTTTTGAATTCAAAATTTTATTCATCTCTTCTATCGTTGATGCAAAATATGTATTTTCATTTAAAAAACTATTTGCATGATCTAATAAATCATTTTGAATTTGAATGAGTAAATTAGAAATCTTTGAAGCTAATCCATTTTGACTAATAGTTGTTTTATTGAAATTATCTCTTCTTGATAATTCTACTGTTTTATTTTCCATATCACGTGGTCCAATTGCTATTCTTAAAGGGACTCCTTTCATTTCATATTCAGCAAATTTCCAACCTGGCTTTTTATTATCGTCGTTATCAAATTTAACTGATACACCCATTTCAAGAAGCTCTTGTTTTAATTCATTTACATAATTAGATATTTCTTCAAGTTGAGTACTGTTTTTATAAATAGGTACAATAACCACTTGTAAGGGCGCTAGTTTTGGAGGAAGAACTAATCCCTTGTCATCGGAATGTGTCATAATTAAAGCGCCCATTAATCTAGTTGAAACCCCCCAAGAAGTTGCCCAAACATGATTTTGAATTCCATTTTTATCGGCAAAAGTAACATCAAAAGCTTTAGCAAAATTTTGACCTAAAAAGTGAGAAGTTCCAGCCTGAAGAGCTTTCCCGTCTTGCATTAGGGCTTCAATACAATAAGTTTCCTCAGCTCCTGCAAATCTTTCGTTTTCAGTTTTTACACCTTTAATAACTGGAATTGCCATAAACTGTTCAAGAAATTGAGCATACACATTAAGCATTTTTTCGGTTTCCTCGACCGCTTCTATTTTTGTTGAGTGAGCAGTATGACCTTCTTGCCATAAAAATTCAGAAGTTCTTAGAAACAACCTGGTTCTCATTTCCCATCTTACAACATTTGCCCACTGATTGACCAAAATAGGCAAATCACGATATGACTGAATCCATTTTTTGTAAGTATTCCAAATAATAGTTTCAGAAGTGGGCCTTACAATTAATTCTTCATCTAATTTAGCATCTGGATCTACCACAACTCCACTTCCATCTTCTGCATTTTTTAGTCTGTAATGAGTTACTACTGCACACTCTTTTGCAAACCCATCTACATGATTGGCTTCTTTACTGAGATATGATTTGGGAATAAATAGTGGGAAATAAGCATTTTGGTGACCGGTTTCTTTAAACATTTGGTCCAGCTGATCTTTTATTTTTTCCCAAATGGCGTATCCGTAAGGTTTGATTATCATACACCCTCTAACATCGGAATGTTCGGCTAAATCAGCTTTAGAAACTAATTCATTGTACCATTTTGAAAAGTCCTCACTTCTCTTGATTAATCCTTTAGATGACATATTCGCAAAATTGTTGAACTAAATTACCAATTTAGAGATAAGGAAACTAAATGAATAAAAAAAAGATTATGAGGCCTTTAGAACCTTAGCTAATTTTCTTTTCATTTTAGTTCCTTGTTCTTCTGCTAGAAGAGCATCTACTAAAATTCTACCACTGTGTTCGTCAACAATTATTTTTTTTCTAGCAGCAATATCTAATTGAACTTGTGGTGGTATTTTGATAAAAGAACCTCCCGAAGCTCCTCTTTCCACTGGGACAACAGCTAGTCCATTTTTAGATGCCTCTCTAATTCTAGAATATGCTTTTAAAAATCTTTCGTCTATAGATTTAGCAGCTTTTGCAGACTCTTCTAACAAAAGTTTTTCTTCTCTTTCAGTTTCTGAAATTATCTCTTCTAATTCTTTTTTCTTGGCTTCAAGAGCTTCTTCTTTAGCTTTTAATAATTCCTTTACATGATTAAGGGCTTCTTTTTTATCATCTATACGGCTGGCATTTTCTTTAATTCTTTTTTCAGCTAATTGAGCTTCTAGTTCTTGATATTCGATTTCCTTGCTTAATGAATCAAATTCTCTATTATTTCTAACATTTTTTTGTTGCTCCAAATACTTTTTAATAGCAATTTTAGACTCTTCTATTATGTTTTTCTTCTCTAAAATTAATTGATTTAAGTCTCCCGTTTCTTCTTCAATTTTATCTAGCCTCTTATTTAAACCCGCCATTTCATCTTCTAAGTCATTAACTTCCATAGGTAATTCTCCTCTAACCTCTCGCATGCTATCAATTCTTGAATCAATGAATTGTAAATTGAATAAAGATCTTAAAGTTTCTTCGGGGGTATATTTTTTTGTTCTAGCCATTTTTATAAGTAATTTATTGGATTCGTATTAACTGTTGTTAAACGGATGGCAAAATTAGTAAATTTTTTCATTAATAAATCACTTATTAATTCAATTGTGTATTGTTCCGATTCATAATGACCTATATCAGCCACTAAAATCTGATTTTCAGCTTCAAAAAACTGATGGTACTTTAAATCTGCGGTAATAAAAATATCTGCTTTTTGAATCATTGCTTTGTTTAATAAAAAACTTCCAGAGCCGCCGCATAATGCCACGCGTTTTATTTTTTTATTTAATAATTTGGAAAAACGAATCCCATTTGCCTTGAATTTATTTTTCAAAAACTTTAGGAAATCTAACTCAGAATAAGATTTAGATAGTTCGCCAATCATTCCAGATCCGGAATTGGCAGCATTTAAGACTTTAAAAATGTCGTAGGCTACTTCTTCATAAGGATGAACACTATGCATAGTTTCGATGACTTTTCTTAATAAGAAATCTGGTAAAATCACTTCAATTTTATTCTCCCTATTTTTTTCTAATTTTCCTATTTCTCCGATAAATGGGTTGGCTTCTGATTCAGGTTTGAAACTACCTTCTCCGGATGAAATAAAACTACAATTTTGATAATTCCCAATGTGTCCTGCTCCCGCTTCAAATAAAGAGTTCAAAACTATGTTAGAATGAGATTCTGGAACGAAAACAGCTAATTTTAAGAGATTACTTTTTGGATATAAAATCTTAATTTTTTTTAATCCTATTTTTTCAGCAATTTTTGCATTTACACCATCAAATATATTATCTAAGTTAGTATGAATAGCATAAATATTGATCTTATTAAGAATAGCTTTATAAATAATTTTTCCAGTCAAATATTGATTGGTAATATTTTTTAACTCACCAAAAATGATGGGATGGTGAGCAACAATAAGATTGCATTTTTTTGCTATTGCTTGCTCAACAACTTCCATGGTTACATCTAAAGAAACCAAAACTCCTTTTATTTCAGAGTTAAAATCACCAACTTGCAATCCAGAATTATCGTAACTTTCTTGCAATTGTAATGGAGCTATTGATTCTAAGTATTTTGTTACATCTTTAACCTTCATATATAAATTAAGTATTCAAATATAAAACAATGAAATGGTTCAAATGGATATTATCTCCATTATCGTTAATTTTTTGGTTCATTACTGAAATTAGAAATCAGTTATATGATTTTGGTGTTTTAAAAGAAAAAAAATTTAATATCCCAATAATTGGAATTGGTAATATTACTGTGGGAGGAACTGGAAAAACACCTCATACAGAATATATTGCCAAAATATTGAGAGACAAATATAAAATTGCCCTACTTTCAAAGGGCTACGGTAGAAAAACCCAAAATTTTAAATATGTACATATACATAGTACATCATTGGATGTAGGAGATGAACCATTGCAAACAAAAAAAAATTTACCTTATCAAGTTGTAGCTGTTGACCATCAAAGAGTAAATGGAGTACAGAAAATATTAAATGAACATCAAAAAACTCAAGTAATTATTTTAGATGATGCTTTTCAGCACAGATCACTAAAAATAGGATACAGCATATTATTATGTGATTTCAACAATCCTTTTTACGAAGATTACTTAATGCCATTAGGTAACCTCAGAGAATCAAGAAGAGGGTTTAAAAGAGCTGATTGTATTATTATAACCAAATGTCCTATTGATTTAAAGAAAGAAGAAGCTGAAAATATTACAAAAAAAATACACTTTAAGGATATATATTTTTCGACTTTCAAATATCAGAAGGTAATTTCTGTAAAGAATCCCAAAAACACTTTTAATTTAAAAAATAAATCTATTATCATGGTTACAGGTATTGCTAATTCTAATCCCATATTGAAATATTTAAAGCAATTAAATGTAGAAACTAAGCATCTAAAATATTCTGACCATCACAATTATAATATTTCAGATATTAAAAAAATTATAACTGTTTTTAAAAGTGATAGCAAAAATGAAATTATTTTGACCACTGAAAAAGATGCTCAAAAATTAAATGAATATGATGAATTATCTTCTTTTCCTTTATACTATTTGAAAGTAACCGTTGATTTTCTGTGGAATAAAGATAAATTTGACAAAAAAATAATGGATTATGTTAAATCTGATTGAAGAAACAAGTCATTTTTTAAAAAACAAAACAGGATTTAGTCCAGAAATAGGTATTATTTTGGGAACTGGTCTTGGTGGGTTAGTTGATGAAATAGATATCAAAAACACACTAGCTTATGAAGATATTCCCCACTTTCCAGTTTCTACGGTTGATGGTCATCATGGTCAATTGATATTTGGTGAAATAGGAGGAAAAAATGTAGTTGCGATGCAAGGTAGATTTCACTTTTATGAGGGCTATCAAATGAACGAAATCGTATTTCCAGTCAGAGTAATGAAGTTTTTAGGTATTAAAAAATTAGTAGTAAGCAATGCATCTGGAGGTGTAAATCCTGATTTTGAGATCGGAGATATTATGATAATAACTGATCATATAAATTTGTTTCCAACCAATCCTTTAATTGGTCCAAATATTGAAGAATTAGGTACAAGATTTCCAGATATGAGTGATACTTATGAAAAACACTTGATTCAGAAAGCTGAAACTGTAGCCAAAGAGTTAAAAATTAATATTGTCAAGGGGATTTATGCTGGCTTAACTGGTCCCACATTGGAAACCCCAGCTGAATATGCATACATAAGAAAAATAGGTGCAGATGCAGTTGGTATGAGTACAGTCCCAGAAGTAATTGCTGCTAGGCATATGAATATTCCCTGCTTTGGAGTATCAGTAATAACCGATTTAGGAGTGCCAGGTAAAATTGTTAAAGTAACACATGAAGATGTTCAAAAAGTTGCATCTAATTCAGAAATTTTACTTACAAAACTTATTAAAAATTTCTTTGAATACATATAATTAATGGATTTAGAAAATGCTTTATTAAAATATGAGCCAATAATTGGAATTGAAATTCATGCGCAGTTAAAAACTACATCAAAAGCCTATTGTAGTGACGAAAATATTTTTGGTGCAACTCCAAACTCTAAAACTTCTCCAATTTCTTTGGGACATCCAGGCACCTTACCAAAATTTAACAAAGAAATTATTAATCACGCTTTAAAACTTGGATTAGCTCTAGATTGTGATATTACAAGATGGATGCATTTCGATAGAAAAAATTATTTCTATGCTGATCTCCCAAAAGGATACCAAATTACGCAAGATAAAACACCTATTTGTAAAAATGGAAAGATTCTTATTCGTCTTAAAGATAGTCAAAAGAAAAATATTGAATTGACTAGGATTCATATGGAAGAAGATTCTGGAAAAAGCATTCATGATTTAGACCCTTTCAATACATTAATAGATTTAAATAGAGCTGGGGTTCCTTTATTAGAAATAGTTACGGAACCAGTTATCAAAAGCTCTTTTGAAGCTTATCAATATGTATCCGAAATAAGAAAATTATTACGATATCTGGATATATGTGACGGTAATATGGAAGAAGGTAGTATGAGATGTGATGTAAACATTTCTATAATGCCTATTGGAAGCCATCAATTTGGCGATAGAGTTGAAATAAAAAATCTCAATTCTATAAGAAATGTACAACGTTCTATTGACTATGAAATAG
>TARA_Y200000002_G_scaffold93459_1_pt1 | contig 16950 bp, 9 predicted proteins | sample TARA_Y200000002 | Tara Oceans TARA_Y200000002 (sample SAMEA2619388) | marine metagenome | biome: marine biome (ENVO:00000447); feature: surface water layer (ENVO:00002042); material: "saline water (ENVO:00002010), including plankton (ENVO:xxxxxxxx)" | depth 5 m | reverse complement strand
GAGCTTGGTGAAGATTCCTTTTTTTTCTGGCGGTTTTGTTTCCATTTGTTTATCTTACCTTGTAGGAACTTCTGTAATTTCTTTTTAATTTGTTCTATAACGGGCTGTGCAACAGTTGTAGCCGCTACTGCTGTAACAGCTGCCACAGTTGTAGTAACTAATACTTCAGCCGGTGGTATAGGTATAGGTGGTAAGGGTGGTAAAGTTAGCGTAGGTGCAGGCGGTGTCTCTGTTTGTACAGGTTGTGTATCCTCCGGTTCTTTAAGATCACTCGGAGGTACAACCATAGGTTTATAAAAAGGCACGTCTGCACTTGGCAAAGGTATCTCTATCGTTTTTATTGGTTCGTGATTTGGTATCTCTACAAACGGTATTACGATGGGATTATCCATTTAGTTTTTATTGCTGCTATTTCGTCAGCATCTGTAATTTTAGTTAGTGTAACAGTTGTATTAGCCACTAAAGCAGGGTCAAACCCCGCTTCAGTTACAACTACGTTACCTAATCTAGTCCATCTTTTATTGGCTGTGCCAGATAATCCGACTCCCCAATCTTCTGCTTTACCAGTTTCAGCATATGTGTAATATTCTGCTATGGTAAATGGTCCCTCTCCGGGATGTACATGTGTTTTTGGTGTTGCCATTAAGTATTACCTCCTAAGTTCCATTGATATCTAAAGAATCCGTGATAGCCACCGTAGTACATGCCATTTTGACTCCAACTAGAGTCTCCACCTACGTAAAGCACACCGGAATCTGTTAGTACATGCCATGCGTTTTCACTATTTGTAGGTCCAACATGACAATAATCTACTACTCTACCGGGGAACTGATTTATAGGATAGAAAGAATCAGAGTAAACTTGGTCAGTGCTATTATCAGCGGGACCTGATCTCATGTTTGATTCGTTATCTAGTTCAATATTAGGGAACATCATATAGTTCCAATATCCGGCAGCAAATAGTTGTCCGTATTCGTCTATGAGTACTACACGGTTAGCGTTTTCACCACTATATCCTTTTGGCATTATCTTAACAATCTTACCAATAACCATTTTACCGGCATTAGAACCACCAGTTTGGAATGAATCCCAGTTACCAAATGATTCGTTGACTATATTCTGGTTAGATTGATCGTTCCAATCTTGACCTAAGTCACGGAATTGTAGTTCTTTACCAAACCAGTTGTTTATACCTGTACCTTGTGTAGAACTACTTACATTAGATGATGTACTTGTAGCAGTACCCTGTTGAGCATAAGCATTATCGCCAGTAGCGTATAGCTTTTGTGTTGCTCCTGTTGTACCACCATCAGTAATTATATAAAGTGTAGAGTATCTATTATTATTTGTAACAAAGTAGACAACCTTTTGATCGCTACTATTCCATAGTGTAGAACTATTAGTTAATAGCTGAGGTAAAGTTTGAGCAGTTGTATTACTAGAGTCATAATATCCAGTACTATAACCGTAGTTTTCTAAATATCCAAAGAAATATAGCTTACCTTCGTCAGTTAATACCCAACATTTACCCTGATCGTCGTCATCTTGGTTAGCTTGTAAGTGTACAACCTTTTTACCTAGTAACTGTGAACCGGCTACGTTAGTTATTTCCTGTGGTGTTGTTTGGTCGTTAGTATTACCTAGACCAAGTTGTCCATAGTTATTTCTACCCCAACCCCATAACTTACCTGTGCTATCTATAGCGTAAGTTGATGTATAATAGTATCCACTTGTATGAACGTAGATAATATCAGCATTATTAAAGCTAGACTTTGGTATTCTCTTAAAGTAATAGTTATTACTTGTGGTGTTATTACCTAACTGACCGTATCCGTTGTAACCCATAGTATATAGGAAACCGTCGGTATCTACCATGTATTGAGAATAATAACTCTGTGCACCGTGGTCACCAGTATGAGCATTAGATGTTTCTACCTGTTTGATCTTAGGATAGTTGCTTCCTGTCAATCTTGTACCAGATTCATCGTGGAATACACATGCTATTTCGTTAGTAGCGTCTCTAGTTACACCATTACCGAAAGAACCATAACCACCATAGCCTGCAAAGGTTACAATACCATTTTCATATAAATGATATCCGTAATAAGAACTTTTATGTACCTGTTTTAATCTTGGTTTTGTTGCCTGTGGTACACCCGCAGCATCTAAGTAACCTAAATCGTTACCGTCAACACCTGTTAGGAAGTGTGCATAATCACTATTCCCTGCTAAAGCTTCCAACCATATCTTAGGACATCTCCAGTTAGAACCCCAAGGACGATAGTCAGCTGTGTTAATGTGAGAAGTACCTCCACCGAGTCCCATGCCATAGTAGTAACCATTGGAACCGTTGTGTAGCATATTACCCCATCCAGTATACCTAGTTCTAGTAATAATTCCACCTTGTCTATATCCTACGGATGTAGTACCATATCTGAATCCTCTACCAGAATTTTTAAGATATCCGGGTAATGGTAAGATACTTTCTGTATAGTTATTGATATCGTGGTTAGCAAATACGTTATATGATGGGTCGTTGTAAGCTGTATCACTTAAATCTCTAGGCTCATCTTGTTTTCTACTTTGTGCACCAGACCATTTAGGTTTGAAGAACATGCTGTTAAGAGTTATATTAATCTCATCAGCAGACATACCTTCGTCTCTAATTATAGCATGAGGTGTAGCGTCAGATGGTACGAAAGATATAGAACCACCGGCTACAAAGTCAGGTGTTACACCCGCAGTTATACGTCCGTTAGTACCGGCTTTAACATGGTTTGCCTGATCTTTAATAGAATAGGTCATACCAGTAGCAGTTGGGAACGTAAAGGTATAATGATTACCTCTAGTTAAATCAATAGTAGGATGTGCGTCATCATGTAATAATCTTCCGGCAATTTTTGTAGAAGATGTCCATGTAATAGCTGCACCCATATTACTGTGTTGTGTACAGTAGTATTCATATACTAACTGACCTAAGTGAGGAACAGTCCAAGTAACGGTTGCACCCGCTGAACCCGGTGTGCCTGATCTTACAACTCCATTTGCTACAGCACCTGTTTCAAAGTCAAATGTAGGGCTAGTAGCAGCTGATCTTGCGTTAAATGCTAAAACGTGAGTTGCATTAGTTGCATCACTAACGTCAAATGTATATACACTTCCTGTCTTTAATGTAAGTGCTTGCTGACTTACACCACCTATTACAAATTTGCCTGCTGCTACAGTAACTGTATATGAAGCATTTGCAGCTGTAGGATGATCGCTGTTAAATAGATAAGCTGACTTACCATCAGTAGGAGTTGAAGCTCCCGGTAATTGTACCTGTTCGTAAACAGCTGTTGTACCCGCAACGAATGATTCTTTAGGGTCGTTTTCTACAATTAGACTTGAACCTAATGTACCAATATTTAGAGCTACGTTAGAGCCTGCATTACCTCTGTACTCTATGTCGCCTGCACTTGTATATGTACCACCTGTACCAGATGCTAAGACTATCCAATAAGGATCTCCGGCTGTTGTATTTGGTGTTATGCCTGTAACGACATCTGTGTTTTGTAAAATGTATGCTGAGTTCTGATAAGTAACAACATCATTTGTATAATAATTAGTTCCTGTGACTTGAAATGCACCTCTAAAGTTTAGACCAGAGGTCATTCGGTCCCAGTTTGTTGTATTTACTTCTGGTGAAGTTGTAGTTGTTGGAGCGTCAGATATGCAAATATATGCTGACCCGTTACGTAATACTACATCGTCAACCTCGTAATTAGCGGAAGAAGCCCAGTTACCCTTCCAAGTAAACTTGAGTTTTCCTAAATCAATTTGTGCCATTAAATTACATTGTTGTGTTTAATATTAAATGTCCAGATGTATTTAAAGAATATCTGGGAGTTCCTTGTGTTCCGCCTGATGTTGCGGTGTGTAAAGCGGCAGAATTTCCGATTATCCACTGTGCTTCACCTTTGTACTCATAATCCTTAGTTGCATATGTAGCACTGTCTGAAGCAGTTGCATAGGTCAATGTTAATGAACCTACAGAGTTTCTAGCAAAGCCATAAAACACTGTTTGACCGGCGTAAGTACTTGCTAAGTTAGCATAGTGGAGAGAAGAAAACTGATTCGTTACACCAGTAGATGTAGTAAATGCAGTATTAGCAGCGTTAGCAGCATACGCAGCAGCATCATTAACCTGAGCTGTCATGTTAGAGCCTGCGTTCTGTGCAGTTGTTGCACTAGCGGCTGCTAAAGTTGCATATGCTGAAGCTGATTGGTTGCTTGACTGAGCCGCTGATGCACTTGACGCTGCTGCATTTGCCTGAGCTGTAGCGGTTGCAGCATGCCCTGCTAATACTGTATTATTGTTTGTCGTGATGTCTTCGACTTGTTGTTTATTGACACCATCGGTTGCAGATATACCGTCTGCTACGTTTGTAATACGGTTACTATCTACGTTTAAGTTACCGCTGATAGTTACGTTAGATAACGTACCACCAAGGTTTTGCACTGCATCCTTCTCTTCTTGTAAAGAGTATATAGTTTGTAGTGCGTTTTCGTTTAAGTCAGCTGCTTTTACAGAGGAGCCGGGAGTATACGTAACTCGAGGCGAACCAACATCCGTGCTTCTAGCAATACGAATTATTACTGGATTGCTTGGAATATTTCCTGTTGTAAATTCAACTGTACCACCACCTGTCGGTGTATAGTTGACTATGTTATAATGTGTGCCTGCGGTTTGTAGTGCACCATCTAGCTTAACATCGACATCAGTGGTAGTAATAGACGGAAAGGTAAAATTTTTATTATTGTTACCATCCGCCGTATATTCAATGAATGTTAGTGCCATTATTTATAAATTTTAAGTATATCAGAATAAGTGGTTTGATCTGTTTTTTGGTTACGTTTGATTATAGCTTGAGCATTAATCTTTTGTAAAGCTAGTACTTCTGGTAAATCTACCATACGAGACCATGCGTTACCCTTTGCTTCTCTGAACAATTTTTTTATCATTATATTATGGTAGTAATCTTTGTTTTCAAACTTAGTTCGATCACCACCTTTCATATCTCGACGTCTTTGATTGACTGATGCAATAATTCTTGGGTTTCTAGCTAGCTTATTTAGCTTTGCTTCTAGCTTTTCTTTACCCATTTCTTCTTGAAATATAGCACGTAAATTAGGCGAATCAGTTAAGTCATCACCGTCAGGAGAATACATAGTTATTAACCGTGTATCATAACCTTCTTGTAGTAACGAACGTCCGGGAGAATTTTTTAGCACAAAATTAACAGGTATCGTAGCGTTCCATGTTCTTTCAATAAAGTTCCAAGGTTGAAGCTTTTGACCATTTAATATGTCAGTTTTCTTAGGTAAGTCACCACCATACAATGCTGCAAAGTTTTCACTTAACTTGTTTCTATTACGTATCGAATCAATTATACCTGACTGTAATTCGTTGACGCCAGACTCTGAGAATACATTACCTAGTGATGAACGTAAGCCTGCAAGAGGTACTTGGTTATTTATTAACCCTGCAATTACTCTATTTGCTTGACCGGGTTTACCACTAAATATATCTACAAATGACTGCATACCGGCTAAGTATGACTTACTTGTCACACCCTGAGATAATAACAGAGCCATTTTTAGTAGATTATCTTTTGTCCATTCTTCTCCCATAAGTTGACTTGCATCACCTATGTCAGCTATCATAGACATAATTTGGTTGAATGGTTCAAATGAATCATACTCAACACCTATATCACCAAAGAATAAAGTGCGTGCTTTAAAGCCACCATCTATCCATGCTTGTCTTTGCTGTCTATCTATTGGACCATTACCAGTCATTTTACCAGTCATCCATGCCCATGACGCCATACTTACTAGAGCAGAGCCCATCATTAATCTACCTGTTTGTAATGCCTTAGCATTAATTAGCTCCTGATCTGTGGTTATACCATACTTGGAAGCTAGCTCATCGGTTAATTTTCCGGGTCTTGCAAAAGCTATGTCGTTAAACTCTCTTACTAGAAAGTTAAATCCGGGTGTATGTTTTGCAGTTAATGCTAATCCGTTTACACCTGTTCGAGCAAACAGGAAGAAAGGTTTAGCCCAAGGGTTTTGTTGAAATACTGAGTTTAGATTTCCGGCAAAACCGGTTAAATCTTGCGTTAGTGTTACTTCTTTTCTAGCAAATTTTGTAGCTTCTTCGACAATATTGCCGTCAGCATCAAAGATATCACTATAGAAATAATCCTCATAACTTCTTATTAGTGCGGGATTGATTTTAATACCGTCTGCAAGTGCACCGGCTTGTTGTGCATCAAATGCGGACATCAATGCTTTCTCCCTCATTCTAGCTCTACCTAATATAAATGCAAACGCATCGTCAGTAGCAGCCATAAGTTTTGTGCCGTAAGTCAAAAAGTTTTTATCATTCATACTCCGAGCCATATTTGCCATAGCAAATGCAGCCTTGTCTCCGGCAGACGCACGATCGCTTTCAGCCCATCGTCTCAATATTTCCCAGTTATCGTCACCCTGTGTATATTCAGAGAAACGAGTTTTTACAGTAGCTATTTCTCCTGACCAGTATGAGTTAAGTCTACTTTTAAACAGCTCAAATGACTCAGGTATAGCTTCCATCATAGCGTTCATAGATGCCAAACCGGCACGAACTGTACGTGTATCACCTGTAAAAGGTAATCTTCCTAGACCACCTAGAGTAGTAGCCATGGGACGTAAGAACGTATGGGTTGATGTACCAATAATAGCTCTTAAAGGAGTTTTAGGTCCAGACAATACACTGTGTATCATAACACCTTGTAGTTCTCTGATTAGTGCACCTGTTTGGTTTTTACCTTCAATCGTACCACCTTTAACCATCTTTCTTGCCCATGCGTCAAAGTCATCTAGACTGTTAACTGTTTGCATAGATGAGAAAGCTTCAAACAATGCCATCAATAAGTTAGTATCATCAGAGTTATTGTTAATATTTAGTATACTTTGTATAGCTTCTCTTGTATCAGCCATATCAGCATCAAGAGTTCTCTTTAAGTAACTACGTTTAACCCCTGCATCTAACTCTCTAAAGTTCTGTGACTTTATAATTCTAGCACGTTTTGCTTCAGTTAATGCCATAAACATTGTATCTCGTATAGCTTCGAGTGGTCCGTCAACATCTGCTATATCAACAAAGTTGGCTAACTCTCTACCGGCTATACCCATATCTCGAACTTGCTGTAGTAATGTACCTACAACCATATCAGCAACAACAACGTATTTACTTGTCATAGTTTCAAGCTTGTCAACGATGTTTCCATCTATATCAGTTACTTCATAAGCATCTACAGCTCTAAATAACTCTTCTAGATAGTCTTCTGGTGACATATCAGCTGCGTTTCTGCCTAGTGTTATTCGCTGATGAGCTGCAATAGCGTCACCAAACACATCTACTAGACGTAAATTTTTGCTTTTAACTTCTTCTATAATATTTTTATACTTGTTATTACTGTATAATTTTCTTAATACATCATCTACTGCATCTTCACTTAGTCCAGATTCTTGTGCAGCTCTGGTTCTTTGTACAGCTGTAATAGGATTACCGGCAGCTCCTTCTTCGGAACCCCAGTTTTCACGTATTTTCTTATCTCTTACCCATATATCATACGGGTCATCTTCAGAAAAATATGCTCCTTGATGTGGTTCAGCTAGAGGTCTGTTTTTAGCAGCTCTAAATCCACGTTCTCTGTCTCTTAATTGTTTTAATCCTAGCTCAGTACTTTGATCTAACTGGCTTGTACCTCTTTTTTGTATAAAAGCGGCAGCAGATTTTTTACCTTTTCCTAGTGCCATAAATGCACCATCAAATACAAGACCTATTCCCATACCTTCAACGATGTTTTTCATCTTCATCATCATAGGATGGTCTTCTTCTTGTGTACTAAGTGGTGTATCCATCCAACCATAATGGTCTCTAAGTGAACCTAAAGCATTATGCCCATCAGATTCTTTAGATATTAAGTCAGATATAGCACCCACACCGGCTGCTCTTATTAAACTATTAGCTCCTAGTAATTTTGCACTAGCTGCACCTATACCTAATGGTACGCCTGCAACTGCTGCACCTTTTGCGGTAGCTAAGATAGCAGCTGACATAGAACCAAAATGTACTACACCTCTTGCTAACTTACCCCACCATGTTTTAGTAATAATAGGATTCTCACCATTTCCTGTAGCAGGGTCCCACTCAGGTTGATAATAACCTCTTTCTTTTCTTTCTTTTTGCCACTCTCCAGAAAACATGTCTATTGCACGTTCTGGAAAAGTACTTATACTTGACGCAGTGTCTTGTAATCCACCAGTGACAGCACTAGATAACTCTTTTGCTACACCTTTGATTCCCCACGATTCTTTTTCTCGTGGGTCAACAAGTTCTTCTTGCTCTTCGTCTATTGCAGCCTCTTCTGCTTCAGCATATTGCTGTGCTTGTTCTTGCAAGTCTTGGACTTGTTGTATAGCTTCAGAGGCATTTAATCCGGAACTAGGATCTTCGAGTAATTCCTGATCGACATTAAAATCTTCTTCGTTCATTCTACCTCTTCATTATTCATTAGATTATCAGCTATACCACCATCTAAACACCATGGAGAATTATAACCTGTATATAAATCATCTCCAAAACCGCCGACTAAATCAGCAGATTCTGTAAAACTTATATTTAATGGTTTTATACTTTTCTGGTAATTTTGTAAGTTCATATACTGTTGTTTGCCCATAATATTATACATAAATAATGCCTGTTCAACCATATCTTGTGCATTTTGATCATATGGCATTTGTAATATATCAGGACCTAAAATTTCAATAGCTTTATTTAAGTCACCAGTAGTATGTCCATATATACCTACACCACCATAAAGACCGTAACCTTTAGTTTTCATTAAATCGTTTACTTCGCCTAATGAAGTTTCTGTAGGGTCTATACGTTTACCACCTGTTGGAGAAACAAATGATTCGTGTAATGGATTTTTTTGAAGACTTTTTAATATGTCAGTACTTGATGGGAAAGCGTCTGTTCCATTTTCTGGCATAGTCCAGATATCTGTTCCCTCAGCAACATTCATAAGACCTCTCATAGCCTTACCATCTGACGCAAAGTGACAGAATAATCCTTTTGTAGTTTTATCTAGTCTAGCTTCTGGGATTGTAGTCTCATCTCCTTTAAGAAGATCTAAAGCTTTACCCCGCATTTGTATAATTTCATGCGATGTATAATTTTTAGCACCTACACCCATTTGTAAATAGTATAAAGGCATAGGTCCCTTACCGGCTAAATAATTAATCAATTGTTCTTGATGTACTTTTTCACCGGGTAAATACTCTTTCTGATGTAACAAGTCTTCTTGTACCTCAGCATTATTAATTAAATCAGATGCTATAGTACCTTGCTCTAATGTAATATTTTTATTTTTAAGCTTAGGTGCAGAAAGGGTTTTATCCATATATTGGAATCCCTTTTCATCATCTTTATTTTTTTTATCAAATCTTTCTATAACTTTAATTCTTGCCTGTTTAAAAGCAAGTTCTGGCGGAACACCCTTTTTAATTAGGTCTTCAACTTCCATTCTAAAGTCGAGTTTAGCATTATAGGAAATTTGATTATTTTTTCCAGACCTTAGATTTACATTTGATTTTCTGTCTAATTCAGTATCAATATGATCTTCTACAATTTTTAAATCAGCTTTGTAGCCGTCTTTATGGATTTCAAGTATTTGAGCACTTTCATATTTTTTACGATATTTTTCACGTAGTTTAGTATCATTAATCTCATTTAATCTCATTTCTAGATTGTCAATATGACCATTACCATCTGGGTCATTATAATCGTGTTCTAGTTTTTTGATAACATCTTGATCAACTTTGTCTTCAGCAGTTCTATATTCTAGTAATGGTTCTAGTTCTTTATAGAATGGATGTGCTTCTGTAATATTTAACTCATTAGTAATCTCTTCAACTAATCCTGTAAGTTGCTTTTCGTTTATCTCACCTTTTAGATTAGTTTTGATATGATCTAGCTGTGCTTTTACCTTAGTCTGTATATCAAGTTTCTGTTCGTTTTGACTATTTAGATAATCAAGACTCTTAGTTTTGTCAATATGTTTACTAATTCTATTATAAAACTCAGGCTGAGATTCTTGTAATGTAGTCATTTTTTTAGTACCTCTATGTTTAAACTGTTGTTCAATCATAGCTTCTGCTTTGGCAACAGGGATACTACCATCAGTAATTTTTTTCTCTAAGTCTATAGCTGCTAGTTCGTACGCATATGGTGTATTCTTAGTACCAGTTGCATATTCATACTGGGCAATGTATCCAGAGTTGGGGTCTTTTCCATCACCAACTAAAGCTGTTATACCGGTCGTATTTACACTTTTAGCAAAGTCTCCTTGACGTGTAACTTCAGCAGCTTTTTTAACATTGTTATAATAGTTATCTACTCCTTTACGATATAAAGCAGCTGTTGCTGCATTAGTCTCTTTTAGAAGTGCTAGCTTTTGTTTTCTACCTAAGTAGTTATCGCCACCTTTAAATATACCTGATCTAGAATACCAAGACTGATCCCAGAATTTTTGTAGTTGAGCAGCTAGTTTTAAATCACCTTTTTGCAATGCTTCAGATACAGACACACCGCCTGCTTGAAGTTGTGCATCAGTCATTCCTTCTAGCTTTACTTTTCTAGCTAAGTTTGATGTAATAAATCCTTCATGATCTTTTTTTAAATCATTAGTTAATGCTGCTCCACGTGTACTGTAGTCATTTATTAACTCAGCTTCTTTTACTGCTATATATTCTTCTTTAGCAGCAGTGCTGTCGTTTTGACCAATTTCATTTTCTAATTCACCAGTAATCTTTTTAGCTTCAACTCCGGCTTCATTAGACTTTGCACTTAGCTCATCTTCAGCTATCTGTTCAGCCTGCTCTTTCTTATCTATAGTAGTAGTTTTACCGGCAGGCTTTTGATCAATAGGAACTGTTGCACCTTGTGGTAATTGATCAATAGGTACAACTGGCTTTTTCTTGGCTCCGTCTTTTCCTGTAATTTCTTTATCAAGTACATCAGTAGCTTTAGAAGAGTTTATTAAAGCATTTGCTTCATTCCACGTATCTAAGTCTTTTTTAAACTGACCACCTTGTTTGATTAGCTCACCAAATTTCTGAAAGTTTCTAGATCTTTGGTTAGCCATTCTTACAGCTTCAGCACCACGAGCAGCATATTCAGTTTCGTTGCTTTTAGAGATAGCATCTTGTTCTGCGTTTATAGCTTTAGAATAATCTCCGACTTCCTCATAGTTTAGACTAGAGGTGTTAAACATATTAGAGTCCATTATACTGCCTCCAGATTAACGTCTAATAAATCGTAGTAAACACCAAGGAAACCAGTAGGTAATACACCTACAGCCATTGGGTTTTGTTTTACAACTTCTTGAGCTATAACACCACGCCACCTTTCATTAGGTCTGGCGGGATAAGTCCACTCGAAAATATCGTAGCCTTTAGGTGAGACACCAACTTTAGTGACATCTTCCTTTAGTCTACGATCACTAAATGCCATAATACCAGAGGCTACATTCATACCAAAGCTTAGGCTGTTCATAAACTGACCGGCTCTATCTTTAGGAGGTAACATAGTAGGCATACCAAATTGTGGTCCCATACCAAGTTGTGCTCTCTGTTTTCTTTCCATATTCTGAGTTGACTGCTGTATTTTCTGTTGAACTTTAGCGTCTCCTACAGTTGCTAGTTTATATTGTTTTCTATCTATATCAGCAATTTTACTGAAGAACTCCATTTGTTTGGCTCGACCGGCATTTCTGCTTCTTCCGCCTTCATTGACTGTTTGGTTACGAAACATTTTTGCAGCAGCATTTTGCTTACCTACTAAAGCTTCTCCTTGTGCTTTTGCAGCGTACTCTTGAAAGTCGCTTAAGGCACGAGATCTACCTAAACCTCTTATGTTTTTTAAGTTCTCTTTAAAATCTGATTCTTTGTTCCATTGCTTAATGGAGTCGCCATAATATTTAGCGATACGAGCTTTGTTACGCTCTTTAGCTTGTCGCCTTATTCCGGCGTTAGGGTCTGGTGCACACACGGCAAAATTCTATAAATGGTAAATTGTTTGGTCCATGATTAAACTTACGTAAAAACTTGAAACCTATAAATTTGAGTAGTTTTAAATGTGCTGTATTTCTACAGTCTACGATGTTCCACAATAGAGGCTCAGTGCGGCTATCGACCCACCGCTTGGCTTCTCTTGCAAATGTAATTGGATAACGATGAATCGCCGGAGTGCATAGCATCCAGATTTCTCCACCGTCTCCGACTCCTGCTAGTCCGGCAGTCTTGCCGTCTGGTACTGTGAAATACACAGCAGAGCCTTCCTGAGCCACTTTGGGTAGGATTAGGAATGGATCTAACCCGTGACCCTCGACGACCTCTCTGAGGTCATCTGGGCGTAGGTTGTAGGCCACCTCTAAGGCAGCCTCTTTTGTGATTGGTTTTACGTATTGATCTAATTTAGACACGTTTATAATATTTAGGTGAAAAGTCTCCTTCCCAACTCACAGCTCTAAGTGTGGATGGTGCGGGGTGTTGAGATTTAAGTGTAATATCTACGTTAGTATTACGTTCATATACTGGTATAGTTTTTATAAACTCTTCTATGTATGGTGCATCAGATACATCATACTCATCTAACTCTGTAGATTCGTATACTTCTGTATAATCATTTTTACCAACACGTGATAGAGTTGTTTCATAAAGACCTATCTTACCGAAATGAAGTTTCATTCGGTGAACTACAAGTGATGAGTTAACATCAGCTTTAGCTTGTTGACCTTGAGTTTGTGTTACATAAAATGTAGGAAACAATACTTTGTATTCATATAAATAACCTACAAAAATTGAAGTTCCTGACCAGTCTCCCGGTAAAGTAAATGTAGTTTGGTTTGGATGTGGTAATATTGTAGCTTTTGCATAGCGACCTACTCTGGTAGATGCAGTATTAGTATCTATAGCAACTAGATCATAGCTAGGTGTAGTAACTAAAGGAATCCAAGTGTTATTAAAAAATGTAGTTTTATTATCGTTATGATTAAAAGTACCACCAGTTACACTGATATGATTATCTATATGTAATAAGTAATCAACATTATCTTGTACAATAAATGGGTCAGATTCTGTTTGTACTAATCTTACTTCCTGTAAGAAGTTATCTGTATCTAAGAAGTAATATTCGTCATTAATAACAAACTGATACTTGATTGGATTATTAAATTTCCATCTAAACCAAGCTGATTGTTGACGTTTATCTCCTACGTTAAGATATCTAAATCCTTGTACCTCATCTGAGTCAGTTTTACCTATTAATACTAGGTTATTCTCTCTTGAGTTAGTAAATAAATCTACATTTTTAGGAATTAATGTAGGAACTACCTGACTTTGGTTTACTACGTTAGGTTCTCCTTCTCTAGCAATATTAGCCATCTCCATAAAGCGGCTAAATTTACCAGAATTATCCATATATGCCACTGTAGTACCGAGTGATATAGGGCGTATATTTTTATTATAGTTAAATGTAGATATACTACGTAACTTAGCTGTGTCAGGGTTAAGCACTGTATCGTCAGATGACAGTAAAAACTGTTGGTTTGTACTAAATACTACAAGACCTGAGTTAATATCTATACCATCAAATAGCTCTGACGGGAAATTAGACGAACATGATATATCAATAGGGTCGTTTGGACTCACAGTTAACGCTGTTTCAGCAAAGAAATCAGGGCTACCTAGTGTACCCGGGCGACATAATACTACATTTTCGCCTGCTAAAAAGGCTAATCTGTTACGGAAAAATAGTACTCTGTTAATACGCTTATCTACAAACGATGGATATGGGTTTGAGTTATCATCACCTACTTCTCTACCACCATATGTAAACTGTTTGATAGTAAATGTAGCTATTTCGGTAGATGTACCTTGGTTAGCTAATGCTGTTCTTTGAATAACTAATGGCATGTTGGTTAGATCTTTATCTATACCCGGCTTTGCACATTCTACCCACGAACCTGTACCGTCTTGATCATTAAGACCCTCGAATCGTAAGTAGTAATCGTCTTCATCAGACTGTCTAGCATTAGATATTTTGACTATATATCCATGTTTACACTGTTTCGGTAATAGTGATACATCATTTACAGACGTACCCATACTTCTCATTAAGTCATCTTCTACTATCTCAGCATTAAATGAGGTTGCACTAGACATGTAAATGCCATTACCTATAATCTTACCGTTAATGCCGGTAGGTAAATCACCAAGAATACCACCTAATACTGTATCAGAACTTACGGCTGTTTCAGCATCAAATGGTGTGGGTGATGGACGTGATAGTTTTAAGTTAGCTTTTACGGTTATAGTTTCATGCTCCATAACCTCTATAATATATGTAGCCGGTGATTCTCCTTTACCAGAGTTACCAGATGTTCCACTGCTAGACGACCCTGATACGGTACGTCCCTTTGCAGAACTCATAGTAACAGTTACCTGATCTCCGAAAGCCCAACCTTCTCCACCATGTAATAGTATAGCTTGTCTACTGTAAGCACAGGCAAAGTCATCTGGAGAGTCTCCATCAGCACCTATATTACCTTGCTGTCCACGTATGTCAAGTTTAAAGATAAGATTATTTTTACCAGACGTTACAGTAGTATTATTTACATCTGTAACTAATTCTGTATTTGTACCAGTGTAACTACTAGCAGCTGTACAACTAAATGTCTGTATACCTATACCTCTACACTGTCCAGTACCACCACTTTCATCAAGTGTGTCAGATAGTATTTGTATACGTGTAGCTCGTGTAAAGCTAGTTTCTGTATTATTATTATATAAATTCATACCGTACTGTCTACCATTTTCAGTACGTGTTATTTCAATAAACGCAAAGTGTGGGTCAGGGTTAGCTGTTGTTGTACCTGACTTTCCTATTAGTGTATTAGCGTTAGTAGCGTCACGACTATTAACAAAGGTAGTGTCGTTGATAGTAAGAAATTGTATGTTTTCACTGTTGCTTGTTGCTAGATAATTTTTGATAGCTGCTTCACCACCAGTACCATAGGTAATGTTTTGTTCAGCTCCGGCATTATCGCCGCTAGCTTTCCACATTCTTAGTGTGCCATCTGCGGCTACCTGTCCTATGTAGGACCCTTCCTCTTCGTCACGATGGTAGTGAAACCACGAACCACCTGTTGCTACGTTGGGTAAAGGGTCAGTGCCTACTCTCTTTGCACCCGGTCTTTTGTACAAGCCTTTAGTGATGTCAGGTATTGCGTTCTGAACATCTTTAACTTGTCCGGGAAATTTTAATTGATCGGGCTGTTCCGATAAACCCCCAGTAAAACTAGGAATGGTTTGTGTTATGCTTGGCATTATCTTCTAAGGTTTCTCCAAGGTTGATATGTTTGATACACAGTATTCTCTGGGAATCCAAACATGCTGTGATTACCCTGATTACACTCGTACTCCATAAGTGCAGCACGTGCTAATGATTCTTGTCCTTGCAAAAGTTTAACAAGGTTAGGGTTTGCAACCAGTTGTGTAGCTGCTTTTGTTGACGCTCTATATGTGATATAACGTCTAAATGGTATAGGTAAGTTTTCAAAGGTGTAAAGTTTTACGACGTCTAAGTCGATAGATGTGATAGATGAAAAGTCATCTGAATGTTTTATTTTATCATACAATCGACCATCACGTCTGACAACATCATATTGTCTAACTGCCCAACCATCAGAAACGTCTAGCTGTAGCACGTCATTAGATATAGCAATATGACCATTAGAATCTGGTGTAAATGCTACATGCTTTTCTGTGTTAAAGTGCCAACCTTCTGCCTGTGTATCTATATTAGCATCTTTTAGTAGATTAAATATAAATGATATTTCTGGGTTATCGTAGTTAAGTTGTGTTATTGGTGATTGACCTATTGCTCCCAGTATAGTATTTACTGCGGACAATTCTGTGTCGATGTCAATAGTTGTGGAAGCCATAAGAAAAAAAAAGGGGGGAGGGTATACCTCCAAGCCCCATATAGAATAAAAATTAAGTTAAAGCTGAAGGCTTAGTTGCTGTTCCGGCGAACAATTCAACAGCAGCAGCAGGGTTAAGTGCGTCTGCTCCCATAGCTAGGCGACCTAAAATTACGTCACCTTGGTATACAACTGAAATGTCTCCAGATGTTACCTGTACTTGAGGTCCGATTGCCTCTACAACACCGGCTGCTTCCTTTTGGAAGATTAAGCCGCAGCTGTTTGCAAACTCAGTGCTGTTACCGTATGTGTTAACAGTCTTAGTTGCGGATGCACCGGCTCTTTCATCAGCCATTGCAACGTCTACGAAGTCACCAGAGTTTCCGGGATCAGTTACACCGGGGTTAGTTGCAGAACCTGTACCATACTTAGTACCGAAGTTACTAAAGAATGGAATGTTCATAGATTTGAAAATCTTGATGCCTGCAATCTCGATGATGCCATTACCTGTTTGTAATGCGTCACCTTGCTCATCTCTGTTGATAAGTCCGTTAGAACCAACAGCTTGGATAAGTTCGTAGTACTGTCTTGGGTTAAGAACACCAACTCTACCTTCACCAGAAACACCTTTTTCATCTAGTGCAGCTGCTGCATCGTAGAAAGCGTTTACGAGAAGTCCAGAATCATAAGCATCAGATGCGTTAGTACCTGTTGTACCAACTCTGATCTGTGTTCCACCGGGCTCTACAAAGTTTGTCTTTGTAACTGGGCTAGCTTGTCTAGCTGCCTTTGTGATTGATCTAAAGATCTTTCTGTCATACTTCTCTGCAAGAGCATAACCAATCTTCTTGGAGATTTCTCCTCTTAGATC
>TARA_Y200000002_G_scaffold176411_1_pt1 | contig 16966 bp, 16 predicted proteins | sample TARA_Y200000002 | Tara Oceans TARA_Y200000002 (sample SAMEA2619388) | marine metagenome | biome: marine biome (ENVO:00000447); feature: surface water layer (ENVO:00002042); material: "saline water (ENVO:00002010), including plankton (ENVO:xxxxxxxx)" | depth 5 m | reverse complement strand
TTACATGATTATTATCATTATTACTATATAATATAAGCAACATACTAAAAATTGAACAATTTGGTTAATTTAGGATAAAATAAGTTAAATATGACTATAAATGGTATTTTTTATTCATTTAAATCATTATATTCAACTTTTTTTAGCAATTTTTTGTCAATTATTATTACATATGCATGATTTTTTAATCTTAATTTTATACTGCTGAAAGTGTACCGGTTGAGTTAAAACGGACTGAATTGATTCGCGCCTGGCCAAAAGTTGAATACGCTTATGGTGTGTTTGACCATCAATAGTCAGATGACTCGATTGTAGTAAATCTTCACTAAGAATAGCAGCTTTCCTGTATCCCTGCTTCTCCACTTACTATTATAGACTACTCTATAGTATCGATGGCATCGGCTGCGCGAAAAGCCTATCGGTCTCGCAAGGTTTAATCGGCTTGCCTCGGAAGTTTTGAACTAGGATCAATCGACAGACTGCCTTTGCCGCTAAGTAATTCGAGGAGGCCAAGCCCACAGAACCCAGCTCGCCAGCCCCGCAGGATTCGATGATTCTGTGGATTCAAATCAGGCGCGCCGAGTACCAGCGATGTAATTTCTGAGCGATTTCCGATTAAAGCAGGGTCCACTTTAGCAGCCGTGCAAGTGCCTTTGATATAAGCCAATGCAAAGTCAACGCGTGCTTCGTAACCATCATCGCAACAAGCAGTTCGTACACTGCCGTTAGGCAGATCGGGTAAATCCCCACCGATGCCGCGCTCGATAGCCGCCCATATTTTACTGCGATTGCGCTCCAATGTCTTTTCCGTAAGACCTTTCATCGGCCTTATTGATTGTGCGCAATCCGGTAAGCGCTTCGTAAGCGAGACGATCGCATCGTCGGAGAGGATGAAGTTTCGCGGAAGATTACGGTGGCGCGCACTGTGTTCGCGCCATGCGCCCAGGCATCGTAAAACGTTGCGCTGCTGATGGGTCAACGCACCGCTTCCACGAACACGTGGCATTTCGATGTCTGGGTCTGACTCTTCATAAAGCGACTCTTGCTCATAATACTCCATTTCATTGAGTATCCATTCACGCCGCCCTGAAGCGTCCGCTTTCTCAAAGATACGCTCCATTAGTTCAGTAGAGTGAGCTACATCATCAGCGGCATAGACTAACTGTGCATCCGTAAGTGGCCTAGCAAGCCAATCGGACTGTGTTTCAGTCTTCTCTAGACGAATCTTCATCATGCTCTTTAACAAATCTCTTAATGAAATGGTCGACGACAGCCCTACGAAGCCAGCGCTGCGCTGCGTATCAAAAATATTTTTTGGAGAAGCCCCGCAGGCACGCTTCAATATGGTAAGATCCTGCTGTGCATCATGAAGTATTTTTACCGTCTTCGCATCTGCCATGAGCTTAGCAAAAGGGGCCCAATCATCGATAGCCAAAGCATCAATTAAGGCTGGCTTTTTATCAGGATAACCCATTTGAACGACTCCTAAGGTAGGGTAGTAGGTGCGGCTCCAAACAAATTCGGTATCAATGCCGACTGCCCCCGCAGCTCTGGCCTCTTGGCACGCCCGCGAGAGATCTTTTGTAGTTGTAATCATTTATAGAAACAAACTCGGCTAAAGCTGTACTAAAGAAAAGCAGAATCTTCACTTCATACTAAAAGTAAATGGGTCACGCTCATGGCTTGATGCCCAGCAAACTTTACTACAGAACAATATACATATATAAGATTAATGAACCGATACTCAATTTGATAAATGAAGCCACCTCTTAGTATTCGTGCCAATGAACTAACACGCCGCTTTGGCCCAGTGACTGCTATTCATAACGTCAGCTTCACCGTCAAACATGGTGAGATTGTAGGCTTTCTGGGACCAAATGGGGCAGGTAAGAGCACAACGATGCGAATCCTAAGTGGAATTCTTCCTGCCCACTCGGGCGCCGCATGGATAAGCGGCATATCAGTTGCTGAACACCCTCGCGAAATAAAACGTAAGATTGGGTATATGCCAGAGAATAATCCTCTACCTGGCGATATGCGTGTGGTCGAATACTTGCGCTTCCGCGCTAGGTTAAAAGAAGTACCTAGAAAAAACCTGCATAAGGCAGTGGAGAGCGCGATGGAAACCTGTGACCTGGCTCGCACAGCTAGGCGAAAAATTATTGGCACACTCTCTAAAGGATTTCGGCAACGCGTTGGCATTGCCGACGCATTACTTGGCGATCCTCAGGTTATTATTATGGATGAGCCCACGATTGGGCTTGATCCGCATCAAATTCAAGGCATCCGAAAATTAATTGATAGCCTGCGCGGCCGCATGACCGTTATCTTATCTAGTCATATACTTCCAGAAATAGAGCGATGCTGTGATCGTGTCATTATTATTAATCAAGGCCGTGTTGTAGCAGCTGGCACTAACCGAGAATTACGTGAAGAATTCCTTCCAGGAAATCGCTTTCTTATTGAAATCGAAGGCTCTAAAATTGCACTACAAAAAAAATTAAATGAACATGGCTTACAGGTCGATATTCTTGATGCCCCTGAGGCGAAACAAGAGCGCCACAAACTAACACTTTGCGCGAATGAAACCATTCAGGGTTCGCAGATTCTACAAGCGCTATTTAATGCAGAACATTGCATCGTGCACAGCCTCAACAAGAGTGAACCAAATCTAGAAGAAATATTTCTTGCTGCAACTAGGCGCTCTTGGGAGGAAACAATAGAAATGCCAAAACCTATCGAACCAATAGATAGGGCAGGGAGCGATGGATCGAGCTCCAATAAAAGCATAAAAAAACAGCCTCAAAATAAAATTTAGTTATGCGTCATTTCCTTATACTTCTAAAACATGAATTGCGGATGCTTCTAATTAGCCCAGCAACTTACATCGCCAGCTTCCTATTTCTCGCGCTCATGGGATTACTGTACTGGATTATCTTAAATGAAATGGCTACGACTGCCTTAGAAGAGCTTCCACATGTAGAATTTTTTAAGGGGTTTTGGATTCCTACATTCTTTGTTGTTCCGCTATTGACAATGCGTAGCATTGCAGGAGAGCGCAGTAGTGGAACATTGGATACGCTTCTTACCACACCCACCTCTAGGATTTCTGTAGTTCTAAGTAAATTCACAGGCGCCTATTTATTCTATCTGCTTTTATGGTTCATGACTCTAGGATTTCCACTTATTGTAGATAAATTCTTCCCAGTCGCAGCAGCTAGCGGAAGACTGCTAGAAGCAGCCCCAATAATCGGTAGTTTTGCCTTTATTGCAGTCAGCGGAATCTTATTTATTTCTATTGGTATCTTCTCTAGTAGCATCACTCGAAGCCAACTCGTTGCTGGTATGCTAAGTTTTACTGCGCTCTTTATAATAATAATTGGCGGGCAACAATTAAGCGCTCTGGAGCATCCAGACTACGGGCTAATAGCCTATTTGCCAGGGATCGTTGAATACCTTCAAATATTCAATCATCTTGACGACTTTTCGCGCGGGATCATAGACACGCGACCCCTCATTTATTATACAAGCTTAGGCGCACTACTGCTTGGTCTTGCATCGCTTGTTATTAAAGCAAAAGCATGAAAAATCAGCAACAGTCACACGAATTTAGTTTTGTTCGTCGATTACGAGCAGTAAATACTACTTTGCAAATTCTTTTCAGTATAGGTCTAGCGCTAGCAATAAATTATTTAGCAGCTAATTATTATAAACGTTATGACATAACTAGTGGGGCTAAATATAGCCTTGCGGCTGAATCCAAAGCTTACATCCAAGAACTCACAGAGGAAGTTCATATTATTATCACTTTACCCAATGACTCTGACATTCCTGAAATTGCTAGAATTCAGTCTGACCTACGAAAGTTAACGCGTGAATACCAAGCCAATGCAAGGCGTAAAGGAAAGGCATTCATTAATGTCGAATTCGTCGATATACACCGGCAACGCGGACGTGCCCGTGAACTAATCAATCGCTACGGGATAGAAAAAGAAAACGTGCTATTTGTTGCGAGCGCGGACAAGGTTATAGAAATTGAACTACCAGAACTTTATAATGCTACAGAAGGAAAGCCTTCCGGGTTCAGGGGAGAACAGGCAATTACCTCGGCAATTTTAGAGGTCACGAACGAAAAGGCTCCAAAACTATATTTCTTAAGCGGTCATGGCGAAATGCAAATTGATTCAGTCGATCCGCTACGCGGATTATCACAGATGGGCAATTTCCTTCGTGAACGCAGCTACATTTGCGAGAGTCTAGACCTTACTCTTAGTGATGGGATTCCCGAGGATGCCGACTTGGTTATTATAGCTGCGCCACAAGCAAGCCTATTACCTGAAGAGGTGGATATATTAAGGCGTTATTTGAGAGATCGAAATGGGCGACTAATTATTTTCTTAGACCCAGGAAGACTACATGGCATGGATGACTTATTTTATGATTGGGGCGTCATGGTTGAAGACCTCGCTGTAATCGATATCGATCCAAAATATCGAACACAATCCGGGGACTTAATAATTCGGCACTTTAGCGAGCATCCAATAAGTAATCTATTACTTGAATATGCAGGGAGCGCCTATTTTGGACAGCCTCGACCTATTCGAATCGACCCACTAGCTAAAGAAGACCCGCGCCTTAGAGTCGACTATCTAATCGGCACTTCTAAGCAAAGCTGGGCCGAAAAAGATTTTCGCACGCAAACACCCCTACAATACGATGCCGATCGCGACATTCCTGGACCGATAAGCATAGCAACGGCTTCCATGCGTAGCGCTCGAACAGAGCTAGGTATATCCATTCCCGGCGGCCGCGTTGTTACTTTTGGCAATTCCGACTTTATTGCGAATAACCGTTTTAAAACGTATGGAAATTATACTTTATTTATCAACGCAGTTAATTGGTCCTTAAATCGCAGTAAACTGCTTAATATTTCCACTCGACCACTAGAGAGCTATGAAATTATTATGAGTCAAAGTGCACTACAAAACATGTTAGCAACTTTTGCTGTCTTGCCTGGCGTTATCGCTCTAATTGGTCTGTCTATTTACTTAATCCGCCGCAGATAACTTTTATGCGACTTCAGCTAACATCTATTCTCATTGCCCTGAACATTTTCGCCTTTGGGTTGATCCTGTTGCTTGATAATCGTAAAGAGTCCTATGATTCAAAAATTGGCGGACTTGCTGAATGTATTGGCGCAGCAGTCATAGAGACTGACCGCATTGAACTGTGGGGACAAATACCAGATAAATCTCGTATAATTGAACGGCAGGGCTCCAAGTGGATGTTGACAAAACCACTACAGTGGAAGGCAAACAACTTCGCGGTAAACCGTATACTTAATCAGCTACAGTTTGTACAAGAAGAGGCCACTTTTTTCGTCAGTGAGATTGAGCGCAGCGGTCAATCGCTAGCTGATTTTGGACTAGCGACGCCCAAGATTAAGTTAATCATTGGAAGAGGTGAAAAGCAGCTAGTTCTTAGCATAGGAGATACTACGGAAATAGGCGAGAACGTCTACTTGCTAGGTCCAGATAATGCAAAAATTTATGTAGTCAGCCGAGAAGTCATTGACAGCTTATTAATCGAACTAAGTGATTTGCGAAGCCGGTCTATATTTAGCATACCAGTATTTGAGATTGATGCCCTTAAACTACAAATAAAAACACTCTCTGGAGATAGTGATCTAAAAGTTCGGCTCGCAAGGACCTCTAGTGGCTGGTTATTTGAAGCGCCGTTAAATGCCCAGGCAGATCCAGTACTAGTTGCTAATGCCATTAATAATTTAACCGCCGCTAAAGTGATTCGTTTCCAACAAAACGCAGACCTACTTCTTACCGGTCTACAAGAACCAATGATGGAAGTCACCCTACATGGTAATAAGCGGCAACAAACTTTATTTATTGGTAAAAAAGACCCCTCCACAGTAGGCACTGAAGGTGCCTATTTTGCTAAACTTAAAGACAATCCAACAGTGTTTACTCTACCCGCAGAACCCTTTAACGCACTACGCGAAGCACAGGCAGCTCTTCGTGAGCGCAATTTCATGAGTTTTGATCCATCTTCAATAAACGCAATTCAGATCGGCCAAGGGGCACTAGAAATTCGCTTACAAAAATTAGAGAAGGGCGAGTGGCAAGTAATACGCAGTGGAGAGGGTGCATCCATACAACCACACCGTGCAGACCTAGCATTAATAAAGAGCCTGCTGGAAGATCTACTCGAATTGCGAGCTGTTGACTTCGCGGCAGATGCGCCGACTACAACCGATTTAAATCAGTTGGGATTTAGCGATCCCCAAAGAACAATTAAATTAGTAAGCCCGAACGAAACAGTCATGCTAGAACTAGCATCCCCTGAATCTACAAGTGATAAACTCTATGCGCGCACTAGTGGATCAATATATATTTACGAAATCGATCGACGGGCGACCCTAGAGTTACTCCCCATGGATGCTTTGATGTATCGCAATCGATTACTGGATTCACTGCCACAAGCAGCCCGCATACAAACAATTCGCCTCGAAAATATTCAAACAGGAGAGCTTCTATTTGAAAAGTCATTGAGTGCTGAAACAACTTCATGGGAGAGTGCTTTAGATGGCACAGCAGACAACGAGCGTGCTGCGATCTTTGCAATACTCGCAAAACTCAGAGACTTCACTGTTAAAAAATATCTACTCAATGAGTTTACCTCTAACTATTCTATAGATTCACAGAATTCTGTACCTTGGATTTACCGCTTAAGTGCTGATGTCTTACTACCAGGTGATTTAATAAACCAATTAGATACTCGCAGTTATGTATTTTCTAAGCGCCTATCGGGCACTGTTCAGATAGGAGGCTCGGAAGATCAAGCAACCATCTTTGAAGCTACTCAATCCATAATAGATGCCATATATACCTTTGAGAAAAATACACTTATTCCACCAGAAGCGACGGGTGCTGACGTGCCAGATCCAGAGCCCATTGATACGCTACCTGCCCCAGAACCTATTTTAGAATCACCTACGCTTTGATTCTAAGGAATATGCAAAAGCAAAAAGTCAGCAGAAAAGGTCCGCCAATCGTTCGCAGATGTTTAACTAGCTTACTTTTACTTTTACTTGTCGCCCAATGCATTTCTATCGTGTGCTTGCTCGCATACGGAGCCCTTCTTATCCCATCGGCATGGGCGAATAATTGGTTAAAACAATATGAATACAGCGGCCTGCATCTTCAGTCAGATGCAGTTAGTCTGCGCGTGAACGGAGACTTAGAATTACACAAGGCTACAGTATCTTGGGCTGATCATCCGAATGCTTTACTTTCGGCAGATACAATTGTCATCCATACTCAATTATTTTCTAACTTTAAGTTTCAGCCTAGCTTAAAAAGTTTAAGCCTCTCAAATGGAACACTTTTTATACCCTCCATCTATTCGCCAAGCGGTAGACGCGAACCGATCGTAAAAGACCTTAGTTTCAGTGTCAGTAAACTAGAAAAATCTTATCGTGTAAGTAACTTTGCAGCTGTACGCAAAACCATGCGCCTAAATGGCGAAATGCATCTAGAATTCGACAATCTAAGGCGAATGAAAGAATTGCGGCCAATACCGATACGAAATTTTTATGAAACTATTGCTGACTTACTAAAAGTAGATTTTTACACATCTATCTTTGATTCCCCAAGTGTCTACTTTGATCTTAGAAAAAGTGTAACCGATGGGCTACTAATTAGCACTCAACTCTATAGCCCTAAAGTACAGTATAATGATATAACTGGTAAAAACTTTCAGTTTTCTACTAGTTTGAAGTTACAAGAAAGCCAAATTGTTAATGCAGAACCACTTCATTTTTCACTCCAGCACTTTAAAAGTGAACAATCAAATATTCAAATAGAATCAGTCGCAGGCCTAATACAAGAATGTAACTTAGGGGAAGTAACGAAGCGACGGTGGCCAGAATGCACAGTAGCAACCACCTCGGCAAAATGGCATGAATACCAAATTAGTAGCTCTAAAATTACAATAAATCCTATCCACTATCCAGAAATCCATTTCATCGGATCGGTTCATTCAGATTTAGGGAGTGTACAACTGACTAGTACGCTAGATGCAGTCGACTTGAGCGGAACCCTGGATGCGCGAGGGCTAGTCAATATATTACCCCTCTTACCTGAGAATCTAAGGCAACAAATTCCAGAGTATCATTTTTCATCTCTGCCTTACTGCAGGCTGCAGCTACAATTAGCCAATCAACTGAAGCTAAATAGACTTAATTATAAGGCCAAATCAAAAAATATTAAGATAGGACGCATTGCATTCGATTCATTAAATACAAGCGGTAATTTCGATAGAACTACTCTAACAGTAAACTCACTTAGCTTTGATCGCGGCGAGCAATATTTCGATATGAATTTATTGTGGAATACAAAAGTTCAATCTTATCAATCAGCACTCAGAGGTTTTATAATTCCGAATGAGTATAATGAAATTATGCCTACTTGGTGGGGCTCTATTTTTAATGACAATTTTGTTTTTAATTCAAACAGTCTAGTCTATGGCGACTTTCTTATTGCAGGGAATTTGGAGCCAGTTACAGAGACATCGTTTTATGGCTCTGTTAAGGGAGAGAATTTATCTTACAAATCTGTCCCAATTGCATCTGGTAGCCTAATTTTCCGAGGACGAAATAACTACTCTGAAATAAACCAGCTCCGAGCTATAAGCCCATTTGGATTCATAAATGGTAACATTCAATTCACTCAATTTCATGATGGGATTCAAAGCCTAGCGTCGATACGCTATGATATAGATGCAAAATTACCTATTAAGTATGCGCGAAAACTATTTAGTAAAAACATAGAACCAAACTTTGCAGCTTTTAATTCTGAGCAACCTGCCACAATTTCATTTAATGGCGCGCAATTTAGAGAAAGCTTCTATCCTCAGTTTCAAGACAAAGGCTATATCCATCTCGCTATCGATTCGAATGGCCCTGTAAGTTATTGGGGCAATCCGCTTGATTATCTACGTTTTAATTTAACTAGTGCGCGTGATTTAGTCTCTATTCGTGAACTCTATTTTGGCTATGCTAAAGGCAATGGCAGAGGAGGTATAGACATCTTAAATTCTAAGCATTCACCCGAGTTTTGTACCCAGTTGTCACTTAAGGATGCGGACTACAACTTGGCGCTCACCGGTATTAACGTGAACAATGATCTGCATCAGGAAATTAAGAAAACGGTTACCAAAGACGAACAACCTTCTAGCATAAATATTAACCTGCATGTCAAAGGCCCAACAAATGACTTATATAAGCTTAAGGGATATGGCGACTTAACCATTCAAGACTCAAACCTCGGCTCCATTCCAGTACTCGGACCACTTTCCACATTATTACAAGATACTCCCCTTAACTTTACCTCATTTAATCTTAATAAAATGAACGGACAGTTCTCGGTCGAAAATGAGCAACTAAACTTCGATAGAATTAGCATTAACGGGCCACAATCTACAGTTACAGCATCGGGAACTATGCAACTGAAAGACTACGCGCTAGACATGAATCTTGGCGTCGACCTATTTGGTAATTTAATTAGGAATAACAATGGCAGGGCAACTGGACTCCAAAAGACAATTAAGCTGCTGAATCCTCTAAATTACTTACTTCAGTTTAAATTAACTGGCACCTTAAGCGAACAACATCTGCAGTTATTTTATAGCTCAGATACTATCTTTGAGCGGTAATTTAAAATTGCTTCAGCTTTAAAAAATGATCCCAGTCGTTATCATAGCTCTGCCCTATTAGTGAACTAATAAATGGGCGCCAGCGTGGTCGTTCTGGTTTACGAATAAGGTGCATGCTAGCTTGATGGGGCAGTCGATTCGCTTTTTGTGAATTACATTTTATGCAAGAGGTCACGATATTTTCCCAAGATGTGCGTCCACCGCGATCACGAGGAATTACATGATCCATATTTAGTTGCTCGGCTTTGAAGGCGTTGCCGCAATACTGACAGCGATAACTGTCTCGCTCGAACAGATTTTCGCGCGTAAATTTAACTTCTTGTGCCGGTAACTGATCATAATGACGAAGCAAAAGTACTTTCGGCACACGGATGCGTAGACGAACTGTTTGCACGAATGCCTCCTCGTCGCTTGGTATATTTGATTGATTAAGCTCTAACCACTGGCTTGAGTCCATCATTTGAAAGCTACCATCAACAGTATTGATGACCTGAGCATGGTCCTGTAACAATAAACTAAAAGCACGCGGCACGCCTACAATGTTAACTGCTTGCCAAAGGCGATTGAGGACTAATACGCGATATTTAAGCACAGTACTCATGAGGGCTTTACTTTAGTAATTAGGCTACGTCTGCTGTCAACAGTAGCCTCGATTGACCTATTATTAATTGGTTAGCTGGATAATTTGGTCTGGTTTTTGAATCTGTGAACGTAACCAAGTGCGCTGTTTCTTTACTAACTGCATAGTATTTTTAATAATTAATGGCATTAGTTCGTCCGCACTTAAATGTCCGTTTATGTAGTTTATTGTCTCTCGATAACCTATTGCCGATGCCGCGCTAGGATTGCTTTCTATTCCAGCATTCATCAATGCTCGTACCTCATCTATTAGGCCTTTGCGTAGCATCTGCGCTGCCCGTAACTCAACGCGTGAGCGTATGTCATCTGGATCGCGCGCTAATAAAATAAGCCGCTTATCATAGGACGCATAAGGATTTGGGCGCGCCTCAAATTCAGAGTGTAATTGTGGCAAAGATTTACCCGAAGCGATGCATCGTTCTAACGCTCTTTGCACACGGCGAGGGTTACGACAGTCTAACTGACCAAGCCCCTCTTTGCTTATTTGGTTCAAATACTCTAATAATCCAGCCAAGCCAGACTCGTCATATAGCTTAGAAACAGCGGATCGCACAGACTTAGGTACGACGACTAAATCAACTACAGGAGAAACAAAACTCTTCAGGTAAAATCCACTTCCACCGGTTACAACAATCGATTTTCCGCGAGCATTAATTGCATCTACCGCCTTCTGCGCATGCTGATTATATGTAACAATATCGCATGGCTCCCGGACTTCTAGTAAATCAATTAAATGATGCGGCACCTGCGCTAGCTCCTGCTTGCTCGGCTTGGCCGTTCCTATATCCATGCCCCTATAAACTAAGGAAGCATCACAAGAGATAATCTCGGCATTATGCGCATCTGCATACTCTAGGGCATAGCTGGTTTTTCCGACCGCAGTTACGCCAGTAATAATGTGTATCTCCCCTCTCACTTTTTACTATCTAGTTATATGCCAAGACGGGTGCTGTAGCTTAATGAAATTGGCAACAGCACCTATTTACCGTTAACTAGTAGTATCCTTATTGCATAAAATGCCAATCTTTGAATCTCTTTTTGGCCGGATCTTACTTAACGATAAAGATACTAATTTCATGATTACATCAAAAAATTAGAAAACATCGCTTGACTTCAAAACCTTCAAAACTAGTTTCTGCCTCTTCTCCTCGTAAGGGGTAGTAGCTCAGTTGGTTAGAGCGCCGGCCTGTCACGCCGGAGGCCGCGGGTTCGAGTCCCGTCTATCCCGCCAGGGTTATTCACGAAGCAAATAAAAGAGCTGTAGGACTCTTAATTTATTAAAGGCATTTGCAGACAGACTCGTTTCCAAAGCGCAAAGCTGTAATAAGTTCTCCTAGAAGACTCATAATAACTAGTTCTCTTAACTTGTAGATAGTACCACACCAAGTAGGCACGAATGGTTACAATAGATTTATTGCTGCACTAAGAGTTTGCAGAGCCTCAAGGGAGCGAATACCTGGAACAGATAAATAATCTTCAAAGATTAGATGGATGCGGCCACTTCGTATAGCATTTATTTGACTCCAAATGGGATCTTTCTGTAATGACAAAATACGCCTTCTTAAATGCATCCCTTGCATTTCACTGCCATCAAAAGTAACGAAAATTACCTCTGGGTTGGCATGGAGTAAGGCTTCTAAATTAAGTTGAGGCCACGATGCAGCTGCTTCGCTAGCTATATTATAGCCGCCAGCAATTTGTATTAAATCATCCGGAAAGGTGCCAGCGCCTGCACTGTAAAGTGCCTCTAAGTCATAAATAAGGGCGACTCTAGGCAGATCATGTAAAGCTGCCTCAGGAATTTGGCGCCTATAATATTTCAGGGTACTTTTAAATTCATCAATACATTTCTCAGCAGCCTCTATTCGTCCAAGCCTATGACCCAGCGCTTGTAGAACTTCAATAATTCCTTCAAGTCCAGTTTCAGTGAAGCGATCCACACATAAGCCAAGACTGCGCAAGCGCTCGACCACTGCTGGCGCAGTGAGTGAAGAAACAATTACCCAATCTGGTTCCAAATTCAAAATTGCTTCGTAGTTAGGCAAGTCGAGCCGCCCAACAGAAGGTAGCTCCTGTACGCAAGGAGGATACTCGCAATAGTCGGTACGCCCGACTAATTGATTCACAGCGCCCAATGAGAATATTGCTTGAGTTAGACTAGGCGCGAGCGAAATAACTCGTAAGTTAGTCGCGGTATTGGCCTGTGCCCGGTGATCATCAATAGGCGGATCACAACTACAAAGAAGAAAAATTGCTGCAAATCCAGTAAGCCAAAAGGTAGGGCTTTTAAACATCGTAAGCGGTTGAACAATCTCTGCATTCACCCGAATAAATAATCTCACCACCTTTGACCACAAAACCGCTTGGTGCCTGAGCGGGCGGTAATTCGGTCGCAATAGGCAGATCAAAAACCTTATTGCAAACGCGGCAAATAAAATGAGGGTGCTCACAACCAGCCGGTAGCTCATAGCGCCGCGGCTGCCCAGGAAATTCAACACCTATAATATCTAATTTTTGACTGAGTTCACGAATTGCTCGATTCACCGTAGCAGGACCCAACCGTGGTACCTTTGAGCGTCCCAAGCGCAAGATTTCCTCACGGCACAGTGGCCGCCCTGCTTCCTGCAGAACACTAAAAATCGCTTCACGTTGCCGAGTCTGGACCATCAAATGCTATTCATCCATGTGCGTCCTGTAAGGACAAGCGTATTTTATTAGCATCCATTAGCCTTATACAAATGCGAATCCTACTCTTCAAACTTTGATGATACAAAAGTATCGACTCCAATCTGAACATTATCTGCACGTACAACTGAACGATTTGAATCTGCCAAAACTAGTACTTTTGGCTTCCACTTTTTGGCAGCGGCCAAATCAAACTGCGCAAAAGACATAATAACTAACAAATCACCAAGCTGTCCCTTATGGGCAGCTGCTCCATTGAGAGAAATAGTATGGGAACCTTCAGGTGCCTCAATGGCGTAGGTCTCAAAGCGTTCACCGTTTGCAATATTAGCAACAAGTATTTTCTCATGTGGAAGCAATCCAACCTGCTTCATTAAAGTGGCATCGATAGCCAAACTGCCCTCATAATGAAGTGCGCGGTCTGTTATCTGAGCACGAAGTAATTTCGACTTTAGTAACGTGATTTGCATGCGTCTAATATTTCCAAGTATATAAATGAAGACTAGCTGTCTGAAGCGTTTTACGGCGTTTGACAATTTGAAAACGCACCAACACAGGCACTACCACAATCCAAGAGCCTCCATTTGTTCGGTCATTTTAGCTGACCATCCCCGATTCGCAGCAGGACTTGCTGGACTAGGGTGTAAGATTCGGCCAAATTGGACATTGTCCTCACTTAGGGCAACACGCGCTCGGGCTTCTGCGAAAGCCCCGACTCCTATAAGCCATTCTGGTTGTAGAGAATGTATTACCGAGCGCAGATGCGTATCACAGCATGCCTGTAATGCGGCAACTTCTTTATTCGGTAATTTATCTGGTGTTCTATTTCTACCACTCTGTTCCATAAAAACTAATGGACAATAATTTATAACAAAGTGATCGATAAAAAAAGCCTCTGCTTGTCCGAAGCGCTCCTTCATCGCTCCCCAAAATCGTCGACCACTAACTTCGCTACGGGCGCAATTGAAGCCTTCAATTCGTCGTTTTGGGTGCTCATTTTTGGGCGCTAGAACCTCCCCGCAGATTCCGAGCCAATCTCTTACATGCGCGACCTCACCAAAGGGAATACCCGTCTGCGCCATACCAAAAGGACCAGGGTTCATACCCATGAAAAGGATCTTCTTGGAGCTATCTCCATATTTTCTTAAATAGTGCTCATGGGGGAAACTAGCATACTCAAGTGGGTTATAAACTACGGAAGTAGGTTCAGAAAAATTCAATTCAGCAACCGCATCCGTTAGCTTTCTGGCCGCTTCGACGAGGGCTGAGCTCTGCTTATTTAGCCTCACAATCTTGCCGCTTTATCGCTGTGACCTAAGTCGCGCTCTGGCGCCACATGATCGCGGATTTTTTGTTTCAATTCTTTCATCTCAGGGAAACCGTTCTTTTTCTCTCGGCTCCACACCAAGTTGCCGTCGACACTAACATCGAAACAACCACTCTTTGCAGAGGGACGTATGTTAACTCCACCTAATTCCTCCTGGAATGTTGTTAATAATTCTTGTGCAGTCCAGCTTGCCCGCAGCAACCAGCGGCAACCTGTGCAATACTCAATTTCAACTGTAGGTTTCATTTAATTAACGACAAAAAACTCTATTAGTTTAAGTCCTCGGATAAAGATTTCGGGTACTCCCGTAACCCTATTTCGGGCAGCTCTTTAAGCCAATCACACAGTAACCGACCATTAACGAATAAACCTGGAGCAATATCAAGTAAGGGCTGAATCACAAAGTCACGCTTGGTTAACTGGGAATGAGGTACTGTTAAGCGCTCCGTCTTAAACTCAATATTTTCGTATAAGAGTATGTCTAAGTCTATTGTTCGCGAGGTCCATTCTGCGAGTCGCTTTCGACCCATACTAGATTCAACAAATAGGCAGGCATCAAGCAAGTCCTGGGGATCTAAGTCTGTAGCAATTTCGGCTACTGCATTTAGAAAATCATCTCCTTGCATCCCGATTGCACGATTTTCATAAATTGGACTAACGCAGACTATGCGTATTGGATACTGCAACTCTAGTAATTCCAATGCAGCACGCATCTGCCCAAGCCGGTCTCCTAAATTACTACCTAATCCCAAATACGCTTTTTTTAGCGGCATTGGATGACCTCCACGGCAAATGAGTCGCATGCACAAGGAACCGGAACTGATGGCTTATCAACTCTTACACGCACTTCTACTATCTTTTTAAATTGTGAAAGTAATTCGGAAGCAATCGCCTCTGCTGCTCGCTCAATTAGCTGAAAGCGTGATTCAGTAAAAACAGACTCCACCGTACAATAGACTCGGCTATAATCTACGGTGACTTGCGTGTTGTCGTCCTTAAAGTCGAGACCGTCTGCTAGGCGTAAAGAGACATCAACTTTGAACCGCTGCCCTAATTCTGACTCTGCTTGCAGTGCGCCATGATAGGCGTAAAAAACTAAACCGTTTAATTCTATAGTTGTCTTATTCATAACGTAAGCAGTGATTGATTACAGCTGCACAATCCGCATTTTCAAGTACATCGTGTACTCGTATAAAATCAACTCCTGACTGTATTGCGAGCGCAGTTGTTGCAAGAGTTCCGCTCAGACGACTCTTTGGGGATTCTCTATCTAATAATTTAGCGAGCATAGATTTGCGTGATGCCCCGATGAGTATAGGATAACCTAAATCCTTAAGGTCGCTTAGTTGTCGCATGATCTCCCAGTTTTCTTCGTAAGTCTTGCCAAAGCCCAGACCTGGATCCAGCGCAATGGAATCCTGTCGAACTCCTGCTTGTCTAACTAGTTTCGTAGAAGTCATCAGAAATGATCGCACCGATTGCATTACTTTACCACAACCTGCCTGCTCAGGCGGTCGGTTATGCATGAGAATACACGCAGCGCCATGACTCGCTATGACCGCAGCCATATTAGGGTCTCGCTGCGCGCCCCATACATCATTAACAATATCAGCGCCGGCCTTGAGCGCAGCATCTGCAACATCGCTCTTGGATGTATCAATCGACAATAAAGCCTGTGTATATGGGCGAATTTTTTTTATAAATGGTACAACACGATGGATTTCTTCTTCTACTGTAACTGGATCGTACCCGGGACGCGTTGATTCCCCGCCTATGTCAATTATAGATGCTCCTGATTGAACCATTTGATGCGCGTGCAATGAAGCTGCCTTAATATCGACGTAATCACCCCCGTCTGAGAAAGAATCTGGCGTGAGATTGAGTATTCCAACAATATGACTATTTCGTCCGAGAAATAAGGAACGACGATTGGTGAAAAATGTACGCAGATCACTCATTATAAGAGCAGTAAATCTCTATCCTTAGCTGAGGCAAGAAGGTCGATTAATGTTGAGACTACTGGGTGTGCTTGGCTCGACTTATGCATTTCCAAAGCTTCCCCTTCGATTGAATCTACCGGAATAATTCCAAGGGATGAATTTGTAATAAAAGCTGCATCTATGTCTTTAAGCGCATCGATTAAATAGCTTCCTTCTTGCGCATTAATTTCTGCTAGGCGAGCACTTTGCAAAACAATCTGGCGCGTCACTCCTGGCAGAGCACCCGTACAAAGTGATGGAGAGTAGAGACTATTATTACGAATAAAAAAGAAATTCGCCACGGCAGTCTCTGACAGAAATCCAGCAGTATTTATCCGTAAAACATCGTAATAATTATCCGCACGGGCGGCATTGAGTAGATGCCAATTCTCCGCGTAATTATGCATCTTGTGTCCAGCAATGGGAGAATGCTCATTGAGCGGACAAGTCGTGTCTAATTTTAAACGCACTGACCCCTGTGGCGACGGTAGGGATGGCCGCGCATATATAAATAATTGTTCACTGCAGAGTGAAAGTTTGAGAACTCCATCATTAATGTTGTCGGATTGAACAAGTTCACGAATCGCAGCAATCACTGCGGACTCCT
>TARA_Y200000002_G_scaffold106512_1_pt1 | contig 17020 bp, 17 predicted proteins | sample TARA_Y200000002 | Tara Oceans TARA_Y200000002 (sample SAMEA2619388) | marine metagenome | biome: marine biome (ENVO:00000447); feature: surface water layer (ENVO:00002042); material: "saline water (ENVO:00002010), including plankton (ENVO:xxxxxxxx)" | depth 5 m | reverse complement strand
ATCTAAAAAATATTCGTTTGACGTGATATTTGGATTTTCTATGAAATATTTTGAAATATTATTCAAATAATCGATTTTTTGACGTGATAGCCCAGAATCCTTCAGCGCTTTGATATCAGAGTTCAAGACCATGCGTGGAGAAATATCATTCTCCAACAATTGTAATAGTTTTTTATAAATACTTTCCGCAGCCTTGACTGAAATTTGCTGACCAACAATCGATTTTAGCAATGTGCCGAATGGATCTTTTCTTGATTTTAGGATATTTTTTTGATTTCTCTCAATAACAACTTTGAGTACAGGGTCGTCTTTTTTGAGCTTTAAGATAGCCTCTTTCCAGTATTTGGGTTCCATTAATTGAATGAGTTGCTATAAATTTGAATCACTCGTCATCACTTTTTGGGGTAATAATCAAATCTGAATCCTCAATGTCATCCTCTTCGACCAGAAAATCATTATCGTCATCTTCAATCAACTCTTCGTTCTCTATGTCTGGAATATCAATATCATTTTCAGCTATTAGTTCTTCTTCCGAGTCCTCATCAAGAATATCATCATCATCCATAATAATCGGATTATCATCCTCAATGACACCCGAATCTATACTCTTGTCCAATGTCTCTTTTTTAAGCTCTGTCTCGACTACATCTTGGACTACATCCTCTGCTGGGGAAGTTTGCTTGGTTTGAAGCTGAACATGCTGTTCACCTGTTGCAAGTGTGACTTGCGTCCCACATACAGGACAAAATATCTCAAACTTGTTAAGGTCATAAAACTTTGCGCCACAGTTTAGACAAGTGTGTTTATTTCCCAATTCAGCTCTAGCCACTATAATATCCTTTTATATTTTATGCCGATTTAATACTGTGCTATATAATATAGCATTATGATATCTACTTCTATATACACATGATCATGAAAATAAACAACAAAAATAATCCAGTCATTGTTGAGCGTTCAAAAGCTTTATCAGGAATTATCAACACGCCTAGTGATAAATCGATTTCACATAGGGCTCTAATTCTTGGTTCCTTGTGTATTGGCAAAACAAAAATTCATAATTTACTTTTATCTGAGGATATTATGTCAACAATTAGCGCCTTGGAACAGTTTGGTGCCAATATAAATGTGAATAAAGAATCTGGTATAACAACTGTACACGGTTTTGGGATTGGTGGATTATTACAACCCTCAAAAAAAATTTATTTAGGAAACTCTGGTACTTCTGTAAGACTATTGATTGGGCTCATGTCTAGTTGTGATGTTTGTGTCGAATTTGAGGGTGACCAATCACTATCTCGCCGGCCAATGGGCAGAGTATTAGAGCCTTTAAAAGAAATGGGCTTAGAAATTATCAGTAATAATACAAATAACTTACCATTAAAGCTTCAGGGTACAGCTTTGCCCATACCGATAAATCATAAACTTTTAGTGCCATCTGCTCAAATAAAGTCAGCTTTAATGCTTTCAGCCCTCAATATTAGAGGACGTTCTACTATAATTGAAACCATAAAAACACGTGACCACACAGAGAAATTATTTGCGTATTTCGATGCAGATATTGAAGTGAAGAAAAACGAGGTGGGCGATAAAGAAATAGTGATAAATGGACAAAAAAGGCTTTCTCGAAGAGAAATAGACATTCCAGGAGATCCAAGTTCAGCAGCTTTTTTTGTTGTGGCTGCCCTCATATCAAAAGGATCTAAGCTCAGAATAAAAAATATAATGATGAATCCAACAAGGTCGGTTTATATAGATTATTTGATATCAATGGGGGCAAAAATAGATTTTATAAATAAATATTCAAAATGTGGAGAAGAAGTATTAGATATTGAGGTAACTGCAAGCGAATTAAAGGGAATTACAACAAGCTTAGAGGATGCCCCATCGCTTATCGATGAATTCCTGATACTATCAGTTGCTGCGGCCTATGCAAAAGGAGAGAGCAGATTCTGTGGAATTTCTGAACTAAAGGTAAAAGAAAGTGATCGCCTTGAAGCTATCATTAATATGCTTACTTTAGCAGGTGTAGATTGTAGGACGCAGGATGATGACCTAATAATACGTGGTAATGGTGAAGTTTCTGGCGGCTCAAGTATAATGACCAATTATGATCATCGTGTAGCTATGTCGGCATTAATATTAGGTCTGGGTGCGAAGAGTCAAATTAGGATTGATGATATATCTCCAATAGCTACAAGTTTTCCAGATTTTATGGAAATCTATAATAGAATAGGGGGGAATTTCCATAGTGGATGAAAGAATAATTGTTGCAATTGATGGCCCGGCTGCAAGTGGTAAAGGTACAGTCGCAAAAAAACTTGCAAAAATTCTAAATCTACCTCACCTGGACTCCGGTCAATTATATAGGCGTATTGCATATCAGGTTTTAAAAGATTCAGTTAATCCAAATGATAAAAAGGCACTCATTGAACTGACGAAAAAAATTAATTTTGAAAATACAGAAATTGAAGACTTAAGGAATGACAATATATCGTCTGTTGCGTCAATTATATCTCAGTATAGCGAAGTTCGAGATCAATTAATAGAGTACCAAAGAGACTTTGCTTCAAATGGCGCAGTTGTGGATGGCAGAGATATTGGAACTATTATTTTTCCAAATGCAAAGTATAAATTTTATATAACTGCTTCATTGGAGCAAAGAGCAGAAAGAAGGTACCTACAACTAAAGAGAGATAATGCCGAAATAGATAGAAATAATATTAAAAATGATATAAAAATGAGGGACCTCAGGGATATTAACAGAAAAATTGCCGCTCTCAGGAAAGCAGTTGATGCAATTGAAATCGATACAACTGAGATGAAAATTGATGATGTAATTGACTTTATTGTAAAATACATACATAAAGGTTAAAAAAATTCTATGTGAATTGGAGAATATATATATATGGCAAAAAAAGAACTTGATAAGCTAAATCCGTCTGTTGATGATTTTGCGGCTTTATTGGAAGAGAGTATGAGTAAAATAAATCTCTCTGAAGGAAACGTGATAAAGGGTAGAGTAACTGCAATTGAGAATGACTTTGTAATAGTTGATGTTGGATTAAAAACAGAAGGAAGGATTCCGGTTAGGGAATTCAAATCAGCGGCTGGACCAAGTGTACCTGAGCAGGGTGATAACGTTGATGTATATTTAGATAGAGTTGAAAATTCAAACGGAGAAGCGGTATTAAGTAGAGAAAAAGCCAGAAGACAAGAAAGCTGGAATAAGCTGGAAAAATTGCATGCAGAAGGTGTCCGAGTTGAAGGTGTCATTTTCGGTCGAGTTAAAGGTGGATTTACCGTAGACCTTGATGGTGCAATTGCTTTTCTGCCTGGCAGCCAGGTCGACATAAAGCCTGTTAGAGATATTGGTGGCATGCTTAATGTCTCTCAGCCATTTCAAATTTTAAAAATGGATAGAAAAAGAGGTAATATTGTCGTTTCTAGAAGGGCAATAATTGAGGACTCAAAAGGTGATTATAATCCAGCACTTGCTGATAGTCTTGAAGAAGGGCAGACTATTGATGGTATAGTTAAAAATATAACAGATTATGGAGCTTTCATTGATCTCGGTGGAATGGACGGCTTGCTTCATGTAACAGACATTTCATGGAAAAGGGTTAATCATCCAAGTGATCTACTGAAGATTGGTCAATCCGTCAAAGTTCAGGTGACCAAAATAAATGCTGAAAGTAAGAGGGTAAGCTTAGGAATGAAACAGCTTGAAGCTGATCCATGGGACGGTATTTCTGAAAAGTATCCAATCAATACAAAACTAAAAGGAAACGTCACTAATATTACTGACTACGGCGCCTTCGTTGAAATTGAACCTGGCATCGAGGGACTGACCCATGTCTCAGAAATGAGTTGGACAAAAAAAAATATTCATCCAGGCAAGATAGTATCGAGCTCACAAGAAGTGGAAGTTGTAATTTTAGAAATTGATCACGAGAAAAGAAGAATTTCTCTAGGGATGAAACAGTGTGTTGAGAATCCATGGACAAATTTTGCTGAGAATTATCCTGTTGGTACGGTTGTTGGTGGGGAAGTAAAGAATGCAACCGAATTCGGTTTATTCGTAGGTCTTGAGGGTGACCTTGATGGAATGATTCATTTGTCAGATTTGGATTGGAATGAAAAGCCTGAGGTCTCACTCGAAAGGTATACAAAGGGCGAGCCAATTGACGTAAAAGTACTTGATATTGATATTGAAAAAGAGAGAATAAGCCTTGGGGTTAAACAACTATCTGATGATCCTTTTTCTGGTCTCAGCCAGATGAAAAAAGGAGATACTGTAACATGTTACATAACAAATATCAGGGATGGTGGTCTAGATGTCACAATTGGTAAAGATGGTGTATCAAGCTCGATTAAAAGGGCAGATCTATCTGTAGATAAGTCTGAGCAGAGACCAGATAGGTTTGCTGTTGGTGAGATGGTTGATGCGAAAGTGACCCAAATAGATGCAAAGAATAGTAAACTTTCATTATCAATTAAAAGTCTACAAATAGATCAAGAAAAAGAAGCAGTGAAGCAATACGGGTCAGCTGATTCCGGTGCTTCGTTAGGGGATATACTGGGGGAAGCACTGAATATTGCAAATGATCAGGAAGAAATAGAGGTATCTGAAGAGTCAGAAGATGCAATCAAAGAAACGGAAAAAAAGGCTAAGCCTAAAGCTGAAAAAAAAGAAGTAGTAGAAAAGAAAGAAAAAACTAAAGACTCCAAGGTAGCAAAATAGTCAAAGTTAATTTTTGAGTAGCCCAAGATATGAGCTCGAAATAAGCGGTAATCACATGGTTTTTAATAATTCAACAGAAATAAAGTGGTACCGGAAAAAAATATTTATATGGCGAATAGTCTCACTCGCTCTGGCAATATCTCTACTTTATATTTTTTTTAATAACCCAAGCACTAATATCACTCTGAAGCCACATATAGCACACTACAATATTAGTGGTTTACTTATTGATCCAGATCCCATACTAGAAGATTTGGAGTATTTAGAACACGAGGATAATATAAAGGCAATAATCATTAATGTTGACAGTCCCGGCGGCACCACAGTGAGCGCTGAAGAAATTTACTTAAAGATTCGATCTATATCATCAACAAAACCAATAATAGTCGTTATGAAGAATATTGCCACTTCAGGAGCTTATTTATTTTCTCTAGGGGCAGATAGAATATTTGCGCGTGAGAATACCATTACTGGGTCAGTTGGTGTTCTACTTCAATGGGCTAGGATTGATCAGGGACTCGAAAAGCTGGGTGTTGAAGTCAATGAGATCAAGAGTGGTAAATTGAAGGCAGAGCCCGATTTTTTTGGAGAAGCCGATGAAAAAACGAGATTATTAACCCAAAAAATCGTGGATGAGACCTTCATATGGTTTCTCGAACTGATTAAAAAACGAAGAAGTATTACAGATTACACTGTAAGTCAGATATCAGACGGGAGAATATTCACAGGTAGGCAGGCATTAAACTTAAATCTAATAGACGAAATAGGTGGTAATGAAGAAGCCAAATTTTGGTTAATTGAGAATAAAGATATCAATTCTGAACTTGAGATATTGATATATGAGCAAAAAAAGAATGCGAATTTTATTGAACTAAGTGTTGCAAAAGTTATGGATTATTTTAATATTAATTCACCATACGGGGGTCGTCTAAAGACAAATCTCACGCTGATGAGTATTGACGGTCTTTTATCCATTTGGAATCATCCAAGTTTATAACTTCTGGGGAAAATATGAAAAAATCAGAATTAATTGACCAATTAGCAAAAGAATATCCTCACTTATATCACCGAGATATTGAAAAAGTTGTGGATGTATTCTACAGCTCAATTTCTGAGGCATTAGCAAATGGTCAGAGAGTGGAGCTAAGAGGATTTGGTGCATTTTCAATTAAAGAAAGGGGACCGCGGATTGGAAGAAATCCAAAAAATGGTGAAAGAGTTGCAGTACCACAAAAAAAATCAGTTTATTACAAGCCCGGGAAAGAACTTAAGGAACGTATCAATAGCAGTAGCTAATAATTTAACCAGTTAGGAGAGGTAATTTGACTTTTAAAAATAAAAATGCCCTTTTCTGTGCCCTTGATATGAAAACTATTGATCAAGCAATAGTCCTCACAAAATATATTTACGATTACATAGATGGAATAAAGGTTGGGATGGAGGCTTTTTATTCAATGGGGATTGAAGGCTATCTTAGATTACAAGATTTAAATATACCAATTTTTCTTGATTTAAAATTACATGATATACCTAACACAGTAAATTCTGCCATTAAATCTCTTATTCCACTTAATCCGTTCATGATTAATGTTCATATAACTGGAGGCGCTGAGATGCTCAGAGAATCAGTCAATGCGATTAACGAAAGTATACACAACAAACCCAAGCTGGTTGGGGTGACAATATTAACGAGTATGAATGAGGATAGCTTTGAAGAGCAAGGTATCAAGCTTAATGTTCAAGACCAGGTGATAAAACTGGCTACTTTAGCTGCAAATTGTGGTCTTGACGGAGTTGTCTGTAGCCCTCATGAGGCAAATAAAGTTAAAAGTAAATGTGGCTCGGATTTTCTAACAGTTGTGCCAGGGATTAGATTGGAGCAAGCTGAAAAGAATGACCAAAAAAGGACACTTACACCGTATGAAGCGGTAAGGAATGGGTCTGATATTCTAGTGGTAGGAAGACCTCTGACAAAAGCTCGTGATCCACTTGAGGTTGCCAGGGTAATAAGGAAAAGTATCGACAGCTATGCAGACTAAAATAAAGATTTGTGGAATTCATAAAGAAAAGAATATTGAGTGCTGTGTTGAGAATTCAATAGATATGATTGGATTTGTATTTTACCAAAAAAGTCATCGAAATATTACAATTGAGAATGCTAAAAATTTATATCAAGAATTTGGTCAACAAATTAATATTGTAGGCTTGGTAGTCGATCCTGACGATAGCCTTATTGAGACTATTGTGAATGACATCGGAATTAAAACTATACAATTTCATGGTAATGAGGATTTAGATAAATTACTAACCTTAAAGTCGAAATTTGATATACAAATTATAAAGGCTATTAATGTTGATAAAAATATTCATAAAAATGAATTAATTGAATTTCAAGAGAATTTAGATTATTTATTGCTTGATGCGCCTGTACCTGAAAGTTCGTCCAGACCGGGAGGTAATGGTCACCTTTTTGATTGGGGTCTGACAAAGCACCTAAAACTAAAAAATAACTGGATACTATCAGGCGGATTAAGACCAGATAACGTTGCTGAGGCAATAAAAGTAACCGGGGCGGGATTTATCGATGTATCATCAGGAGTTGAAGATAGCGATGGTTGTAAGGATAACGATTTGATAACAAAATTTATTTATAATGCACGAAGTCATACGGAGAAAAATTAAGAAATGAATAAGCTAAACTCTCACAAACTTGGACCGGATCAAAACGGAAGATTTGGCATATTTGGCGGAAGATTTGTTGCTGAAACACTTATGCCTCTTATACTAGATCTAGAGAAGTCCTATTTGGAAGCAAAGAATGACGATAGTTTTCAATCTGAGTTATCATACCTTAATAAATATTATACGGGTAGACCAAGCCCACTTTATTTTGCAGAGAGACTTACTAACCACTTAAAAACTGCAAAAATTTACTTTAAGAGGGATGAGCTTAATCACACGGGTAGTCATAAAATTAATAATTGCTTAGGGCAAATTCTGTTAGCAAAAAAAATGGGAAAAACAAGAATAATCGCTGAAACTGGTGCTGGGCAGCACGGTGTTGCTGTCGCTACGGTCTCCGCGAGGTTTGGACTTCCATGTGTGATTTATATGGGGGCAAAAGATATCGAAAGACAAAAGCCAAATGTTTTCAGAATGAAGCTTCTTGGGGCAGAAGTTGTCCCTGTTAACGCTGGTAATTCTACATTAAAGGATGCAATGAACGAAGCCCTGAGAGATTGGGTAGCCAACGTTAATGACACATTCTATATAATTGGAACTGTAGCAGGCCCCCACCCCTACCCAGAAATGGTCAGAGATTTTCAATCAATTATAGGTAAAGAAACAAAAGAGCAAATTCTTGATCAGGAGGGGCGTTTACCAGATCATCTAATTGCATGTATTGGTGGGGGATCTAATGCGATGGGTTTATTCTATCCATTCTTAGATGATATGAGCGTAAAGATTACAGGTATCGAGGCGGGGGGAATGGGTCTTCAAGGTAACAAGCATTGCGCAAGCTTGTCAGCGGGTAGACCTGGAGTCCTGCATGGAAATAGGACATACCTTCTGCAGGATGATGACGGGCAAATAATTGAAGGTCACTCAATTTCAGCAGGCCTGGACTATCCTGGAATTGGACCAGAGCACGCCTGGTTGAAAGAGTCTGGAAGAGTTGAATATGTTGCAATTACGGATAATGAGGCAGTTGATGCTTTTAAAGTATGTACAAAAACAGAAGGTATTATACCTGCATTAGAGCCATCCCATGCAATTGCACATTTAATAAACATAGCACCCAATTTACCAAAAAATGATGTTGTTATTGTAAATTTGTGTGGGAGAGGCGATAAGGATATTTTTACTATCGCAGAACATTTGAATATGGAGATATAAAATTTGACTAAGCGCATCGATAATTGTTTTAATTTACTAAAATCAAATAAAAAAAAGGCCCTCATTACTTTTTTAACTGCGGGGGATCCTAATTATGATTTGTCGCTTGAATTAATAGAGACATTGCCAAAAGCTGGCGCTGATATTGTTGAAATTGGAATGCCATTTAGTGATCCAATGGCCGACGGTCCTGCAATACAGGCCTCTTCGTTGAGAGCAATAAATGGTGGGCATAAAATGGAAAAAACTTTTGAAATAATCGAGAGTTTTCGAAAAAATAACTCACACACCCCAATAATTCTCATGGGATATTTTAATCCAATATATAGCTATGGGGTGGACGCTTTTATAGAAAAGATCATATCCCTTGAGGTGGATGGTATTATAGTTGTTGATCTGCCTCCGGAAGAGGATAGCCAACTCTGTGACGCTCTAGAAAATACTGGTGTTTCGTTTATTAGGTTAATTACCCCAACAACTGGCTCTCGCCGCCTCAATAAAATCCTTCAAAAAACGTCTGGGTTTTTATATTATGTTTCCATAGCTGGGATCACGGGCTCAAAAAGACCGGAAATAGAAAAAGTGAAGTCTGCTGTCCAAGAAATTAAAACAAAAACGAAACTTCCAGTGGGCGTAGGCTTTGGTATCAGAACAGAAGATGATATTAAGAAGGTAAGTAGTTTCGCCGATGGAGTAATTATTGGTTCAGTATTAGTTGATATTATAAAAAATAGTGAAAATGATGACACTATTAAAGATAAAATAATGAGTAAAGTAAAAGAATTTGCAGACGCAGTATAATTTTTAATTAGGAACAATGAATGAGTTGGATCAATAATATAGTAACACCAAAAATAAAAGAGATCTTAACAAAAAAAGATGTCCCAGATAATCTTTGGATAAAATGTCCAGAGAGTGGGCAAATGGTATTTCATAAGGATTTAGAGGCAAATCAATGGGTAGTCCCGGGATCAAACTATCATATGAAAATTTCGGCAAAAAAAAGGCTGGATCTCCTCTATGATAATGAATATAGCGTGATTGGCTCTGATGTTGATATCTCGGATCCTCTTAAATTTAAGGATGAAAAAAGATATATTGATAGATTAAAAGATGCTCGAAAAAAAACTGGTTTGGTTGATGCAGTTGTTGTATCTCGGGGGAATCTCGGTAATATACCAGTCGTTTGTATTGTTCAAGACTTTGCATTTATGGGTGGGTCTCTTGGTGTAGCCGCGGGCGAAGCTATAATAAAGGCCATGGGTACCGCTCTTCAGACATCTTCACCAGTAATTTTATTTACTGCTGCAGGGGGGGCTCGTATGCAGGAGGGAATATTATCCTTGATGCAAATGCCCAGAACAACAATTGCTGTACAAAAATTAAATGAAGCAAAGATACCCTATATTGTCGTTTTAACAAATCCTACTACCGGAGGGGTAACAGCTTCATATGCTATGTTAGGCGATGTACACATAGCTGAGCCAGGGGCATTGATTGGTTTTGCAGGACCAAGGGTTATAGAACAAACAATCAAAGAGAAATTACCCGATGGTTTTCAAAGATCAGAATATCTACTGGAACATGGGATGATTGATATGGTAGTACACCGGCATGATCTTCGGAATACGCTTATAACTATCTGCAAACACTTATTGAATAAATAATTCCCTAAGTAAATCTAATGTTATTTGAAATAAAATCTTTTCAGGATCGAATCGCTCATTTATACCCAAAAGTAATGGATTTATCATTGGGTAGAATTGAAAATTTACTAAAAAAATTAGGCAATCCACAAGATCAAATAGAGAGAGTGATACATATAGCAGGAACGAATGGCAAGGGTTCAACATTAACATATATTTCAAGTATTCTCTCTGCATCAGGCTACTCGGTCGACTCATATACATCACCACATTTGGTTAATTTCAATGAGAGAATTAAGATTGGAAGAATTGGGTATCAAGATGATATAGACGATGACTCACTAGCGGAAATATTACTTGAATGTGAGTATGTGAATAATGGTGATCCAATTACGATTTTCGAATTAATCACAGCAGCAGCATTCCTAAAATTTTCAAAAACAAAGTCAGATTTTCTTATACTTGAAACAGGGTTAGGAGGTAGGCTAGATGCTACGAATGTTGTAAAAAATCCACTTGTATCAGTCATTACTCCAATAGGTATTGACCATCAACATTTTCTTGGAGAGTCTATCGAAGAGATTGCTGCAGAGAAAGCAGGCATCATAAAAGAGAAATGTAAAACTGTTTTATCTTATCAGGATGAAAGTATTCTTCCAATATTTGAAGATGTAATTAATTTACAGAATAATATGTCAAAAATATGGGACAAAGATTATATTGTAAGGGATTATGACAAAAATTTTACCTACAACGATGAAAAATACCAAATGTCATTGCCACTACCAAATCTATATGGCAGGCACCAAATAATAAATGCTGGAACAGCCATCGCCACAATTGCAGCAATCGATGATATACATTTAACGGCGAAGTCTTTTACGGCAGGCATTAAGAATGCTGAATGGCCAGCAAGATTAGATCTACTAAAATTTGGTCCACTACATAGGCACGTAAATTCTGGTAACGAAATATGGTTAGATGGTGGACACAACGGTCATGCGGCAGCGGCAATAGCAGATTCAATGAAATTACTAGATGATAAAAAACTCATTCTAATTATTGGTATGTTAAATACAAAGAATTGTCTTGAATTCCTAGATCCTTTTAAAGAAATTACAGAGTTGACAATAGCAATTAACATACCAGATAGCAGTAATTCACATACACCAGAAAAAATAATCGACGATGCTAAAACACTGGGAATTCCTGCTATAATTGGAACTGATCTTCATAATGCACTTGAGCATACAAAGAAGTATCCAGAAAATACTTCACGAATCCTCATATGTGGATCACTGTACCTTGCGGGGTATGTTATGAAAATACATAGGGGATTCTCAGAGTAATCAGATGTTTTCGTCAATCCATTCTAGTAGCGTTGATTTCGGAAAAGCTCCAACTTTTGTTGATATAAGCTCTGAATTTTTAAAAAGTAACAAGGTTGGTATGCCACGAACGCCAAAGTTTGTGGGCGTAATTGGATTTTCGTCAATATTAACTTTAGCGATTGTTAATTTACCCTCATAGTCTCCAGATATTTCTTCGAGTATGGGGCCAATTTGTTTGCAGGGTCCACACCATTCGGCCCAAAAATCTACAAGTACCGGAACTGATGAATTGTTAATCTCTGATTGAAAGTTATCGTCAGTTAGTTGTTTTGTTGCCATATAATTTCCTCTTCTTAAAAAGGTACCATTAAAATCTAAGAAGTCAATAATCTACTTTCAAACTCTTTATACATCTCCTCAAGATTATTATTATAATCTTCAAGGAATGCTAATTTATCTTTATCTTCACTATATTCATCTCTTAAATCATCAACCGCTGCAAATGCTTCTGGTATTGTAAGCCACTTCTCGGTATTACTACTGATTAGTTTTTTAGATATGTCCCGTTCGATTAATCCACGAACATTATCAAGCAATAAGCTTGAATCATGTTCATAAATTATTTTTTTTGCAAAATATTTATATCCTTCTTGCTCAAATTCTTCTGAGATTATATTTTTTTGGCCCCAATCGCTGGCATGAAATTTTTCCATCAATATCTTATCTTTATTGGACGCGAAACCCATGGAGTATAAGCTCTCTTCCCAGAATGGATCTAGCTGCGATTCTTTTTGTTCAAAATTCTCGTTTTCATCTTGATGCCAGTCTAAAACTTTCATCTTGAAATCATGGTTATTTTTTAAAATATTAGCCCTCTGATTAAGTTCATTCATTCCAATACTTTCATACTGAGGAAAACTCATCGCGTAGTCTTTTTCCATGAATATTGGGTGCCTATTAAATCTACGTGTTCTTAGAAACTTTGTCTTACTATCACTATTTAATTGCTTTAATTCAGCCCTGCTAAGATCCAAAAGTTCACGCGGGTCTCTTTTTAGATCAAAAAAAAGGTTTATTTCGGCTTTATTTTGATTGTGGTAGGATCCAATATGTGTTGTTACGTATGTATAAACTTTTCCATAGTAGGCTTCGTGATGGCATAGAATATCTCTATCTTGAACATAGTTTGAAACATCATTCTTTGAAGAAGTTTCTAATGATCTTATCCATAATTCAGGGGCCTTCTTTTTTATTATTCTACATATATCAATTGTTGTTTCAACATCTGCCATAGCATCATGCGCGTTTGAATGATCAATATTATTTGCTTTGGCTAAATTTTCTAAGGAAAACTGTTTTTTAATATCGAGGATCTTCAGGCTAGTTGGATGAAATACAGAAGATGCACGTGCTATATTGAGTGCATCAGCTCGTTGGTTACCATTTATCTGAGTAAAATACGGATTTTGTAAATTTTGAAAAAAAGAATTTCTTAAAAATTCCTCATCAAACTCTATAGAGTTAAAACCAATATATATCGCACGGCCCCACTCTTTGAACTTGTTTAACATTTTGCACATTAGCTGATAGCTTGAAATATCATTTGTATTACGGATTGTCGTCATTGATAAATTGTTGACGAGTAATGCTGATGGATTTGGTATCAGGGTTTTATTTAGGCTACATTTAATTTCAAAACGGTCTTTTTCGATTAAATTTTCATCGCAGAGAATTGCACCAACCTGAAGTATTTGATCCCATTGTCCATGCCGGGTTTTTTTTTGGTTTTCTCCCCTACCTGTCGTTTCTAAATCATAAAATACTAAATTACTCATCTCTAATTTTGCTCGAAATGTTGGTTGGCACGATTAATCGCTTCCGTGCTCCCTGCATGATACCAGGCACTCTCATATACCATACCAAAGCAGGTCTTTTTTTTAATTAGCTTATTCCAAATTTCAACCAAAGAAAATCTATCACTTTCAACCAGTTCTAGATTTTTTGTATTGAGAACTGAAATTCCCATAAATACCAATTTATTCGGGCTATCACTCTCAATAACCATACCATCATCTGCGATCATAAAATCACCATTACCCTTGTATCCGATGGCATTTTTTGGGGACGAAAATGCTAATAAAGCATCCATTTTATCTAGATCAAATTTTTTCTGTAAGTCTCGAAGTAAATTTGGATAGCCATTGAATAATATAGCATCACAATTAATTATTAGCAGTGCTTGATTGGATTTTGTATCTATCACTTTTTTTATTCCACCTCCTGTATCCAAAAGGGTTTTTTCATAAGAAATATAAATATTTGACATTTTTTTTTCTTCTAGAAAGTCGAATATTTTCCTATAATGATAATGTGTATTAATATATATTTTCTCAATACCAATGATATCCAGTGCGTCAAAAATATAATCAATCATCGGTTTTTGGTTAATTTTGACTAAGGGTTTTGGGACATCCTTTGTAAGTGGTAATAGCCTTCTTCCAAAGCCCGCCGCAAGAATAAATGCCTCCCCAACAGTATGATTGCAATCTATAGGGCTATTTTTCTTTATAACCATCTTCACTAAATTCAATTTTTGATAGAGTTTTTCCTGATAATATTGACTCAAATGATTGTAATCGCTTAAAAATTGAAATGAGTTCAATTATAGTTGGCCATGCGTTTACGATATATTGAAAAGAATTTGATACCTGCCCAAATGCGGTGAGTATTTGCTGCAATATCCCAAAAGTTATTTTACCGGCTACAATGGTTGGAATGAGTATTAAATATGAAAAAATATTATCAGCTTGTAAATAGAAGCTCCTTGCAACATTAAAATATAAATAGTGGAAATATAGACGAAAATAATTTCGTCTAACGTTATTGAATAGTTCATTAATTGATTGCGGTGTGGCTCGATCCTCGTAGTCTTCTCCATATACCAACTCCTTACGCAGGGACGCCTCAACTCTTTGGTTCCTAAATTCCAGGCCAGGAAGCTTTATCCCCACAATTGCTAAAAATATTGTTCCAAATAACGACCAGAAGATTGCAGCGTTTAACAAGGGCGCAGGTATTTCGCCTACTAACGGTAAAACCGTAACATATTCGGACAAAGCCAGAAGGACTGGTAGGAATGCAATGAGCGTCATCACCGCATCAATGATCGAGACTCCAAGACCCTCCATAATAGCTGCAAACCGCATTGTGTCCTCCTGAACACGTTGCGCTGCACCCTCAATATTTCTGAGCTTTGACCACTGGTCTGTGTAGTAAAAATTCATAGCAGTCCGCCATCTAAAGATATAGTGGCTAACAAAAAATCTAGTCAAAACAAATACCGCAAGCGACACAAAAGCAATTTGTGCAAATATAAACAAGAGAATATAGAGGTCCTCTGAATAGACAGTAATTTCGTTTCCTAAAGCATTTTGGATCGCATCAAAAAACGGTCTTCTCCAATTATTGATTGCAACTGCAACTTGAACTCCGAAATATGTTGAGAAGATGATCAATGATGAGCCTAAGATTGACCAGTTTTGCCATTTATGAGGTGAATATCTAAACCAGAATCCTGCGAAAATTAATGTAGCTATAAGATAGTATAAATAAAACCAAATAAATTTATTAGATATAAAGTACCCGAGACCAATTATTGGATCAGCGTTTTCCTCGATCTTGATACCAACAATTGCTGCAATATCATTTCCCAACCAGAACCATATTATAGTGGATAAAACAATCCAAAATATAGCAGATGGAAAAAAAACTCTTGGTATAGGAAAAAAAGACCTAAACATTGAAAATTCCCTTAAAATTCATATGAAGCCAATTTGTTAGCTCTTTTAAATTACTTGAATACATTATTCGTTTGATATAATTAATTATTCGTGGCATGTGACTTAAATAAGTATGGTTATTCTCAAGTATAGCAAGTCTTGCAAAGATTCCCAATATCTTAATTGATCTCTGGACCCCTAAGATATGATATTGTTCCATAAATGATAATTTATCAAATTGGTAGTCATTGAACCGGAAATCTGTTTTGTACAATTCTATTAAATATTTTTCATGATCCTCATTTATTGTCAGTCTAGCGTCATTTGCAAGAGATACTAAATCGTAGAGAGGGTGCCCTAATAGCGCATCTTGGAAGTCTATTACAGCGCATTTTTTATAACCTTTTTCATTTTCTAAGAACAGAAGATTTGGTGAATGAAAATCTCTCAGCATTAGAGTTTTGTCATTCGTAAGATCCGAGTATGCTTTTTTCATAATATGAATAAATTCCTGTTTTTTGTCTTCACTGCAGATTTTACCATTAACGAAAGGCCAATAATAATCGATGAATATCTCCGCTTCATTAAGATAAATATCCAAATCAAAATCTCTCATATAATGGGCGTTTGCATTTAAACTGATATTTTTTGGATGTTTAATATTAGATATGTGTATTAGTGTTTCAATTGCAGGCTTATAAAGTTTCTTATAGCTCTCTCTGTTTACTGCGGTTAAATAGCAACGCTCACCTAAATCTTCTTCAAGCAATAAAGCATCAGTCTTATTTCTTGCTATTAACTTAGGAACACGAACGTTAATACTGTCTAAATATTCTCCAATTACGATAAAATCATCAATACCTTGAGATAAACCTGTTTTACTCCGGGTATCATTTTCTTGGGTTGCGTCCATGAGTATCATATTATCTTTTAAACCCGTAACCCTAAAATATTTTCTTTTGGAGGCGTCCCCGGGTAACTTTTCCAATCCAGTGAAATTAATATCGAGATCATTAAGGAAGTTTTTTATTTTATTTTGATTGTCTATAATCTCTCTGCATTTACCAAGCGGTTTAACTTTGTAAATTCTGTCAACATCTTGGCATTCTATCAAAATCTCGATACGATCCTTTGGGAGAATTTTGCTATATTTATCAGCCCATTCTATAATGCATATCTTGTTCTCAAACGAATCACTAAGGTCGATTTCAGAGAGTTCTATTTCGCTCTCAATTCTGTAAAAGTCGTAATGTGCAATCTCTAGAGCACCACTCTCGTATGTTTGATATAAGTTAAATGTTGGACTGCTAATTTCTTCGAGAGGAGTTTCGGTTAGACTATTTATTAAGAGTTTGGCAAAGGTTGTTTTTCCAGACCCAATTTGACCATTGAGTGCAATCACATCACCCGGTTTTAGTATTACGGATAGTTCTTTTACAAATTGCTGCAAATCAGATAATGTTTGGAACATATACTCATCATGGATCATGACTGAATTACCGGTATTTCGATCGTAATCTGATTTGTTTCTGGAGTAATGCTTATATCACCCGAGAAAAACATAACATATTTATCAATGATAACATTTTCAATGCTACCTGGTATATATGTAAATTCTTTGTT
>TARA_Y200000002_G_scaffold375052_1_pt1 | contig 17055 bp, 14 predicted proteins | sample TARA_Y200000002 | Tara Oceans TARA_Y200000002 (sample SAMEA2619388) | marine metagenome | biome: marine biome (ENVO:00000447); feature: surface water layer (ENVO:00002042); material: "saline water (ENVO:00002010), including plankton (ENVO:xxxxxxxx)" | depth 5 m | reverse complement strand
ATTTTCTAAAACTTCCATATCTTTTTGGGGTATTATCCCCCCCCCTACAAGCAATACATTATCTAATCCTTTTTGTTCCATCAGATCTAATACATTTAGAAATATTGTATTATGGGCATTGTTAAGGCTTGATAATGCAATCACATCTGCATCTTCTTGCAGTGCTGAACTAACAATCATTTCAGGAGTCTGACGTAAGCCTAAATAAATTACTTCCATGCCAGCATCTCTATAAGCTGCCGCAAGCACTTTTATACCTCTATCATGGCCATCTAAACCTGGCTTGGCCATAACAATTCTTATCTTACGTTCCATATTAGGCATAAGTTAAGCGTTCGTATTTTTACTTCATAATCAAGATTGCTGGTTGAATATTTAGAAATAGCTGAACAGCTTTATCTCATTCCTTACTATCTAAAACAAATGTAACTGGCCCATCATTCACTAACTTAACTTTCATCAGTGATCCAAATTGACCAGATTCAACTAAAATACCAAGCTGGCGTAAAGATACCTTAAAGTATTCATATAATTTTTTGCTAAGCTCAGGAGATTCAGCATTTAAAAAACTCGGTCTTCTACCTTTTTTTGTATCCGCACACAAAGTGAACTGGCTAATGACAAGCGCCGAAGCTTGAATATCTAAGATTGAACGATTCATCTTGTTTTTGTCATCATTAAACATTCGAAATCTTGATATTTTTTGAGCAAGATAATCCGCATCCTCCTTGGAGTCTCCCTTTTTTATCCCAAGTAGAATAACCAAACCACTATTTATATTTCCTACAATCTTATCATCTACTGCAACGCTCGCTTTCGAAGTCCTTTGAAGAACGGCTATCATCAATCAATCCAAACATTATCTTTTCCATATTTAATCCTCAATTGTTTAATAAATGTTATGTCTGTTGATACACTAACATTATGCGCTAAAACCTTTAGTGGTCGAGGAGAATCAGGATTCGGTAGATGAAATAGTAGCTTACAACTTCCTGGATTAGATTTAGATATGTTCATGAGGTCATCAACATCGTTAGTCCCAACTTTACCTGAAGTAAATTTTATATTTAAACATTGTGAGAGCCGATCTCGAACATTTTCAACCGAAATTAGTTCATCTGATAAAATCTTTAGATCCGAGAAGTCTGAGGTCTCTGAAGGCTTACCTTTAACAAAAATAACACTTCCCTCTTCAATAAGATTACCATACGACCTATAACAATCACTGAACACAATTATCTCAGCATGCCCACCGAGACAGTCCAAATCAAAGAATGCCATCTCCCTATTTCGTTTGTCGTATCTCCTAACAATTTTCGTTATCATGCCACCCACAAATACAGTATCATTTTTCGATAATTCTTGCCCCTCTTCAAAAGATACCGTCGTAAACTCTTCTAAATCATCTGCATGCTCTAATAAAGGGTGTCCAGAGACATAAAGCCCTAATACCTCCATCTCTTTAGATAAAGCTTCTTTTTCAGGCCATTCTTCAATACTACCCAGAACTGGAATTTTAATTAACTCATTTTTTGCATCTCCAGACCCAAAAAGATCTACCTGATTCTTATCTGTTTCTTGTTGCATTTTCTGCCCATACTTTATTGCAATGTCAACAGCATCAAAATTTTGTGCGCGACTTCCTTCTAATCCGTCCATGCTCCCAGAAAAAACTAAACTCTCTAGTACACGCTTATTCACCTTTTGTTGTTCTACTCTAGAACAAATGTCAAAAACAGTTTTATATGAACCATTATCTATTCTCTCTTGTATAATAGTTTCGAGAGCCTTTGTACCAACATTCTTTATAGCATTCAAACCATATGAAATGGTCTTCTCGTCTAGTGGTCTAAAATCTTCGAATGAGACATTTATATCTGGGGGACGTACCTCTATCCCCATTTTCTTGCATTCATTAATGAGAACAACTATTCTATCAATACTAGCCATCTCACTAGTTAAGTTAGCGCTCATAAATTCTGCTGGATGATGGACCTTCAACCAGGCTGTCTGGTAGGCAACATATGCATATGCCGTTGAATGGCTTTTATTAAATCCATATTGAGCAAACTTTTCAATTAATGAAAATATTTCTTCTGCTTTCTTTTTTTTAATTCCTTTTTTCTCAGCACCAGCAACAAACTTTATGGACAAATCATCCATCAATGATTTGATCTTTTTACCCATAGCGCGTCTCATAATATCTGCTTCAGCAAGTGTAAAGCCTGCAATTTCATGAGCTATCTGCATGACTTGCTCTTGATACACAATAATACCATAGGTTTCATTTAAGATAGGCTCCATGAGAGGGTGTGGATAGATAATTTTTTTCTCCCCATGCTTTCTTGAAATAAAGTCATCGATGTTTGACATAGGCCCAGGACGGTATAAGGCGTTCATTGCAATTAAATCTTCTAGAACGGTGGGTTTTAGCTTTTTTAAAAATTCACGCATCCCTGATGATTCAAATTGGAAAACACCAATAGTATTCCCTTTTGAAAAAAGGTCGTAAACCTTAGAGTTTCCAAATGATAATTTTTCAAGATCGACTGACTGACCTTTTTGCTTAATCAATTTAATGGCCTTATCAATAACAGTCAGATTACGTAAACCCAAAAAATCCATCTTCAACAGTCCTAACTCCTCCAAACCTTTCATATCATACTGACTAGTAACATCATCTGTAGTAGACTTATAAAGTGGTACATAGTCTGTGAGGTCTCCAGGAGCAATTACAACTCCCGCTGCATGTATTGAAGCATGCCTATTCATACCTTCTAAAATCTTTGAATGCTCCATTAACTCTTTATAATCTCCATCGGCCATATCGGATAATTCTGGACTTTTTTCTAATGCCTTATCTAATGTTATATTTAACTCGTTTGGAATTGCCTTTGCAATTTTATCAACTTCAGAAAATGAGTACCCCATAACCCGGCCCACATCTCTGACCACTTGTTTTGCTTTCATTTTACCAAATGTTATGATCTGAGTTACAGAACTCTCGCCATACTGATCTTTAATATAATCAATTACCTCACCTCTACGCTCAATACAAAAATCTATATCTATGTCTGGCATACTAATACGGTCTGGATTTAAGAATCTTTCAAAAAGTAGGTCATGCTTTAATGGGTCAATACTTGTAATTCCTAGAGCATAGGATACAATACTTCCTGCCGCAGATCCCCTGCCTGGGCCAACTGGTATCATTGACTCTTTAGCATATTTGACAAAATCAGCTGTGATCAAAAAATAACCTGCAAATCCCATATTCTTAATAACATTTAGTTCGTGGTCAATTCTTTTTTGAATTCTTGGAGATAATTCTCCATAATGATTTTCCGCACCAGAATTAGTTAAGTTTCTTAGATATTCATCTGGATCTTCTGTAGCTGCATTCTCGGGTATAGGGAAGTTTGGTAAATGGGATTCCCCCATAGGTAGTGTTAAATCTATACTATCAGCAATCTTTCTTGTATTCTCAATTGCCTGAGGGAACTCTTTAAACAAATGAAACATCTCATCTTGGGTTTTAAAATAAAACTCTGGTGTTGCATACCTCAAACGATTTGGGTCACTCCGTTCTTTACCAGTACCTAGGCAGATATGTATATCGTGCGCCTCCCAATGACCTTTTTTTGCATAATGGGCATCGTTAGTACAAACAAGTGGTAGACCCAAGTCCATGGATAGCTTTTTCATGTTTTTAATATTTGCTTCTTCCTCAGGTATGCCATGATTTTGTATCTCTAAATAGTATCGACCTTCAAATATCTCTGAAAATTCAATTGCTGTTTTTCTCGCACCATCATAATCACCCTTCAACATTTTTTCAGGTACCTCACCCTTCAAACATCCAGATAAACAGATCAAACCTTCGCTATACTGACGTAATAATTCCATATCAATTCTCGGTCTATAATAGAAACCCTCTAAATAACCTGCCGTAACAAGCTTCATCAAATTCTTGTATCCAGAAAAATTTTGAGCAAGTAATATCAAGTGATTATTACCCCATCCACCACCTGCCCGCTGATATTTATCAAAACGTGATCCAGTAGCCACGTATATCTCACAACCAATAATTGGCTTTATTCCAGCTTTTTTAGCCTGTTTATAATATGGAACTACACTAAACATGTTTCCATGCTCCGTTAAAGCAACGGAATCCATATTAAGATCATCTATTGTATTGACTAGTTGATCTATTCGTTGCGCACCATCTAAAAGACTGTAATCAGAATGGTTATGTAAATGCACAAATTCAGAATGCATTATAATGTTCCTAAGTAGATTGAAAATAAACCCATAAGGGTGCTGAATTTTAGTATTCTAGCGCTATAAGTAGCAGATGAAATACTTGGATTTTTCAAAAACATAAAAATAATTACCAACAATGGTAATTCAACACCAATAAATAATGATATTATATACCCTGGGCCATAAGCACCTTTCAAGTAGGGTATTGGAGTACTAAAAATAATCAATACGCATAGTGAAATAATTATCCGTACAGACCAATTCATCCCAAATACAATTGGAAATGTTCTCAATCCTGAAAATTGATCGCCTTCAATATCGGATACATCTTTAACTATTTCTCTTAGTAACGTTAATCCAAAAGCCAAAGACATTGGTACAAGCATTGGTGAGACATCTCCATGAGAAACGCCAACAAAAAGAAAAGTCATCCCTAAAACTAGAGCCACTGCCAAGTTCCCGATTAAATATTTTCCTTTTAAACTAGTGCAATAACCAATCATAATAGGAATTGCAGTAAATATGCCAACTGTTTTAGCCATATCTGGTAATTGCAAACAAAGAATTGATCCAAGTGAGAAAAAAATAAGTGATAAAAACAATGCGCTTTGTATACTTACATTATTTGAAGGGATTGGCCTATCTGGCCTATTAATTAAATCTATCTCATGGTCTAATGCATCATTCAAGGAATTAGATGCTGCTGTGTAAAGCATTACAATAGTAGCCGTCAACAATAAAATATGAACATTATCTAATTCCTCTAAAATTGCTGTTGCTATTAAGACTGCAATTCCACTAGTTATTACATTAAGTGGCCTCAAAAGTTTTATATGGTAAAGTATGGCATTCATCAATTTTGAATCTTAATTCTAAGCACTCTTCTATCGCCATTATAATCATTTATTATTTTAATATCAGAATAGCCTGATTCTTTTAATATTGATAATACATTATCAGGGTGATCTCCTATCCCTACTTCTACAACCAAAAGTGACTTTCTACTTACAATGTTGGGAAGGATTTTAACAAAGCGCTTATAAAAAGTCAGCCCATCACCAAAATCCGTTAAGGCAATTTCAGGTTCAAAGTCTCTCACATCTTCCATTAATTCTGGCATATCATTTTTGGGGATATAGGGTGGATTGGAAATCACAAGATCGAACTTATCTTTTGGATAATCCTTGAGTATATCCATTTGGGTAAATGAAATGTTATTTACATTTAAACGGATACTATTCTTTTCAGCTATCAGTATGGATTCTGAAGATTTATCTAGACCCACTACTAGGGAATTTTTTATTTCTTTTGCCAATGTTATAGCGATACACCCTGAACCAGTTCCAATATCTAATATTTTGGGAGATTGAAAAGACTCTAAAGATTTAATTGACTCTTCAATTAATCTTTCAGTTTCTGGTCTTGGAATCAAGACTTTTGGGGCAACTAAAAACTCTCTTCCGTAAAAGTCACATGAACCCGTTATATATTGTAGTGGCTCTTTCTTTAGCCTTCTTTTAACCCAATTTCGAAGAGTAGACAACTGAACCTTTGATAGGGGCTCTTCAAATCTCATATATAGGTCTAACCTACCACACTCCAACAATGAGCATAATAACCATTCTATTTCAGATCGAGGATTTTGAAATGCTTTATCTTTAAAGTAGGATTCTGACCAATGTATAAGATCAATCACTCTCCATATCTTAGACATCTTTATTTTAAAGGAATTTGATTGTAGTTCATCAATGAGATAATCTATATCTCAGAAGCCATTAGTTCCTGCTGTTCTGCAATCTTTAGTTTTTCAATTATTTCTGTTATATCCCCATCTAAAATTTCATTTAATTTATAAGTAGTGAAATTAATTCTATGATCAGTAACTCTTCCTTGAGGGAAATTATATGTTCTAATCTTAGCAGAACGGTCTCCAGTGGATACTAAACTTCTTCTTTCAGCAGCACGTTCTGCTGCCACTTTTTCTTGTTCTGCAGCTAGAAGTCTTGACTTAAGGACCTTAAGAGCTGCTGCTCTATTTTTATGTTGAGAAGATTCATCTTGGCAGGTAACAACAAGTCCAGTTGGGATATGAGTGATTCTAATTGCAGATTCTGTCTTATTCACATGCTGTCCACCAGCACCACTGGCACGATAGGTATCGATCTTTAAGTCAGAGTCATTGACTTCGATATCAACATCCTCCGCTTCGGGAAGCACAGCAATTGTTGCTGCAGAAGTATGTACCCTTCCACTTGTTTCAGTTTTAGGCACACGCTGGACCCTGTGTACACCACTTTCATATTTCAACATACCAAAAGCACCCTTGCCATTAATTGAAACAATAGCCTCTTTTATTCCACCAATACCTGTATCGGATGAATCCATTACCTTATATTTCCAATTTCTTCTTTCAGCGTATCTTGTATAGACCCTGAAAAGATCAGCTGCAAATAGTGCAGCTTCATCTCCGCCAGTACCAGCTCTTATCTCAAGGATTAAATTTTTATCATCGTTAGGGTCTCGAGGAAGAAGAAGAACTTTTAATTCTTTCTCTAACATTGCTTTACGAGACTCTAAATCGATTAACTCTTCTTGCGCAATTTCTTTGAGTTCAGAATCATCACTGTCTAAAATAGATTTATCGTCATCAATATTTTGAAGAACAGAGAGATAGTCCTTACCTACATTTACAATACCTTCTAGGGAACTATGCTCTTTAGCTATTGTGGTCAATTTTTTCTGATCGTTAAAAATACTCGGATCAGTCATCTGTTCAGATAAAAAGGTGTGTTTATCTATAATAGTCTGAAGTTTATTCCTCAACCTATGGCCTCGGCCGAATACTATTTACCAGACTCTTGTTCATAAAAATACCCTGCTACAGCAAAACTGCTGATTACAGAAATTTAAATATTTTATTTGCGGCCGTATTTTTTGTTGAACTTTTCTATTCGCCCAGCAGTATCAACAAGATTTTGTTTACCTGTAAAGAAAGGGTGAGATTGGTTAGAAATCTCTATCTTACATAATGGATATTCATTACCATCATCCCACTTTATAGTTTCCTCTGTATCAACTGTAGATTTTGTTAAAAATGCATAATCGCAAGATGTATCTTTAAATACCACCAATCTATAATTTTCTGGATGCGTATCCTGTTTCATAATTTTCTCCTAATTAAATAATACTTTTTAGAGCCCTATCAACTCTACTAATACCTTCTTTAATTGTCTCGCTATCTGTTGCATATGAAAATCGAATATGACCCGGAGCACCAAATCCATCTCCTGGCACTGTAACAACTTTTGCAGACCCTAGAATATACCCTGAAATATCAAAAGTATCTTTTAATAACTTACCACTTGCTTCTCTTCCAATATATTTTTTAAAACTTGGAAATGCATAGAACGCTCCACCAGGAGACGCACAATAAACGCCTGGAATATTATTCAAAAGGTCAACGATAAGATCTCGTCTCTTTCTAAATGCATTTTTCATATCTTGGACACATTGTTGGTTACCAAGCAAAGCTTCAATGCCAGCTTTTTGACCAATTGAGTTTGCGCATGAAGTGGCTTGACCCTGTATTTTTGACATAGCTTTTATTATATAGCTTGGGCCAGCCGAATATCCTATTCTCCAACCTGTCATTGCATATGTTTTAGATAAACTGAAACATGTTATAACAGTAGCATTGATATTATGTGACCTATTTACCTTTTCAGTGCTTATGAAATCGCCATCATATACCAAGCGCTCATAGCACTCATCCGATATAACAATCCAATTTTTATCTTTTGCCAGAGTCAATATTTTTATCAGTGCCTCTTCGCCCCATATGCCACCTGTTGGGTTTGAAGGTGAATTTAATATTAAGCCTTTAACTCCATTAAGATCTTTAGACATTAAATCTTCAAAATCAGGTTCAAAATTATTTTCAGGTAAAGTATCAACTAGTAACGGCTCTGCATCTGCAAGACGAATAAATTCAGGAAAAGAGACCCAGTATGGTTGAAAGACTACGACCTTATCATCCTTATCAAATAGAGCTTGACATGCAATAGACAAACTTTGCTTCTCACCGTTTGAGACTAAAATCTCTTCTATATCATAATGAATGTCATTTTCTCTCCTTAGCTTATCACATATTGCTTGCCTGAATTCTATCATACCAGGACCTGCTGTATATTTTGTAAATCCTTGGTCCATTGCCTCTTTACCAGCATTAATAATGTGTTTGGGAGTATTGAAATCTGGCTCCCCTACTGAAAAGTTGATTACATCTTCACCTTTAGCCCTCATTTCAGCAGCAATTGTCGCCATTTCTAAAGTAAAAGAAGGTTGAATCTTATTTACGCGGTCTGCAAGTTTATTTTTCAAAATTTATGTTGCTGTTTATGGTGTTTTTCAGTGTTAAATCTCTGGTCATCACTTTGGTCAGAGCCTTTTTGCTTGAGATTTCCATTTTCATCTTCAATATCATAATCTTCGGATATTACATGTCCATGCCTTGGTTTTTTCCGGTTTACATGACCATGGTAGGCTTTTTGTTTATTCTGATTTCTATCTGAAAACTTTTTCTTTTTTCGCTGGTTTTTCCTAGGTTTATTGTGTTTATTCTTAGAATTAAATTTTTTCTTTTTTCTCTTTGGATGTCTTTTTCTCTTTGGTTCTGGAACATCAGATGCTGAAATGCTATCCACTCCTTCAGTTTCATCAATCTCTTCCATATCATCTTCATCCAGATTCCCTTTGTCGAAAGTGATTGTGTTTGAAGAAAACATACCATAAATGGTGCCAAATCCACGAGTAATGCCATTACCAATACCAATATAACTTGGTAATACAAAATTAGTCTTAAACTCACCCATGAATGCACCCCATTTATCATCATCAACTGGCTCGGGGAAGAGACTTGAGACTTTTACTTTTGTTAGAATATCTTGGTCAAGGGTTATGCCAACTTCTCTAGCTAGAAATATAATATTTTGTCCCAATAACTTGTTAAGATATGAAGGCTTCTCTTGATTAGTTAAAAATTTATACTTCCCACCAGTCATATGATTTAATGCAACCCAGGGTGTAATAAATCGATAATGAAGTAGTTTTTCTGAAGGGGTGAATTGATTGTCTACGCTCTGTATATCGCAATCTTCAATATCAAACGTAATATTTCCAAAATCAAGTGATTCTAATTTTCCATGAAGGCTCACTACAGGATCAAAACCTTCATTTATTCCAATGAGATGTATTTGCTCATTTAATATCTTGACCTGCACCCTTGGGTAAAGATAGCGGTCACGATAAGTTCCATTAAGCATAGGTATTATATCTTCGTCTGGAAATTGGCGCATAAATACCCCTTTGACTTGGTAGGGAGTCTTACGAACAGGTTTATTCGTGATAACCCTAACTACAACTGATTTTATATCAGGAAAACTATCACTCATTACTTTCTATATTAATACATAGTTACTATTTACTCATCGTATCTAAAAATTCTTTATTATTTTTAGTGCGTTTCATTCTATCCTGCATAAACTCCATTGCTTCTTCAACTTTCATATCGTTTAAAAGCTTTCGCAATATCCACATCCGACTTAATTCAATTCTACTTAACAACAACTCTTCTTTTCGTGTCCCAGATCGTACGATATCGAAGGCTGGATACATCCTTCTATCACTTAATCTCCTATCTAAGGCAAGCTCCATATTTCCTGTACCCTTAAATTCCTCAAAAATGACCTCATCTGCTCTACTGCCTGTATCTATAAGCGCAGTAGAAACAATTGTGAGACTGCCTCCTTCTTCTGTATTTCTAGCCGCTCCAAAAAACTGTTTCGGTTTTTTTAATGCGTTAAAATCTACTCCACCAGACAGTATCTTACCACTATGAGGTATGACAGCATTATGTGCTCTTGCCAGTCTAGTAATGCTGTCAAGCAAAATAACCACATCGTCACCAAACTCAACCATGCGCTTTGCTTTTTGCAATACCATATCTGCAACAGATACATGCCGTTCTGGAGGCTCATCAAATGTAGAACTTATAACCTCTGCATCAACGTTTCTTTTCATATCAGTGACCTCTTCAGGTCTTTCATCAATCAATAGAACAATTCTTTTTGTCTCAGGATGATTGTTACTAATCGAATTTGCGAGTTTTTGAAGTAAAATCGTCTTACCGGTTTTGGGTTGTGCAACAATAAGACCACGCTGACCCTTACCGATCGGAGATATCAAATCCATAATCCTCATTGATAAATCAGTTGATTTCGTTTCTAGATTAAATTTTTCTTCTGGATATAGAGGAGTAAAATTATCAAATAAAATTATATCCTTTAATTTTTCAATTGGCTTATCATTAACTGTTTCAACCTTTAGTAAAGCATAAAAACGTTCTTTTGATTTTGGAGGTCTGATTTGCCCAGAAACCAGATGCCCAGTTTTCATACCAAATCTTTTGATTTGGGAAGGGCTAACATATATATCGTCTGGCCCCGGCATGTAATTATAATCAGGGGAACGAAGAAAACCATATCCATCTTGCATCACTTCTAATACACCTCTTGCAGAAAATGAATTATCTTTTTTTGCGTGTTCCTCCAAAATTTTCACAATTAACTCCTGCTTGTTTAGACCAGCAACACCGCCTTCAATGGATAATTTTTGCGCCAACTCATTTAGCTCGCGAATATTAAGTGATTGTAATTCGTTAAGATTCATATAATTCAAACTCGTATATATTTATTGGAAAATAAAATCAAATGCTCTGTGGGCAATACTGAGCAGGATAAACTTACACTATATTAACCCTGAGTCAAAAGATATTTCAAACTCTGAGAAAATTTCTTTTGCAATATAGTGTGTACCAAAAATCAATGTGACATCATTAGGTTTCCGAATACTATTTATTTTCCTCATACATAGATTAATATTATCTAATGGGCAATTGGCAATATCTAATTTTTTCAATTTTTTTGATAGTTCAATTGAATCTAAAAGCAAGCCATCTTGACTGGTCGTCACAAAAAGCATTTTAAATTGAGATTTGATATATTTGGCAATAGACCTTAATTCCTTATCTCCCTTCAAGCAAAATAATCCATAAAAGTCAGAATTTGGATAAATAGTATTTAGATTTTCTAACACCCTCTGTATACTACCCTCATTATGTGCAACATCGTAATATGTTCTATTTGAAACTAATTGCAGCCTCCCAGGCCAAGAAACATTTTTTAACCCTTTTGCAATAACCTCATATGATATTTGAGGATTGAATTTCTTGACCGCACTTATTGCTAAGGAAGCATTCTCTGCCTGATGATTCCCAATCAATGACGTGAGGAATATTCTACCACCAAGTTTGAAACCTGTACCATTCAAACCTAATTTTATATCTATTGGATCAGAGGGTGTATCTATAGTGGCTTTTTTCCCATTGACTTTTCTTTTCAGTATGTTAAAAACTTCTTCTAATTGCTTTGCCGTAATTAATGGAACCCTATCCTTAACTATTCCAGCTTTTTCTGCTGCTATCTTTTCAATTGTATCACCTAGTATATCTATATGATCAAAAGATATGGGGGTCATCACCGTTAATACGGGATTAACAACATTTGTTGAATCCAGCCTCCCCCCTAACCCGGTTTCTATAATAGCAATGTCTACATTTTTTTCATTAAAATGGTTAAAAGCCATTGCCGTTGTGACCTCAAAAAAAGTGGACTTAATTTCATTAATACTTGGTTGAACATACCTCATAAATGACATTATCTCTTCATCAGATATAAATCTCCCGTTTATTCTTATTCGTTCATTGAATTTAATTAAATGAGGAGATGTGTAGAGTCCAACCTTGTAACCATACTCCCTTAAAATACTATATATAGTTGCACCGGTTGAACCTTTGCCATTCGTTCCAGCAATATGAATTGTCTTTATACCTTCCTGAGGATTATTTAAAAAATCTAAAAGAGAAAGTGTATGCTCAAGACCCATTTTTATACCACGTCTCTGTAAAGAATATAGAGAACTAAGAGTCTGCAAAAGATTAGTGAAGGTCAATGCGCTTAATGGGGCCTGCTATTATACCAATAGAAGGTGAAAATGATTTAATGATTGTTTTTTTAAATGATTTTATTGAATCTGTAACAAAGAAATGTAGCTTACCTCCGAGGCTATCTGATAGAATTTTATGTTCATTAAGACTTTCTAGTACAACCTCAGCAGTGGCTTCCCCAGAATCAACAAGATTAATTCCTTCTCCTAATATATATTTAATTGGCTTTCTCAATATCGGATAATGGGTACATCCCAAAATAACGGTATCAACATCTTTATTTTTAAAATCACTTAAATAGGATTCAACAATTAAATTTGGTATTTCGCCTTCCACTAAGCCCTCTTCAACTAGGGGGACGAACAAAGGGCATGCTTTATTTAGAATTTTGATTTTAGGATTGATTGACTTTAGCCTATTCCCATAAGAATCAGATTGAATTGTTGCGTGGGTACCAATAATTCCTATAGTCTGACTTTTTGTTACGCTTAAAGCTTTATCAACTCCTGGATCAATTACTCCAATGATCGGTAATGGAAATTTACTTTTCAAATAATCAATCGCTAGAGAAGAGGCTGTATTACATGCAATGATAATCATTTTACAATCTTTTTGGATTAACCAATCAACTATCTCTTTTGAATACTGCTGAATCCGTTCTTGGCTTTTATTACCATAAGGTACCCTCGCAGTATCACCAACATAATAGATTGTTTCACCAGGGATATTTTGCAATAGAGCGCTAACAACAGTTAATCCGCCAACACCTGAATCAAAAACTCCTATGGGGCGATTATCCATGCATCATTCTCTAGCGAGAATTTTTTCTCGAGTTTGTTTAAAATACTTTATAGCTTGATAAAGAGCCTCAGCTATTTGTTGTTTATAATTGTCTTGTTTTAACTTTTTTTCTTCTGCAGGATTAGATAGAAACCCAACTTCAACTAGAACATTTGGCATTGAAGCGCCTATTAGCACATAAAACCCTGCTTGCTTGACCCCTCTGTTTGGAGTATTCAATCTCTTATCCAATTCCATCTGAATAATTGACGCAAGGTCTTCACTTTCTTTCATAAACATACTTTGAGCCATTGTTGCCATAATAAGAGCCTCTCCAGTGAGGTCTGTATATTGATCTGTAAATTCTTCTAAATTAATTACAGAATTCTCCCGAGTTGCTACATCAATAGCATCTTCACTTTTACCAGGTCTTAATAAAAATGTTTCAAACCCTTGGACCTTTCTATTCTTATTTGCGTTAGCATGAATACTGACAAATAATTTTCCATTTGTTTCATTGGCCATTTTTGTTCTCTCTAATAAAGGAACAAAAACATCCTCATCCCTAGTATAGAAAACTTTAATACCAGATTTTTCTAATAGCTTCCCTGCACGTTTTGCTATATCCAAAACGACATCTTTTTCCCTGGTCCCATATTTGCCTATTGCACCTGGATCTTTCCCGCCATGCCCAGGGTCCAAGACTACCATATCTAGTCTCCACTTATCTTTAACGCTTTCTATATGATTATCAATTTGACCTAGAGGCGTCCTTAAAGTTATTACAATCTGATTTGGGTCTAGGCTCTGGTACCAATCGTGACTAATCACTTTAGATCTAAGTTTAAATGCCACTTGCGCTGTATTACTTATTTGATCTGACTCAATTTGTCTCACAACTCCACGGGTTAATCCGTTGTTAATAGTAGTAGTATCTATAATTGCCCCAGCTATGGTCAAATAATACCATCCATGTTTGTTTATAAAGGAACTTATGTTTCGCTCGGAAAATGGTTTTTTTGTATCAAGGCGAATAATTGTACCATTTGATTTAACATCAATATTTATATCGGTGATATTGAAGCGTACAACATCGATTTCTAACAATTCTTTTTTAGAATCAAAATTAATACCAGGCAATATTGTTGATTTTAAAATGTTAAGGAACTGCTCAGCTGGAAGATAAAGGTCAGAATCACTCACTTTTGTGTTCTCTGGCATCTGATATGCTTTATCATCAATAATTATATAACTACTATTTCCTGAAATTTTTACTTTGACACCAGAAACATAAAGAACAATTTTTTGACGTTCAGTATTCTCATATATCTTAGAAGTAAATGATTTTGCTAAATCTTTAGCAGAGATATATAGTGATCTAGTATTTGATAGGGTTTTAATCTCGGACTCTGTGCCTGCACTTCTATTAAAAACGTGGATATCTCCACAAAGGGTAGTACTTAGAATAAGAAGGGCAGTTAGATAATTCATAAATAGATATGGTAATTCAAATAAAAAAATACCACACTTGTTCAGAGCATGGCAGATTTGTAATGGTACTCAAAACGATTGTGCCCCAATATTGGGGCACAATCACAGATTTCAATTTCGTATTACTTTTTATCGTACCACATTACTAGTATCGCTAATGATAAAATTCCAGCAAATCCCGCATCTCCAAATTGAGACATTATTCGCCCCAATCCAGCGATAACTCCAAAAAAGTCATCAAAAAGGATTCCTACAATTATTCCAATAACGACCAACATCTTAGCAAGGTCAGTAAGTTGTCCTAGCCATTCATTTAGGTTTTGCAAGCCTTTCAGCATAGTTTCCTCCTGTTGTCAGGAAAAGAAAAATCTCTAATTGATCTTTCCTGTATTATTAGCCTAGAAACGAGAGAAAAACCAGCAAAGCGAGTAAGCCCGCAAATCCGCCATCCAGAAATGTATTTACTAGATCTACGATCCCACCAATTGGGTCAAAGCCCGTGGAATATACGATGTTAACGAAAACAAACAGCACTATGAGTGCTTTAATTACTCCTACTACTCCAGATGCTGCGTTTTGTACGGTTGAGTTGACATCAGCCATGCCGATACCTCCTTGGTTTGGTTTTTTGGTTAGGATTATAGATAATCCCTATATCCCTTTATTAATGAAACTGATTTAACGTTTAATACTCTACTGTGGAATTCAGCGCTAATCTTTTTCATTGACAGAATTTACTAAGAAAGGGGTTATTTGCAATATTTATATTTATTCCTAAATAGACTAATCAACAATATAGCTATTGATTGCTTTATAAACTGTTAGTGGAGCAATGGAGGCCATACACTTTCTACAAAGTCTCCAATGTTTTCGTTTATGAGTACAAGGATTATGAGGTTTAATTACAAGCCCTGATTTTGTAATTGGATAGGTTAGCTCTGGAACCTGTGATCCAAATAATGTAATAACTGGAATATTAAGATATGCTGCTAAATGACCAGCCATTGAATCTGGAGAGACCAAACATTTCTGACCTGCTAACCAGGATTTGAATTCAACAAGCGTTCCTTTAAAAGTTTCTACGTTTAAATCTTTTATTTCCTCAATTAGTTTTTTTGATTCATTTACATCTACAATAACTATTTTTTCTGTATTTGAAAGGAGTTTAATTAAATCAACCCAATGCTTTAACGGCCATAACCTCCTATGGTCTGCGGACCCAGGGTGAATAACAATGGCCCCTTTATTATTAGAAATTATTTTCTTATCGTCCCCCTCTGTCAATATACATCCCACTCTTGATATCAAATCAAATGCTCTATAGCGTTGATGTAAGTCTTGATTCATTTTTATAGGTTTTGTAAAGAAGTAATCACCTCCTGTTGTATTATAACCAAAACTTATTTTTGGGTGAGTTAGCCACAAAAACCATCCATTCCTAATGTCCCCTTTAAAGTCGAAGGCAAGATCAATTTTTCTCCTAACTAATTCTTTTGCAAAGTTTCTAGCTCTCCACCATTTTATAATAGACCAGCTCCAGTTTGTCCAAGGGACATTTAACCCAATCACCTCATCTGCAAGCTTAAGGTGCGATGCTAATTCTTTTACATTTTGATTACATATAAGTATCAAATGTGCTTTAGAGTATCTTTTTTTTAAAGTTTTTAATATTGGCTCAATAATTAAGATGTCTCCAATCCTATGGTATTCAGTTACGAGGATTGTTTTCACTTCAATCTCATCAATTTTATAATTTCGTCTGAATAAATTTAATATTACAAAAAATGGACAAACCAATAAGCTGAATATTTGAGAAATAAATATTGTTCTTTTACTATAAACTCTATGTTTCAATCCAAAAGCCCAATCTTTTTATAATAATCATAAAGTATATTGGAGACCTGTTTGATATCGTGATGTTTTTGAACCCACTTCCTGCCTTTTTTCCCAAATTCTAAAATCTTATCCCTATTCATTATTAAGGTTTCTATTTCACTTTCTAAAGTCTGTTCTTTGATACTTACAAATGGATGGTCTGGAATAAATGAATCATATGCATCATTCATTTCTGTAAGAGTACAAATACCCATTGATAATGATTCAACAGAATTCATACCATATCCCCATCCTCCTTTATTTCCAAGTTGATCAATGAAAATATCAGATTTAGATTTTCGCTCCATGGCCTGTGAATGTGGAAGATTTTCTATGAGATCAAATTTTATTTTGCCTTGATTCTCTAATTTTTCACAAACTTTAATTATCTGATTACTTCCCTTATAAAATCTATTCGTTGGTGCATGTGATATTTTCAAGATATCGCTTATGCTATCTTTTACATTAAAAGAAGATGTATCAAATGGTAAAAAAATATATTCAATATTTGGATGCTTTGATAAAAGATCAACTTCATTGGTTAAGTTAAGATCAGAAAGTTTATCAATATACGGCATCACCCC
>TARA_Y200000002_G_scaffold114397_1_pt1 | contig 17185 bp, 31 predicted proteins | sample TARA_Y200000002 | Tara Oceans TARA_Y200000002 (sample SAMEA2619388) | marine metagenome | biome: marine biome (ENVO:00000447); feature: surface water layer (ENVO:00002042); material: "saline water (ENVO:00002010), including plankton (ENVO:xxxxxxxx)" | depth 5 m | reverse complement strand
CGTGATATCAATTAACGGATCTAACAATTCATTATGTAATCTTTCCAATACTGGCCCTAACATCAGCAGTTTTTCTTCGTGACGTTCTGCTACTTCTGTTGCAGTCATCCTAGTATCGGTAGCATTTGCCAACATTAAAAACAAATCAGCATAAAAACTACCATTAATACGCTGCCTTACGTCCTGTATATCAGCTAATAAATGATTTAAATTAAGGTTTACGTTAAATGCTGTCTCAATTTTGCCCTGTTGACCATCAATAAAGGTAACACCACCCGGAAGACTGTCTACATCACGGTTTTTTAGGTAGCTAGGTACTTGTAATGGTGGCTTTGTTTGGTAATCAATGCCTTGTGCCTTGCGTAATTGTTCATGTTGTAACTGTTTTACGTCACCTAATGCTTCCATTCCCGGTGAATTACCATAAATATCACCACCTGCAACACCCCATCTTGGCACAACTGCCGGAAATTCTTTGTATCCACTTTCTCGTAGCACTTGTTCTCCGTCACCGCCTTGCTCAAAGTAACAAGATTTAAATGCCATGTTGGTATTATCTTTCTTTTTAAAATCACGTTCTCTATCATCCCTTGGTTCTATAGCATGAATAATGGTTACATAGCTATCTAGGTTACCCCTGTCGAACAAATTCTTAACGGACGTTGAACATTTGTTATATCCAAACTCTCTTACAATTTCTCCTACCGTTTTTTGAAACTCTCTATACAAAGTGTTTACTCTGCCCTGATAATCCGTAGCAATTGCATATTCTCCTACTGTTACTGGGTAATGATGGATAGCAGTCTTAGGATCAGGCAATATAATTGACCCTGCTGTTCCAAATGCTCCCAATTCTTCATACATCCCATGTAATGTTCGATATGTATTGGATTTTGTAAACACCAATTGCATACGTTCTGTAACGTCATTAAGCCATAATTTGACAGGTGCATATCTATTAAGATCAGGATCAACCGTTCCAAGTCTGAACCAAGGTCTTGCAGGGGATGTAGCACCAGCCATCATTCCAGCACCCAGTGTTCTTAATGCTCTTGTACCAGTGTTGTCATATATAGAGTTATGTCTTCTATGACCTTTGTTTCTGTCCTGTACAAAATATCGTCCGTTTCTTGGCAATAAATATGTAGTGACTTCTTGCCAATGTGACCACCAAGTAGCCCTTTCTGATCTAAGGTGACCCCACCTTGTCAGTAGTTTATTTCTCTTGGTTTTCATTGATTAACCGCCTAATAATGTGTTTTGACTGAGGTTTAATTCACTAGGATCTACTCCCATACTGCCAGTTAATAATGTTCCTGATGCTCCTTGTTGTGCTGATAGTTCACTAGCATCCAATGCACTGGTAACGTCTACATCTTGTCGGTTAGCCCTGTTATATTCTTGCTCACTTCTTTGTTGTTCTGCTGTAGCACGTTGTTCTGCACGTTCATTAGCTTGACGCTGATCTGCTAATGCTTGTTCTTGCACCTTTCTTTGGTTGTTAGCTGAACTAACTGCTACAACTGTAGATCCTACCGCTGCAATTGCTGCTACAACTCCCATTTCATAACTCCTTGGAATAAATAATGTCTTGTACACCGTATTTGATTCTTGGCAACAAGGCTGACAAAGTGGTGTTTTCTTTGCAATGCCATAGCATTAATTTGCATCCAAGTGATGTTGCATGATTTTCAGTCTCTCTAATCAATCGTAAACCAATTCGTCCTCCCCTATGTTCTTTGCTGATAAACAACAAATCATTTTGGGCTATACGAAGATCGGCATAATGCAAATGATTAGTGACGAAATTAACAGAGTAACCAATTAATACATCATCTTGCCTAGCTGAAAGAATAAAGATTTGATGGGCATCTTCCATTTTGCGATACGTCATCTCGTCTGGCTTAAGCTTCATTACTTCTTTGTTTCGAGCAATTTCCGTGTAATGCTCTTCAAACAAGATTGTTGCTTCAGCTAACATCTCATCAACTGTGGCGAGTTTGATGTCAATCATTGACTACTCCACATTCATCAAATGTAATGGCACTATCGCCAGTTACGGTCACACCATTCATAGAAAAATACTCGGTTATACAATCAAATATTATATGCACCCTGTCAGTCATGCCAACATTGTCCGCTGTATGTACTTTTTTATGGTTAAACCACCAGACTTCTCCTACTTCAAACTTCTGCTTCTGATCTCCGCAAGTTTGGCTACACCATTGGTTACTTTGCAACACAATATGAAACCTTGAGTAGTGATCTGCATACAATCCTTGGTCGTTATGTTTGGTTACATGACCGCTAGGTTTGAGATTAACGACAAGTACCCTACCCATTTCCTTAACTGCTAGTTTCTCCAGTATTGGTCGCATTAATGGTACTAATGCATCCTTTAAATACTCCATGCATGGGTAGTCATATGATCCTAAATCGTGCATGACGTAATACAAACTCATCTTCAATGGCCCTCTGACGTATATACATTCCGTATCTTTATGTGGTGAGTTACTACTCTTTTGCCTTGCTGTTATTTCTGTCCATAACTTAGGCTTATCCTCCAATAATTTAAGCAGTGGTTTTACATCTAAACCTTCTGCTACACGGACAAAGTTACATTCTGGTGTATGGGTCATATTCTGCCTTCTGTGTGGTTTCTTTACGTCTTTTGATGTATATATCCTCTGGTTGTTTTTTGGATACTGGGAGGGCAAAGGTTAGTGCTAGTGCATCAGCTAAATCTGGTGACCCTGCTCCCTGCAATCTCTTCTTTATCTGATCCTTAGATTCCAATACTTTCCTACCCACATTGTCGTACCAATATATCGGTGTTGCTAACTCTTGTTTCAGTGCGGTGTCATTTGGTATTGCACCTCCTTCTTCTATCCATTCTTTCATTAACCACCACATCTCAGTCCTACGGTTGATGTACTGTTCTGGTTTGGTTGCCTTACCTCCAAATGGTATTTCTATAACGTCATATGCTAACTGCCTTAGTCTGTCGATTACACCACTACCTGCACCTGCATCACAGAACACTGCATCTGGATTATGTTCCTCTATCAGGTTGGCTATCCTTGCAGCTAAATCCATGTTGTCTAGACCTCGATAGACAATAGGCTTAAATCCCTGCCTACCTTGCCTACGGAATACTACAGATCTGTCATCCCCAAACCTTGCTGGGTCGATACCAAACACTAGTGGAGAGAATCCTACATCTGCCTTCTGGTATACACGTTGTGCTGCTACTTCGGTATCTGCCAATGCAATAAGTTGGTCATCACCTGCTGCACTGAAGTCGCATAAATACTCCCTTGCAAATGATGTCTCACTCATGTCTCGTTTAAGACGTGTTACCTCATCAGGATGAATACTTTCTGTGTCGTATACCGTGTACCTTGCTGCTGACCAATCCTTGGGTTCTTCTAATGCCTTGTAATACAGTTCTGAAAATAAGTTAATGCCACTAGGGGTTGAGATAAAAATAGCCCATCCTAGACGGTCACTAAGGGCTGGTTGACATACATCAATCCAGAGTTCTTTTTTTATCTGACTAACCTCATCTAATACAAGACCATCAAGTCGAACTCCCCTTAACGCATCATATCGGTCACCTCCAAATAAACGAATGATTGCACCATTGTGCAGAAATTTAACGCTTAGTTCTGATTGGTTTATTTCTATGGCATTTGCTCTACGCAATGGTTCAAGCTTTTCAAGCAATCTTAGCCAAGCTATGCTTTTCGATTGACTCAGGTAAGGCGAAACGTAGCAAAACAAACCTAAATCTTTATCAAATTTAATTGCTTTATCAATCAATTCCAAAAGACAGAGTTCAGTCTTACCACTTCGTCTATGGAGTGCCAGAACTTTGAATCTTGCTTGTGTTAAATGAGCTTGACGCTGCCATGCCCTCGGAACATACTTTAAATCTATGTTCATCCTTGAGGAACACCAGTACTAATAGTCAAGTTAATATCTCCCCTTGCATCAATACCAACTTTGTCTCCATACTCTTGTGGATACCATTTAGACAATAGTTTTAATCTTAAATCTGCTCTTGATCTCATCCAATTAACGTGTGCATTATCCATCCTTGCATTATCTCCCTCACCAATTACAGGAGGAGGAGTGTCAACAAGTGCTAGAGCTTCTTCTGCAATAGCCCTTGCTCCTAAGAATCTGCTCGTGTATGTGAAGCGTGACAAAAAGTCTTTGCTTTCTTTATTATCCTGACTCATCCACCGATACAAAGTTCTGTAAGAAACCATTCCTTTTTGCCTACAAAAAGCTCTAACAGTTCCACCAAGAGCAACGTGTTCTAAAAGCTTTTCAACAATTACAGGATCAGGTTTTTTAACTGGCCTACCTAACTTTGATTGTTTTAAATCGGTCAGGATAATCTGCTCTTCTTTCATAACGGCAAATTTTAGCGATTGTATATCTATTCATATTAAAAATCTTAGCTAATGTTCCATAGCCAATACCAAAGTCTTCATGTAAATCTCTAAGAGCATCAACAATGTAATTAGGAATAGTACATCGAACATGATCTTCATTTACTCTATAGCCTTTAGTGTTAACACCTACTACAACTGTTTTAGGTAATGGAGCAAGTGTCATTAAAAATATAAATAAAATTACTCATAATATAGAGAAATAAAGAATAAACCGCAACATCTAAAATTAATTTGTTGACTTATGTGGGACTATATGCAACACTATAAGTATCGGTTGTCCACCGATTGTCACTTACTAATTTTTTATTAACAACACAATGACACAGTTCAAATTTCCACAGAACCTAGCAGACCACCTAGAGAATGAGATCTACAACAAGCTTATCGCTTCAGTACAAACTGATGTAGACAAGTACAACTCTATGTGGGCTAAACGTGAGCAAGAAGGTAGAACCTTTCACACTAAGAAAAAGTACAACCGTAGAGATGAGATAGTAGAAGAAAAGATCTACTGGTATTCATTAACAAAAGGTTTACTAAGCATTACTTTCTTTCAAGAAGATTCATACGGCCAGATGGTCAATGACTATTACAGACCTTGGCATTGCAAAGTTAACTTAGAAGCTTGCTTTAAGAATGCTAGACAGCAGAGAGATCATGCAGTTGCTTTATGTGAGCAAAGAGTTAACAGCCATCTAGCAATTACAGATGAGGTTAAGATCAATACTCTCAAACTAGGCAAAAAGAATCTTATTGAAGGTTTTGTTTCTGGTGTAACTGCCACCAACGAAAATTTCAAAATCTATTTACAGATGATGTGGAACTACCGCTACGGTGAGAATTCAGCTAATGGCTACATGACTCAGTATGTCCAGTACAGAAGCGACAGACGAGGAGCTAGACAGGAAGGCAAGTCAGTACAGCAAGCCATTACAGATGCTGACAGACAGGCCAAGCGTGACGAAAAGCTAGCTATCCAGAATGAAAAGCAAATGGCTAAATGGGCTAAGTTCCAAAAGCTACCAGTTGTAATGGAAAAGTGGATTGACAAAGAAATCAAAACACTAGCAGCAATCATCAGCGATGAAGGTTTAGCAAAGATCCGTTTACAGGCACAGCAAATGAATTACGAATTTGATGAAGCTTGGAAAATCAAATCTATTACCAAAGACATCGAGACACACAATGCATTGAGAAATGACCTCAGACATTGGCAGAATGACGAGACAGGACTCAAGTCATTATTCGATAAAGGTATCGACACTAGAAACAAACTTAAGGAGATGTACGGAGTTTAATTACTCCTACATCCTTTTTTTATTTACAGGAAATTAAAACAATGACTAAACAACTAACAACAGACCAACAAATCCAAGCCCATTGGGATGCACATCATGCCAAATACAGGGATGAAGCAATGGATGATAAAGCAGGTTTATTTGTCAATGGAGATGCTAGGTGGCTATTCATTAATAAAGTATGTGAACTGATTGGTGGCGAAGATGCCCACAAAAGGTTTACACCAAATGAACTTATTGAAATGTGCAAGGAAATGAGCGAATCGCATAGGCTACATCTGGAACAACAAGAGAGGGTATAACAACCCTCTTTTTTTTTGCCCAATTACTTGATTAAATGTTGCATTTATGGCAATATAGAACTATGGAAACAACTATTAAAACACCTGTCCAGATTGCTATCTCAGAGTTTGGGGGAGTCCGCCCATTAGCTAGAGCCATACACCGTGATCCAGCATCTGTATGCAAGTGGCAGAGAGGAGATGGAACTATTCCAACTTCTATCCAAAAGAAATTACTTCAGACTGCATGGGATAGAGGTATTGAATTATCAGCACACGAAATCATATTTGGACGTGAAGAATGAACTGTTACTGGTGCGGACATGAAGAATTAATTATTGGAGGAGACATTGACATTGAAGAGGGAATGAATGGTTTTCCTGAGTTTTCAGTAATGACCAATTTATCTTGCCCCAGATGCGAATCTCAGGTAGAAGTTTTAAAAAAACGAGATGCCTTCGATTAATTAATATTTGTCATGTGTTGCATTATGTGCTACAATAGTTTACAGAGGGGTTTTCCCTCTAATTTGATCACTTACAAATTTTTATTTACAAAATCAAATGACAACAACATCAAACAAGTCAACTAAAAAAGTTGAGTACAAACAACAAGAAAGAGAAGTAATCGCTTTCTGTTTTATAGGCCACGGTCAATACACATGGTCTATAGGCTACGAGCCAAACATTGTACACGCTACTAAATGCGTTAGAAAAGCTAAACGTGATTTTGGCCTTAAAGGTTGGCAAATCATACCAGTAACAATTTTTGATATAGAAGACACGGAACATTGGGCATTTGATGGCGGTACTCTTGTTGATACTGATACGCAAGACAAAAAATCAGAGGACTACAAAAATCACCGTCATTACAGCCAGTATGCAGGTTGTAAATCTTTAAAAAAGATTGAAGACTTGGAGGTGGTTTCATAATGGAATCTAAGCAAGATAAAATACTTAACCATACAACCAAAGCAGAAAAATATTTTGGTTGGCTCAACAATAATGTTGAGTTTCAAAAATGGTTAAAGGATTGTCCTTACCAGATGGTCGATTACAGAGAAAAATCTGATTTGCATATTGTCATCAAGTTTAAAAATTCATACTTGTTCGACAAGATGGAAGACGGTGGATTCTATGAATGATACCCAGAAACTACAAAGGTTGGACTATTTGTCCAGCCTTCCTTATCTTGATCACACATCAGAAGATTGGGATGAAGAACTAAGACTCGAATGCGAGTTAGACCACCTTAACCAATTAGACCAATGAGAAAAATTAAAGTTGAATTTTATGCCAACAGCGAATACTCAGTTCGTGAAAGATTACAAGAGATTGGAAGATCTATTGATAATACTGTTTGGCCTTGGCCTTCCGATACAGAAGGTTCAAAACTAAAAAAGGCATCAGGTTGTATCGAAGAAGAAAAGCAGTATCAACTTTCTGATTACGAATATGAGAAAGAAGATCCTACTTGGAAACATGGTGGCAATTATGCAGTTACTGGCAGATGGAAAATGGAAGTTGTTCCAGATGAAGATTACGTTAAATTCCAAAAGGAGTCTAAATAATGCCAAAGACAACATCACAAAGTGCCAAGGTTCTTTACCACCTAGAGAACTACGGCTCACTAACTGCCATTGAAGCGTTAGAACTATTTGCTTGTTTCAGACTTGCTGCCAGAATTAATGATCTTAAGGAAGCAGGGCATGACATACAAATGGAAATGAAAAAAATGAAGAACGGCAAAAAGATAGCTGTTTATTCTTTACCTAAAATCCAAAAACAAGGAGAGCTAAAACTATGACCGCTTATGAAACTTGCGTTGAATATCCGATTACCGACAAGCAATCGTGGTTAGAAAATCGTTTGCTAGATGTCACCTCAACTGAGGTATCAGCATTGTTTGATCTAAACCCATACCAAACAGAGTTTGAACTTTATCATCAGAAAAAAGATAAGGTTGTTATCAACATTGATGACAATGAACGCATGGCATGGGGCAGACGTTTAGAAGATTCAATTGCACTTGAGTTTGCCGAACGCAACAAACTATCAGTTGAACCTTTTGATGTTTATATGCGTAACCCACAAACTAGGATGGGTAGTTCTTTTGATTACAAAATTACAAGCGAAAAAGAACCTGCAATTTTAGAAATAAAAAATGTAGATGGCTTGGCATATCGCAAGAACTGGATTGAACATGATGAACACAACATCGAACCGCCAGAACATATTGCTTTGCAACTACAGCATCAGTTAGAAATAACTGGATTTGATGTTGGTTACATAGTCGCACTTGTTGGTGGCAACACAATGAAAGTTGTTCGCAGCAAAAGAGATCCAAGAATTGGCAAACTTTTAACTGATAAAGTACAAAATTTTTGGGAAAAAATTAAGTTAGGTGTTGTTCCTGACATTGACTACACCAAAGACTCACAGTTCATAATGAAAAATTTATGTAACCAAGCAGACGATGGTTTAGTTCTTAAGTCAGATGAAGACATGGACAAACTAGTGGATGAATACAACTCAATCAACAAGGAATATCATCAACTAGGCAAAACAAAGGATGCAATCAAAGCAGAAATTTTAAATAAAAGCGGAGGTGCATCCAAAATTATTTCTAACTACGGAACAGTTTCTTGTTCTATGTCCAAGGCTAGTAAAGGCAAACTAATCACACCAGAAATGGTAGGCACATACATCAACCCTCGCAAGAGCTATCGTATGTTCCGCTTCAATCAACCAAGAGGTATTTAACTAATGACATCATCAATCACACCACTTGTAGCCATGCAAGGAACACTAGAAAAAATGGCAGACAAATTTACTGAAGCTTTGCCAAGGCAAATGGATGTAAACAAATTTATTAGTGTTGCTAAGTTAACGCTAAATAAAAACCCAAGATTATTACAAGCAGACAAGACAAGTTTGATGCAAACCTTTATGAAGGCAGCACAAGATGGATTGTATCTTGATGGTAAAGAAGCAGCAGCCGTTCAGTATGGGCAGTCAGTTCAATACATTCCTATGGTCGAAGGAATTATCAAGGTATTACATAACAGCGGATTAATTAAAACTATTTCTGCTGAAGTTGTATACGAAAATGATTTGTTTGATTTTGAATTAGGTACTAATCCAAAACTTACACACAAACCTGCAATTCTTGGTGACAGAGGTAAACCTACTTGTGTTTATGCAATTGCAGTAACAACTAATGAAGGTGTTTACTACGAAGTAATGAACATGGATCAGATAAACCAATGCCGTCAGGTATCAAAAGCTAGTTCATCACCTCATAGTCCTTGGGTAAAATGGTTTGACCAAATGGCCAAGAAAACTGTTATTCATAGAATTGCAAAACGACTACCAAAAAATGATGCGATTAGTTCTGTTGTGACAGTAGATGATGAGCCGAATTTTCAACAGGCAGTAAACGTCACTCCTTCAGAACCAAAGGATTCTCTATCAAGATTAAGAGATTCAATTGGTATGGAAGGTAAGGATGTAGAACAAGCAGCTAACGATCTGCTAGAAAAATACAATAAAGAGGAGTGATGCATTTTTATTCCTTTAACATTGGCGATTACATAAGCCACACTAAACACTTATCTGATATGGAGGATCTAGCATATAGAAGATTGCTAGACCTCTACTATCTACATGAACGGACGTTGAACGAGGATGTAAGCCTTGTTGCACGGAAGATCAACATGAAGGATAACGTGCCAGAAGTAAGAGTAGTTTTGGAAGAGTTTTTTAAATTAGAAGTTGGCAAAGGATGGATTAATCCAAGGGCTGATGAAGAAATAGAAAAGTATCAAGGCAAGATACAGTCAGCAAGTAGAGCAGGTAAGGCATCTGCTCTTGCTAGGTCTAACGCTAGTTCAACAATGGTTCAACCAAACAAGAAACAAGAAACATTAAACAAGAAACAAGAAACAAATATAAAGCGACCTCGTAATGTAAGCAAAAAAACATGGGAGGATTTCTTAGTTCATAGAAAGAACAAGAAAGCACCATTAACAGAAACTGCTTTAAAAGGTATAAAGAATGAAGTAAAGAAAACTTCTATTAGTTTGGAGGATGCATTAGTTATGTGCCAAGCAAGGGGATGGCAAAGTTTTAAAAGCGATTGGGTGGCAGACAAACAAAAGTCTTTTGCTACTACTAGCTATGGTGAGGGGGAGCAAGAGATATGAATCCAAAAGGTAGGCCATCAAAAAATTTAGATTTTAGCAGAAACACTTTTACAATTTCAATTAGAACTGATGATGCTCTTGCAAAACAAATAAGAACTTTTTGCAAAGAAAATAAATGTAATAAAAATCAATTTATCAAAACTGTTTTAAAAAATTATTTTAATGACGAACTCAAAACAACAATTAAACCAAGAAAATTAGTAAGGGTTTCTTATTTTAATTCTAGAAAAGGAGGTTAAGCGTGTTAGAAAAACTAATTAAAGAAAGGCCAACAGAAGAACGTATTTGTTCAGAGCATGGTGCATATACTTCAACAAACTTTATTGGTGAGCATTGGACTGCGTGTCCTAAATGCATGATGATTCAAAGGGATAAGGAAGCAAAGGAACAATTGGCAACAGATAAAAGGTTAAAAGAAGAACGTATAGCTAGTAAATGGAAAGCAAAAATAAATGGTGCAGCAATTCCAGAACGATTTAAAGATCGGACATTGGAAAGTTATGTAGCAAAAACTAGTGGTCAACAGAAGGCATTAGCATTTGCTACAGAGTATGCAGAAAATTTTGATTTAGTTTTAAAGAAAGGACGGAGTGCAATCTTTGTAGGCAAAGTGGGTACTGGCAAAACTCATCTTGCTATCGGCATTGCGTTGAGCATTATGCAACAACAACGGTCAGCATTATTTGTCACCGTGCAACGTCTAATTAGAAGAGTTAAAGATAGTTGGCATACAAAAGAAGAAACAGAAAGTCAAGTAGTCGATGTATTTGCATCACCTGATTTGCTTGTACTGGATGAGGTGGGAGTACAGTTTGGGTCAGAGTTTGAGAAACAAGTATTGTTTGATGTACTAAACACACGTTATGAAAATAGAAAGCCATCAATTTTATTATCAAACATCCCAAAGGAACAGCTGTCAGATTATCTTGGTGAACGTGTAACCGATAGGTTGCGTGAGAATGGAGGTAAGGTGATAGGTTTTGATTGGGAATCTTACAGGAGAAATTTATGACAAATCAACAAAAGATAGCAGCAGCTAAATTACGAATTCGTGAGTTAGAGTTATTAATTAAACTATGGAGCAAGGCACAATGAAAATTATTTGTAGCATGGACGAATACTACGACCTTAACGAAGTAATTACAGCAGGTTGTTGTTGGATTGGTTCTGGTGAGGGTGGTGATAAGAAGGTAGTTGATCTTAAAAAATTTAAAATGGCAACAAATTTTATGGGTCGCAAAGCACCTATAGTTTGGGAGATTTCATATGATTGAAGTTGTTCTGGGTTGGCCGCCAAGTGACCTCAGTCCTAACGCTAGGTTGCATTGGGCTAAGTTAGCTAGGGCAAAGAAACAATACAGGCAAGCTTGTCTTAGCGTTACCAAAGAGCAGCTAAAAAAATATCCTAAGTACAATGATTTACCAGAAGTATTAGTTTTAGAGATGACGTTTATACCGCCAGACAGACGAAGTTATGACAGAGATAACCTAGTTGCTAGAATGAAGTCAGGTATTGATGGATTGTCTGATGCACTACGCATAAACGACAAACGATTTAATACTGTTATCTCAACAATGGATCATAACTACCTTGGTGGTTTTGTCAAAATACGCATACTAAAGGAGACACCTTATGGCAAGAAAAGTGAAGAATCTATCAGTCAAGACGAGGGAATATACCGACAAAGAAGGAAATCGTAAAGCTAACTGGCAAAACATTGGAGTCATTATGGAAAATGACCAAGGCAAACAGTTTATGCTTATTGATCGATGGGTAAATTTAGCAGGGTTACCTGATTTTGGTGACAAACCAAATCCATCAGCAGTTATGGTAACTATGTTTGATGCAGATAATAATTACCAACCCGGAAAACCAGCACCAGTTACACCAACTTACAAAGGTAATGATAATACAGATGAATTTCCGTTTTAAATAAAATACCCCAGAGTAACTAGACCACCTATTACTCTGAGGTATTAGTCCTAGCTATGGAAGAGATGCCAAGACTTACTTATATGTTACTTTTTTTTTGGTGGTCTACCAACTTTAGTTCCGTAAGTACCTTTTCCTTTTGGCATAATAAACTCCTTTTTTTTTAATTATGAAAGAATTTTCTGATTCTGTCCATAGTTTTTCGCTCCTCTGTAATGTTCTTTTTTGCAAGGATTGCTTCAAGTTCTACTAACCTACCAAGAATAGATGCAAAGATAACATCTTGCTTCATTTGGTATCTAACTAAATGTGTGCAATATCTTTTTACGTCATCAAAATCATCACTAGCTAAAATTTCTCTACATCTCATTTCAACTGACAATTCTAATTCTATCGGTGGCTCATCAATTTCAATGTTTAGAAATTTTTCTTTAGCCATTAGTTTAATTTAGGAAACAATTGCTGCTCCAACATATCAACTGCTTTATCGTCCAATGTATTTGTGGTCTGCTTACAAACTGATCGTAATAAATCCACAATTAATCTCTTGCATCCTGTCGTAGAAAGGAAGCGTAACAAAATAGGTTTTAGTATTTTGTACATAGTTTGTTTGTTTTTCCAAACATAGCACACGTTATTGTATCTTGCCTTCTATTCTGCTAACCGCTTGCGACAACTTGTTTAATCTAGTGTAAATATCAATAATAGTTTTTTCTCTACGGTTACTCATGTTAGATAAAACCATTACAAAAGCAGTAGCTGCTGCTCCTAATAACATCGCTTGTACCTCTGTCATTTGCGTAAATAGGTAATTATGTATAGTATGACTAATAAATCCTTATTATGGCAGATAAAATAATTCAAAATAAAAAAGAAATTGATGATGATAAACCTGATTATCAAGAGAAAATAACATTTTTAATTTCTACTGTTGCCCAAGGGTTTATTCTTGCTTGGTGTTTATTAGTTTTATCTCTTGGTTATATAAAATTACCTAATAAATTATTTGGCATTGACATACCAGACCAGCCAAGGGTTGATTCAACTTTTGCTGCTGGATTGCTTGGTAATATTTTAGGTGGATTAGGCATAAGTGTTAATGCAGCACAGGGAGCTAAGAAAAAAAAGAAAGAAGAAGAAAATGGAACAGTTAATACAAACAATAATGGCTATCAAACTATAGTTATAAAACAACCAATTGAGCTTATTACTAGTAAACCTCAAGTAACAAAGGTTGATTTAAACAAATGAAAAAACTATTTGCACTACTGCTACTGTTTAGCCCTTCCGTAGCACTAGCAGACATCACTCAAAAATTTACGACATCTGCTCAGATTACTGTGGATATGCCGTACTCTGTTACAAATAAATTGGGTACTACATATTCAATATCAGGTAACAACATAACTCCTTCAGTTACTAGTGGTGGATCAACTACAGCACAACAAATAGGTGGTTTAAATTTAGGCAGTTTGACCGCAGGTGTTCCGGCTCTTATACAAACTGAAAAGTCAGTAACCACAGCAGGGTCAGCGTTCTCACTAACGGAAGCTATAAATATGGGTGATGCTACTCCAAGTGCAATCACTCCGTCATCAGGCATAGCAGCATTACCTCACCTGTCAGGACAAACAACAATAGGTAGTGGAGGTACTTTAGGATCAGGTGCTATGACTTCTTTATCATCAGGTGTTCATACTTGTAGTGGTGCATTTGGATCAGGTTCTAGTTGCGTAGGATCAACCACCGTAACTATTACCATTGACTAAATTTTGGCTGCTATTAATAATATTATTTCCTGTCAAAACTTTTGCAAATCCAGTAGTACCTACCTTCAGAACAGGATCTTCAAGCACAAATTCCCAATCTCAAAGTGTAGTTACAGAAAATATAGTCAGTCACCAGTTCCGTACAGGGTACTCTCTAAGCGTCTCAGGCACGAATATAGAGAGTGCAGATGTCAATGGTTATATTAATGCTATTCCTACCGCAGAAGCTACACAAACAGTTAATGGAATTAACTTTTCATATACATCCCCAACACTTGAGGGAGTTCCAAGGTGGAAAATAGTAAATTCTTCTCAGCCATTTTCTTTAGTAGAATCTATAATTTCTCCCGGCCTAGACACAATAACCACAATAAACCGCACCATAAATACAACTACAACCACCACCGTAGAAACTACGTTTGGGCAGTAATTTTATTATTGCTATGTCCAAGTAAGGTTTTAGCTAATACAACCGTTGCAAGCCCCTCTAGCAACGCACAGGGAACAGTTAATAACAACGCTACTATGATTGCTCCTAGCTCAACACCACAATTTAGAATGAGTCAAGGTATTGTTTGTAGTTCTCCTAGCCTTACCATTACTCCTTATGTAACTGATGCATGGTCATTTAATCGTCCTATAGAAACTGTTACCAGACAAAATATTTATGACGAAACTACTGGTGAAATTAAATACGTTCAAGAAACACCGAGGTTTGAAAAAGATAATTACAATTTAAACTACGGTATATCAGCACAGTTTAGTATTCCGCTAGGCAAAGCACCTGCACTATGCCATCAGGCAACAGAAGTAAATATAAAAAATCAAAAGTTATTATATGAGAAGGGAAAATTAGAGCTTGCTCTTTTTAGACTCAAGGTATGTGGTGAACAGGCAAAACTGGGCGTAGTTTTTACAGGCAAGTTTGCATCCATATGCGAAGGTATTGCAGTTACAGTTCCACCCGGCCAAGTTATATCACATACACACGAATTAAAAAGCAACTAAATTTAATAGAAATTAGCTGCATGGTGTGAGGTTGAGTCCATCAACCAAATTTATTCTATCTTATTTTTCTTTTTTGTCAGCTTGGTTACGACTTGCTTTATTAAAGGCTTTATAAGTTGGATAATAACAGGTGTAGTCGCAGCCACACTAGCGATAAAAATAGTAGAGACAACCACGCTAGGCGTTGGGATGTATTGATCAATGAAAGGTACTTTTTCCCAGACCGCATTACAAGAACCATCTGATACGTCTCTTTCATAGTTTAACAGTCTTTCAATACGAAGCTCGTTTTTGAAATCTCCTTTTCTATATGGTGCATTTCTAGGAGGACAAGGTTCGTATTCAGTTTCTTCTTTTTTGTCTTTAGGTATCTCAGGTTGCGGTGTTTCACTTGTTGGCATCTCACTTTCATTAGCAAGATTAGGCATCTCTTCTGTAATTGTTAGTTGATCTGGTACATAATTTAATGGGTTATAACTAGGGTACGGACAATTTGACACCACCCCATTAGGATCTTCTATTAATAAATTTCTATTGCCTGTATTTTTTGTATCTCTGTGGTAGTAAGTGCAACCTATTACTTGTACATTGGAATGGTTATAGTCAGGCACATAGGTATATGGGATGTGAACATCAGGTATATGTATCTCAGGTATTTCCAATTAAAACTTTATTTCTTGTTTAGGAAGTGGGATAGGCATTGATGGCCCTGTCATGTCAGGCAAGCCTTTATCTAATACATTTGGTAATAGCCCCTTTACTTCCCCAAGTATAGAGTTCATAATTTTAGACTTAAATTGCTCAGATTGTACAAATTTGTATGTATAAAATCCTGTACCAAGGATGCCTAAAGTTAGGATTGTGGTTAAAATAGTTAAACCGTCAAGGATTTTTCTCATGGTTAAAGAAGCAGTATTAAAAGCTATAGGTCATGTAAGTATTATATCTTTCCTTATAATTCTGCCAACCGTTATACCATTGTATTTAATAGGTGGGATGATGACTAGGCAAATGGAAAAGGTTAATTAATCAGCAGCTTCGGCTGTGTTTCCCTCTGCTACCCATTCTTGTATTGCATCATAGTGTCTATTACCTACTGCTATCGGAATAACTAATTCGTCATTGTCGATAGTAGCTTTTATAGAAACAGTATTTCCATATTTAGGATCTTTTACATATTTTGCATTTGTAATAATCATAATTCACAATCTCCTTGTATGTAACCACCTGCGGCATTAGCAAGTACTCTAAAGGGACGACCAGCAGCAGTAAAACTACCACATTGAAATATTATTTGACCTGTATTTGTACCGCCTTGACTGCTTAATATGCTTTGTATTCTAGAACCGTTATAAGAAGCTACATCATCGTCAATGGTGATGTTGTTATAGGTAAAAGTAGGAGATACTCTTGTTTCAACAGGGTATGGAATAACAGTTTTACAATATATGTCATTAGAAGCAACACCCATGCAAAGAGAATCATATATTGTTGAATTATTACCGAGTCTGAATAAGTACCTTTGACACCTTTGAAATTCATCTGCAAATAACCTATGCTCAAAATTTGTTGCAACGCTGCCTACTTCTAATTGAACTCCTGTAATGTCAAATGTTGAAGCACCAGCAGTTAGCCAAGTAGATGCCATGTCAGGAAAATAATTAGAAGTACTAACTGTTGTCCAAGTATTTAAAGTTCTGTCGTTAGTGTAATCTGTCCCATAAAAAGGTGTTAACAGTATTTGTAATCCTTGTGCGTTATTATTATCAAACTGTAAATTAGAATTTCCTGTAATTGTTTTTGTTATTTTTGTCCATGTATTATTACCTGACGCTGTAAAACTAAAAGCATAAATATAAGATGTACCATCATACGATTTCAAGAAACCATAAAAAGTTTGATTTGTGCTTGCCCTAACCCAAAAACTCAAAGTTATAGAACTAGAAGAAGATTTAAAATTCCAACCACTTGTTGCTATATCTTGTGCTTCTATTTTTTGTACCAACTCAAAATAAGCGTTTGCATTAGCTGTACCAGCACCATTTAAAGCAAATCTAAAAAAGTTACTGAAACCATTTTGATATGGTGTATCACTAGAACTCGTACTTTGCTGTGAACTTGTAACTGTTGCGTCATGATCTCCACTATAAGCAGCCCATCTATCAACAGTTTGATAACCGTTAGATGTAGATGACGTACCACGTTGAGCCACTTGCATAGCTCCGTTGA
>TARA_Y200000002_G_scaffold54167_1_pt1 | contig 17197 bp, 13 predicted proteins | sample TARA_Y200000002 | Tara Oceans TARA_Y200000002 (sample SAMEA2619388) | marine metagenome | biome: marine biome (ENVO:00000447); feature: surface water layer (ENVO:00002042); material: "saline water (ENVO:00002010), including plankton (ENVO:xxxxxxxx)" | depth 5 m | reverse complement strand
GGGGGCTTTGCGGACTTGATGTATCGAGGACGATTCGCTCCATCTCCTACGGGCCCACTCCACATGGGCTCCTTAGTCACAGCACTCGGTAGCTTTCTCGATGCTCGGGCACACCGCGGTGAGTGGTATCTGCGTATCGATGACATCGATCCGCCGCGCCATGACAAAAGCAGCTTTGAATCCATTCCCCTCTGCTTAGAGCGTCACGGCTTGATCTGGGATGGTTCCATTATTCTGCAAAGTCAGCGTCGAGAGGCTCATGAGAACTATCTGTCAAAACTCAGAGACAACAATTATTTGTTCGACTGTCTGTGCACAAGAGCAACCCTGGGGGAGTTTGGTGCATGCGTCTCCAACTGCAGGGGGCGAGAGGATATTGAAGGCAGCGTCCGTTTCCACCTGCCTTCCAATACACCCCAAACAATTAACGATCTGTTTCTAGGCGAACAGCAGGCCGGATCTCTGCCTGAAAATTTTATTGTAAAGCGCAGGGATGGGCTGATTGCGTATCAACTAGCAACGGCGGTGGATGACCTTGATGAGGGCTACACCCATGTCATCCGCGGCGAAGACCTACTTCAATCGAGCCTACGTCAAATGGTGGTTCATCAAACCCTCGGACGCCCGTCACCCAAATACGGTCATCTAGCCATTGTCACTGATGACGCGGGCAATAAGCTCAGTAAACAAACAGGCGCTCTCGCCGTTGATACAGAAGCCCCCAGCGCCAACCTGCGCCATGCATTGGCGTTTCTAGGGCAGCCCAGCCCCCCGACAGATATGGATTGCGTTAGCGATATTCTGCATCACGCGACGATCAACTGGCGGCGCGATGCTCTTAATCGCAGAAATCTGTAACTTTTCAACACGATAAGTGTTACCTAGGTGACATTTGTATAAACGTTCGTGTTAGCCTCATCGGCGATTTCTGGGAGGAAAGAGTTGTAATGCTTACGGTTCTCTTGCTCGATGATGACCCCATTAGCGCCACTCACACAGCTGACGACTTGGCGGCTGAGGGACTGAAAGTAATCAAAGCATCGCCCTTCTCCGCGTTAGGGGCTATTAAAACCGCGGAACGCGTTGACGCTGCCATCCTCGATCCCGGGCGCAATGAAGCAGGCGCCAATCAGCTGATTGCGGATTTACATCCCGTCCCGGTATTCATTCATGCTCAGCATGCGTCACTGAGATCGGCAGTGGATCTGATGAAAGCGGGTGCGCGCGATTACTGGGCGAAGCCCGCACCCATAAAAGATGTCTTGGATGCCATTCGAAGCGCATCACTTGCCAACACGCAAAATACGGAGAACACGGCACCTGCTGTAGAAGCATTTGTTGGTAAGTCTGTCGGTATGCGCGCCTTGATGACGATGGCAAACAAAGCTGCCAAAGCGAGTTCAACTGTTTTAATTATTGGTGAAACGGGCACAGGCAAAGAGCTTGTTGCTCGACACATTCACCAAACCAGCGAGCGCGCTAGCAAACCCATCATATCGGTCAATTGCGCGGCGATTCCTGAAACATTGATTGAGTCCGAGTTATTCGGCTACGAGAAAGGCGCGTTTACGGGTGCGAACGCTCAGCGAGTTGGACTGATCGAAGCTGCTCATAGAGGCACGCTGTTTCTCGATGAAATCGGGGAGTTGCCACCCTCTGCACAAGCCAGACTACTTAGATTCATTCAAGAGGGCGAAATTCGCCGCATCGGGTCAGTCGAGAGCGCCAGTGTCGATGTAAGGCTCATATGTGCCACTCACCGCAACTTGGTGGAGCTCGAGAACACTGATGCTTTCCGACGCGATCTCTTTCATCGTATTAACGTTCTAAGGCTCGAACTCCCACCTTTACGGGCGCGCGGCGACGATATTGAAGGCCTCACCAACTGGCTGGTGAAACGCGTCGCGGGACGCCTTGGTGTGGGTATCAAAACGCTGTCTGACGAGGCCTATCAAGCACTGTCAGATTACAGTTGGCCCGGAAACGTACGCGAGCTGGAACACACCATTGAGCGAGCGCTAGTTCTGGCAGATGGCAACGTCATTTCCATAGAAGACCTCAATCTTCCTACTCACACCCGCAGCCTAGAGACGTTTACTAAACCGTCTACCGTAGACCCACTAACCGATACTTCCACCACCAGGCCCGTGAGTGAGACAGAAATTGAAGAGCTGTCGCTTGAAGATTACTTCCAGCGCTTTGTCCTAGAAAATCAAGATGCCATGAACGAAACGGAGCTGGCTCAAAAGCTGGGCATTAGCCGGAAATGTTTGTGGGAACGAAGACAGCGGTTTGACCTCCCCCGCAAGGGCAAACGAGGCGCTGCATAATCAAGCCCATGGTGCGATAGGTAACACTGAAGGTTTACTTCGGTAACACTTTTGTAACAATCCCTAATCGAGCATGACCTCAAAAAAAGTTAAGTCATTGTTTCACATAAAGAAAGTTCGAGTGGCATGGCAAATGCACTACACGTGATAGAGCCAAAATAATAATAAGCGGCCGAATAAAAATAATATGTGTCACTACGGACCTGGGCGGGGAAGGTAACTTCCCCCAGTTTCTTTTTTTCCCCTCACAGCACCTGAGTTGTTAAGATCGCGACTCGTCGTCCTCGAGTCAGTTACTTTGCAAACAATCGATTCCAGCAGCCTCATTGATCACACGGCGTTATCACGCGCAGCCGTGTCTGTCGTAGAACGACTTTGTGATAATGACTACAGTGCATTCATTGTGGGTGGTGCTGTTCGAGATCTTCTACTCGGCAAAAGGCCCAAAGATTTTGATGTGGCGACCGACGCCACTCCTGAGCAGGTGGTCGCTTTGTTCAGAGGCTCACGCATCATTGGGCGCCGGTTTCAGATTGTCCATGTGCGCATGGGTAGAGAAATTATCGAAGTCACAACCTTCCGAGGACATCACGAAGATGGGGTCCCCAAGACCGCAGTTAAATCTCAGAAGGGCCTTCTACTGCGCGATAATGTCTATGGAACACTTGATCAGGATGCTGCGCGTCGTGATCTCACAATCAATGCGCTCTACCTAGACCCTGTTAATCAACTGATCCTGGATGACCTCGACGGATTGGAAGACATTCGACGGCGGGTTATTCGAATCATAGGAGACCCTGCCACACGGTACAGCGAAGATCCGGTGCGGATGCTACGAGTGGTCAGGTTCGCTGCAAAACTCGGTTTCTCTATCGAGCAAACGAGCGTAGCGGCGATTAGCGAACGCAGACATTTACTGGCGGATATTCCCGCGGCTCGCCTCTTCGATGAAACGCTTAAGCTTTTCATGGCTGGTTTTGCGGCCCCTACCATCGAGCACCTGGCAAACCACAAACTGCTAGAACCCCTGTTCCCTGAGGCCCTTCCGGCCATGGATGATGCGTCGTCGAGAGACCTGATACTGAAGGCCATGAGTAATACTGACGCGCGTATTGCTCGAGGGAAGCCCGTCACCCCAGCTTTTCTTCTTGGTGCCTTATTGTGGCCGGCGGTCGCGGCTAAAGGCCATGCTATCGCCAGCAGCGGTGCGCATGACGGCTCGCCCATCAATGCAGCGGGTCAAGAGGTACTGGCCATCACGCTACAGCGAGTGGCCATCCCCAAGCGATTCTCAATTCCTATGCGAGAAATTTGGGAACTACAGCCACGGCTAGAAAAATGCTCGTCAAAACGAGTGAAGTCTGTCTTGGCGCAAAGACGCTTTAGAGCGGCATTTGATTTGTTGTTACTGAGAGCTGAATCCTCGGATCAACTCAAGTCGGCAGTGGCATTTTGGGAAGAGCAACAGCAGTTGTTTCCAGAGGTGGTCGGTAGTTTGCCGGCGACCGAGATCCCACAACGCAAACGTCCTCGTCGAAGAAAGCGTAACCAATGACACTCACCGTCATTGCGCTCGGGGCCAATATCAACAACCCGCCCGAGCGAATCAAAGAGGCGTACGTCCGAATGTCGGAAATTTCAGGACTGACCGACCTAACCCTTTCCAGCCTCTATACCTCGCCTCCCATGGGACCTCAGGATCAACCGGCTTTTTTTAATGCGATCGCCACCTGTCAATACAGCGGAGAACCCACCGGTCTGCTCAATGAGTTGCAAAGTATTGAACACGCCATGGGGCGTGTGAAATTGCGGCACTGGGGTGAGCGTTGCATCGATCTGGACATCATTCAAATAGGCGGGCGATCGATCGAAGAGGTCGACCTCGTGATTCCGCATCCGGGCATCAGTGACCGCCTGTTTGTGGTCGAGCCAATGATTGAACTGCTTGGTAGCGATCACAAGGTGCCAGGACTGGATGATCTTGGTACGCTTCGTGATGAACTCAGGCATCACTCGATCTCACGGTGTGAGGATATTGATATCAGCGGTGCGATAGTGGCTTAGGCAGGTATGTTTTGACGGAAGGAACCACACAGCCAATTGACCTCAAAGGTCGAGTTCCTCAGCCCTACATTGCGATTGAGGGGCCAATAGGTGTCGGAAAGACAACACTAGCTCGACAGCTTGCGGATCTATTTGACTATCAATTGCTACTGGAAGATGCGCACGAGAATCCGTTCCTCTCAAAGTTCTATGAAAACCGTCGACAAAACGCGTTGGCGACGCAGCTATTTTTCCTATTCCAGCGCGTTCAGAAAATCGACGATTTAAAGCAGCAAGACCTCTTTAGGCCTCTGAGGGTTGCCGACTTCCTCATCGACAAGGACCCTCTGTTCGCTCAGGTAAATCTCGATGCCGATGAATACGAGCTCTACAGCAAGGTCTACAGTCAAATGACCGTCGATGCGCCAACACCGGATTTGGTGATTTACCTTCAGGCATCTGTAGACCGATTGCTTGAACGAATTGATCGACGAGGAATTGCGTCGGAACGGACAATCAGTCGGCAGTATCTTGAAGAGTTAAATGAGGTGTACAGCGAATTCTTTCTCTACTACGATGCGGCGCCATTGTTAATCGTGAACGCTAATCAAATTGACTTAGTGGATCGACATGAGGATTTTGCTCAGCTAGTCGACTATGCTCTCGACATCAAAGCGGGACGTCATTATTTCAACCCAACATTCATAGATTAACGTAGTTAGAAGAACCACCAAGGAGCGGCTAGATCGATGTCCGACCGAATAACCACGAGCAAGCTTGAAGCGATGAAAACCTCAGGCGAAAAGTTTGTGATGGTCACAGCATATGACTCAACCTTCGCTAGGCTAATTAGCGATGCGGGCGCAGAATGCATTCTCGTCGGGGACTCGCTCGGTATGGTACTGCAGGGCCATGACACGACCGTCCCCGTATCGTTGGAGGCCATGGTTTATCACACCGAATGTGTGGCTCGGGCGCGGCCGAAATCGATGATTGTTGCCGACCTACCCTTTATGACCTATTCGTCACCCGACGTCGCACTTGCCGCCTCGATGGAGCTGATGCAGCAAGGCGCGCAAATGGTGAAACTCGAGGGTGGAACCTGGCTTAGTGAAACCATTCATCAGTTGGTACAGCGCGGTATACCGGTTTGTGCTCACCTGGGTCTAACACCACAGTCGGTCAACGTATTTGGTGGTTATCGCGTGATGGGTAGAACACCCAAGGAAGCGAAATCGATCCTTGCCGACGCGGTTGAAATTCAAGATGCGGGCGCCAGTATCCTGCTGCTCGAATGCGTGCCGGAGGAACTGGCAGCAGATATATCATCCAAACTTGATATCCCCGTGATCGGAATTGGTGCAGGAGCTGGTACCGATGCGCAAGTCCTTGTGCTCCATGACCTACTCGGACTGACAGAGAAGCCGGCTAAGTTCGTCGAAAACTTCATGGAAGGTGCCGACTCTATTCAAGATGCGATTGCCGCCTTCGTTCGAGCAGTTAAAGACGGCTCTTACCCGAAAGCGCAGCACACCTATCAGTAGTGATGGAAATTCTGCGTAGTCTTGACGCAATGCGCGAGTGGCGCGCGTCGCTCGCATCTGATCAACGTGTTGGATTTGCACCAACCATGGGTAACCTACACGCGGGTCACATTGAACTCATTAATGTCGCGAAGCAGCGAAGTGACGTAGTCGTCGCCTCCATCTTCGTAAATCCCATGCAGTTTGGTGGCGACGAAGACCTGGACGCCTATCCCCGCACGCTAGAGGCCGACCTCGCAAAACTAGAAGCGGCAGGAGCTGCGGCTGTATTCACACCCACGACGACCGATATTTACCCCGACGGCGTATCCCAGCACACGGCCGTCGATGTACCTGGACTCACTGACGTGCTCTGTGGTGCCTCCCGACCTGGTCACTTCCGGGGAGTCACAACAGTGGTCAGTAAGCTCTTGGGTATTGTAAGGCCCCATATTGCGGCCTTCGGGGCAAAAGACCTTCAGCAGGTACTGGTGATAAAAAAAATGGTTCGCGACCTGTCAATCAATACAGAGATCGACCTGGTACCTACCGTGCGTGAGACGGATGGTCTCGCCATGAGCTCACGCAATGGCTATCTGAGCCACGACGAACGTGCGCTGGCACCACTGTTTTCACGAACGCTCAAGGAAACCGCTAAACGACTCGCAGAGTCAGGCTCCGACATTGAAACTGTGATAGCGGAAGCAAAAGCCATACTGACTGACTCCGGTTTCGTCTTGGATTACCTTGAAGCGCGCCATACCTGCGACCTCTCCAAAGCCTCGTCACTGAACCAGGAAACCGCGATTTTCGGCGCAGCTTTTCTAGGTACTACCCGGCTCATCGATAACCAAATCGTATAGCCCGTAGTTAGTGAGCAGCCCCCGGCGGTGCCTGCGAAGCCGCTGAACTGGGCTCGTGCAGAAACTCCAGTAATTCCTGCACCTCGGTAGGCGGCGGCGCAGATACGCGACTCACGGCAAACGCCACGACAAAGTTCACGATGGCTCCCACGACGCCAAAGGCGTTAGGCTCGATCCCAAAGAACCAGTTCGGAGACATGTTGCCAAGGAATGAGGTACCGGGGATAAACATAATGCCCTTGTGCTGGAATACATAGAGCAAGGTCACCGATATACCGGCCAACATACCCGCGACGGCGCCCTCGCGGTTGACCCCGCGAGCGAAGATACCCATGAGCAATGCGGGGAAGAGAGAGGAGGCAGCAAGTCCAAATGCCAGTGCCACTGTCCCAGCTGCAAAACCCGGTGGATTCAGTCCCAAATAACCCGCCCCGAGCACAGCAACGGCCATCGCAATTCTAGACGCCCTCAATTCAGCCTTGTCGGAGATGGATGGCATGTAAGTACTCTTCAGTAGATCATGAGAAATGGCGCTCGAGATTGCCAGAAGAAGCCCCGCTGCAGTCGATAATGCCGCTGCAAGGCCACCCGCGGCCACCAGCGCAATGACCCAGTTGGGAAGCTGCGCAATCTCTGGGTTCGCCAGAACGAGAATGTCATTATCAAGTTTGGTTAACTCATTCGTCTCAGGATCAGCGGTATATTCGATCCGACCATCGCCATTGAGATCCTCGACCTTCAGTAAACCCGTTCGCTCCCAGTTCTCGAACCAAGCAGGTTTCTCCTCTATCAGAAGCGCCTGCCCGTCAGACTGTTGCATGGTGTCGACAATGTTCAGGCGCGCCATCGCTGCGATAGCGGGCGCAGTGGTGTAGAGAATGGCAATGAATACCAATGCCCACCCGGCGGAACGTCGCGCAGCTGCCACACTGGGTACCGTGAAGAAGCGAATAATGACATGCGGCAGCCCGGCAGTACCGATCATGAGGGACGCGGTGAAGGCCAACATGTTTAACGTGCTGCCGCGCAGCGTCGTGGTGTACTCCTGAAAGCCAAGATCGACCAGAATCATGTCGAGCTTGTCGAGCAGGTAGACATCACTTCCGGCAAGCGTAGAGCCCAAACCCAACTGAGGAAACGGATTCCCTGTTAGCTGCAAGCTAATAAAAATTGCGGGAATGGTGTAAGCGGTAATCAGCACAACGTACTGAGCAATCTGGGTATAGGTTATGCCTTTCATGCCACCCAGAACCGCATAAAAGAACACGATGAACATTCCAATACCGAGCCCCGTCTCGTAGTCCGTTTCAAGGAAGCGAGAGAAGGCCACACCCACCCCTTTCATTTGACCAATCACGTAGGTGACTGAACACAGGACGAGACAAATGACAGCAACCACACGCGCCGTATCCGAGTAGTAACGCTCACCGATAAAGTCAGGCACCGTATACTTTCCATACTTCCGGAGATAAGGCGCTATCAGCAGAGCCAGAAGGACATACCCGCCCGTCCAGCCCATTAGGAATACCGAGCCACCATACCCGTTGTAGGACAGCGCAATCAGTCCCGCCATTGATATAAACGAAGCCGCGGACATCCAGTCGGCTGCTGTTGCCATACCGTTGGCGACTGGGTGAACCCCACCGTCAGCAATGTAAAAATCCTTTGTCGATGAGGCGCGAGTGGCAATCGCGATTCCGATGTATAGCGCGAAAGTAGAACCAACAACCAGATAGGTGAGAAGCGTCAGACTCATTTTTCAGTCTCCCTCTCACTGTCCGCATAATCGCGCTCCAGCCGCGTCATAACAGAGGAAAACCCGAAGATCAGCGCGATAAAAATAAAAATAGATCCCTGCTGCGCGAACCAGAATCCAAGTTTGTATCCGCCCACCCTTATCTCATTGAGTGGCTCGACCAGTAAAATTCCAAAGCCGAAACTAACGACGAACCATACAACCAGCAGACGTAACATCAAGCTCCGCACCTTGGCCGCGAACAGCTGCCTTCGCCCTACATTTTTATCGTCAGCCATTCGCTGGAGTCTCCCTTTTACAAACGCATTTTGTTTCGCTAGAGAAACAGATACGGCATTATTGTTTTTGAGCTAACACGCACGTGTTGCGTCGACGCAGTGATAAAAACACAAGGATCCATTGCATGTCTAACGAGGCCCTATATCCCGTCCCATCTAATTTCTCCGACGCGCACATTACGCCAGAGAAATACCATGACATGTACCGTGCGTCACTGGACGACCCAGAAACATTTTGGAGCCAGCAAGCCGAAGAGTTTCTCAGTTGGGACAAGACCTGGGATTCGGTGTGCGAGAGCGATTTATCCACGGGCCACGCGCGCTGGTTCGACGGCGGAAAACTGAACGCCTCGGTCAATTGTATCGACCGGCATCTACCCCATCGCGCTGATCAGACAGCCATATTGTGGGAAGGCGATGATCCCGGTGAGAGCCAGCACATTACCTATCAAGTGCTTAAGGACGAGGTCTGCCGTCTGGCCAATGTCATGCATGATCGGGGCGTACGTCCCGGTGATCGTGTTTGCATTTACATGCCGATGGTGCCCGAGGCGGCCTACGCGATGCTGGCCTGCACCCGGATCGGTGCCATCCATTCGGTTGTCTTCGGTGGATTCTCTCCAGAGGCGCTGAAGGATCGAATTAATGACGCTAGCTGCCGAATGGTCATCACCGCTGATGAGGGCTTGCGCGGTGGCAAGAAGGTACCCCTTAAAACAAATGTTGATGCGGCACTAACACATTGTCCGTCGATTGATACGGTGATTGTGCTCGAGCGCACCGGCGCAGCAATTGATTGGGTTCCCGATAGAGATATCGCGTACGGCGCGAGCACGCGCGCCGCGAGTCCGGACTTCGTGCCCGTATCCATGGACAGCGAGGCACCGCTGTTCATTCTCTACACCTCGGGTTCGACGGGGAAGCCCAAAGGCGTGCTCCATACCACCGGTGGCTATTTGTTACAGGCGGCCAGCACCTTCAAATACGTGTTCGACTACCGCGAAGGCGAGGTGTTTTGGTGCACGGCTGATGTCGGCTGGGTGACCGGACACTCGTACATTGTTTATGGGCCCCTGGCGAATGGCGCCACGACGGTAATGTTTGAGGGTGTTCCCACCTACCCAGACGGAGGCCGTTGCTGGGAAGTTATCGACAAACACCAAATCAATACCTTTTTTACGGCGCCTACGGCCATTCGTGCGTTGCATGCCCTGGGCGATGACTTCGTTACTCGGCACTCGAGGAAGAGCCTGAGAATCATTGGCTCGGTGGGAGAGCCTATTAATCCCGAAGCCTGGGAGTGGTATCACCGCGTCGTTGGCGATAGCCGCTGCCCCATTGTCGACAGTTGGTGGCAAACAGAAACAGGGGCAATGATGATCACCCCAATGCCTTCGGCTCACGCAATGAAGCCAGGTTACGCAAGCTTCCCCTACTTTGGTGTCGAACCCGCCCTCCTTGATGAGCAAGGCAAGGAAATTGAAGGCGAAGGTGCGGGCTATCTTGTTATCAAGCGCTCATGGCCTGGCCAAATCAGAACCGTCTATGGAGATCACCAGCGACTCATTGACACCTACTTCTCGACTTATGACGGCTACTACTTCACTGGCGACGGCGCACTGCGTGATGCCGATGGATATCTCAGAATTACAGGAAGAGTGGACGACGTACTCAATGTGTCGGGGCACCGTATGGGCACAGCTGAAGTGGAAAGCGCACTGGTTCTGCACGAGGATATTTCGGAAGCTGCCGTTGTTGGCTATCCACATCCCATCAAGGGACAAGGCATTTACTGTTACGTGACACCTATTACCGGTGTAGCGGATTCGCCCGAGTTGCGCGCTGAACTTGTGCAGCTGTGTGTAAGGGAGATTGGTCCGATCGCCAAGCCAGACGTTATTCAGTGGGCACCGGGCTTACCCAAAACACGATCAGGAAAAATCATGCGCCGCATCTTACGTAAGATTGCTGAAAATGAACTTGATAGCCTAGGAGACACCTCTACTCTCGCTGATCCATCGGTCGTCGAGCAGTTGGTGGCGGGGCGGGAGACAGCCTAAACCCGGGTTAAGCCAAAGGCATAGCAAGCCTCCAACGACACGAGCCATGACACAGACAAAAAAAAGGCCCGCTGCTGCGGGCCTTTTCACGTGAGACTGTGATTACTTAGCCTCTTCCTCGTCTGCATCATCAGACGCTTCTTCTGACGCTTCTTCTGACGCTTCTTCGGCATCCGCCACATCATCAGTCGCTTCCTCGTCCGCTACGTCTTCCGCTGCATCTAAGTCGGCATCCGATGCCTCGGTCGCCTCTTCACTGACTGGTTCTTCAGCAACAGCGTCTTCAACTTCCTCAGCTGCATCACCTGACGGCGCTTCATCCGCCGCCTCATCTTCCAGAAGCTCTTTGATCGAGAGCTTAATGCGACCACGCTGATCGACATCAAGACACTTAACCGTGACTTCCTCTCCCTCAGTCAGATAGTCGCTCACATTCTCAACTCGCTCGTTGGCAATCTGGGAAATGTGAAGCAGGCCGTCCTTGCCAGGCAGGATCGTGATGAACGCGCCAAAGTCAACGATGCGAGCGACCTTACCGGTATACACCGCACCAACCTCTGCCTCAGCCGTAATGGCCATGATCATATCGACCGCCGCGTCACGCGCTGACTGGTTCTGACCAAAGACCTTCACGGTGCCATCGTCATCAATATCAACCGTAGCACCTGAGTCCTCAGTGATCTGACGAATGGTTGCACCGCCCTTACCGATAATGTCGCGGATCTTGTCCGAGTCTACTTTCAGGGTCACCATGCTAGGCGCATTCTCTGAGGTAATCTCTCGCGCAGAGTCCAGTACCGCATTCATCTGGCCCAGGATGTGAAGACGAGCGTGCAGTGCCTGCTCCAACGCCACTTCCATAATCTGCTCATTGATACCTTCGATCTTGATGTCCATCTGCAACGCAGTGACACCGGCCGATGTGCCAGCCACTTTAAAGTCCATGTCACCCAGGTGATCTTCGTCACCCAGAATATCGGTGAGAACCGCAAACTGGTTCCCTTCCTTAACCAGACCCATTGCGATACCAGCCACAGGTGCCTTCAGAGGCACGCCAGCAGCCATCATCGCGAGCGAGCCCACACAGACGGATGCCATGGAGCTTGAACCGTTCGATTCCGTAATCTCAGATACGACACGGATCGTGTAAGGGAACTCATCGTTATTCGGCAGTACAGCTGCAAGACCACGGCGTGCCAAACGGCCATGGCCGATTTCACGACGCCCGGTGAACCCCATACGCCCCGCCTCACCGACTGAGTAAGGAGGGAAGTTGTAGTGCAACATAAACGGGTCGCGACGCTCACCCTCAAGGGCATCAATAATCTGCGCATCACGCGTTGAGCCCAATGTCACGGCACCAATGGCCTGTGTCTCGCCACGAGTGAACAAAGATGACCCGTGTACGTTATCCAGAACATCGACTTCGCATGCAATCTGACGCACCGTGCGGCCATCACGACCATCGATACGTGGCTCGCCGGCCAAGATGCGCTGCCGAACGATGCGCTTCTCGAGCGACTTGAACTCGTCCTTGATGTCGTCCGCGGAAGGACCGCCTTCAACGGCAAGTGCCTCAACAACGGCATCTTTGATCTGACTGACTCGCTCGTATCGTGACGCTTTTTCTGTAATGCGGTACGCCTCACCGAGATCAGCGCCTGCAGCCTCTTCGACCTGCGCCCGCAGTGCTTCATCGACCTCTGGCGCAGACCAATCCCAACGGGGCTTGCCAGCTTCTTCAACCAGCTCGTCAATGGCTTTGATAACGGTTTGCATTTCTTGGTGCGCATATAAAACGGCGCCCAGCATCTGGTCTTCCGAGAGCTCTTTTGCCTCTGATTCGACCATAAGAACCGCATCACGGGTACCGGCGACGACCATATCCAGCTTGCTCTCTTTCAAAGCCGAATAGCTAGGGTTGAGCACGTAGCCATCCGATTCACTAAAGCCAACGCGAGCACCACCAATTGGGCCGTTGAATGGGCACCCCGATATCGCCAGCGCCGCCGATGTTCCGATCATTGCAGGAATATCGGGATCCGTATCCAAATCAGCAGACATCACCGTGCAGACCACCTGCACTTCGTTCATGAAACCATCAGCGAAGAGCGGACGAATGGGACGGTCGATGAGGCGCGAGGTCAGCGTTTCTTTCTCACTGGGTCGCGCTTCACGCTTGAAAAAGCCGCCAGGAATCTTGCCGACTGAATAGGCTTTTTCAATGTAATGCACAGACAAGGGGAAAAAGTCCTGTCCGGGCTTTGCTTTCTGTTGAGCCACCACCGTGCAGAGCACAGAGGTAGTGCCCATGGTCACCATGACGGCTCCCGAGGCTTGACGCGCTATGCGTCCTGTTTCCAGCGTGACCTCTTGGCCACCGTACTGGAAAGTTTTAGTAACAACGTTCACTTAACTATCTCCAAAATAAATTGGCCGGCATAAAGCCGGCCCTAAGTCGTTTTTATCGGCGCAAGCCAAGACGCTTAATCAATGTTGCGTAACGAGATGTGTCCTTGCGCTTCAAGTAATCCAACAGTTTACGGCGCTGGTTAACCATACGAATGAGACCACGACGTGAATGGTGGTCCTGTGCATGCTCTTTAAAGTGCTGCTGTAGCTGCTCAATATTTGCGGTCAACAGAGCGACCTGAACTTCGGGCGATCCTGTATCGCCTTCAGACTGCTTGTAGTCGTCCACGATTTGAGCTTTACGTGCTGCATCTAGTGCCATGATATTTCTCCAACCTGCGTTACTCTGAGCCCACCCGTGCAGGTTTACAGGGGGGCTGATTAATGACTGCTATACAAACAGTCGCTTCGGAGCGACTCGGCCGTCGTCTAGTATCACACCGATACCTAAAAAGGGCCCACTCGCTTCAGCGATGCGCACCATACCACTAAGCGGCGCATTTCGCACTAGGACGGGTTGTCCTTGTTTTAGGTAGAAAGCCGCAGAATGACTTACTTCGACTCGCTCTAAGTGGCCGACAGCGATCTCAGGATCTATTAGAAACTGATCGAGCGCGTCAGGACCTTCCTTCGCGGCCGCATCAACCAGTGTCTCCAAAGTGATCGACTGGCTTAAATCGAAAGGGCCCGTTGCGGTTCGGCGCAACGAACTCATATGGCCCGGCAAACCGACGGCCTCGGCGATGTCCTCCGAAAGCGTCCGGATGTAGGTGCCTTTAGTACAGGCGACTCGAATATCGGATGTCGCAACCTCACCGGGAAGAAAGGATCTCATACCAATTGAGTGAACTTCTATCCGACGCGCTTTTCGCTCAACCTCTTTCCCCTGTCTTGCCAGCTTGTAAAGCGGCTGCCCATTTACCTTGAGCGCTGAGTACATGGGTGGCGTTTGATCAAACTCGCCGATGAAAGACGCAAGTACAGCGGTGACCTGATCAGCCGTAAGCAACGCTGCAGTCTTCTCTGCGATCACCTCGCCCTCACTGTCACCGGTGCTGGTTTTAACACCAAAACTGACCGTCGCTTCATAAGCCTTATCGGAGTCCAACAAGAACTGGGAGAGCTTTGTTGCTTCACCCAGACAAATGGGAAGCACACCACTGGCTAGAGGATCCAAATTGCCGGTATGGCCCGCCTTCGCGGCATTAAACAGATGACGAACTCGCTGCAACGCTTGATTTGATGAGGGGCCAACAGGCTTATCGAGTACAAGGACACCTGTAACGGCCCGACCTTTCCGCCGGCGCGCCATCTCAGGTTTCGTCTACGCCCGAGGCATCTTGGTTTTGGGAATCAGACGCCCTTGCCTTACCAAGCAGGGCTTCCATGTGTCGGCCACGACCAACGCTCTCATCAAACTTAAATGTCAGCTTTGGGACAGTCCGCAAAGTGGAATCTCGTGATATTTCACTGCGCAGAAAACCCGCGGCTTTATCTAGAACCCGGGTGACATCCTCTGCGGATTTGGCGTCCTCGAGACCCAGCTTGGTGAAGAACACCTTGGCGTAGCGGAGATCTCGGCTGACCTCCACTGCCGTAATGCTGACAAACTCTGCCCTCGGGTCGCGAACACTATGGAGCAGGAGCTTGGCGAGCTCCTGCTGAAGAAAGTCGGCAATTCTTTCGGTTCGACTAAACTCCTGGCCCACTACACAACACCTACAGCGATCGAGCGATTTCGTTGACGTCGAACACTTCGATAAGATCGCCCACCTTAACGTCGGTGTAGTTCTTAACACCGATACCACACTCGGTACCGTTTCGAACTTCGTTCGCATCATCCTTGAAGCGACGTAAAGACTCGAGCTCTCCTTCATAGATCACGATACTGTCTCGCAGGACTCGGATCGGCTTTGAGCGATACACCGTACCTTCGGTCACCATGCAGCCCGCAATGAGTCCGAACTTGGGTGAACGGAAGACGTCTCGCACCTCGGCAATACCGACAATCTCCTCGCGAAGCTCTGGCGACAACATACCTGAAAGGGCCGCCTTAACATCGTCAATCAGGTCATAAATGACGTTGTAGTAACGAAGCTCTACGCCTTCATTTTCAGCAAGATCACGAGCTTTAGTGTCCGCTCGTGTGTTGAAACCAAAGATAACCGCGTTACTCGTCATCGCCAGCGACACGTCAGTCTCGGTGATACCACCAACACCTCCTGCAACCACATTGACTTTAACTTCCTCATTGCCCAAATCAGACAATGAGGACTGGAGCGCTTCGAGTGAACCGCGCACGTCAGCCTTAATGACGACATTCAAGGTTTGAACCTCGCCAGCCGTCATGGTCTCAAACATGCTGTCGAGTTTGGCCGCTTGTTGACGGGCTAACTTACTCGAGCGCTGCTTCTCATATCGGAAATCTGCGATTTCGCGAGCACGCTTTTCACTTTCCACTGCGACAAAGGGATCACCCGCATCGGGTGTTCCATCAAGGCCGAGAATTTCAACTGGGATACTGGGACCGGCAACTTTTACGGGCTGCCCGTTTTCATCAAGCATGGCTCTTACACGACCGTACTGTAATCCCGCAAGAACGATATCTCCTTGATTCAGTGTGCCTTGCTGTACCAGCAGAGACGCTACGGGCCCACGCCCTCGATCCAGTCGCGATTCAATCACTAGCCCGCTGGCAGGAACGTCAGCAGGCGCTTTGAGTTCAAGAAGCTCGGACTGCAGTAAAAGCGCCTCGAGAAGAGTATCAATACCCTCACCTGTATGAGCCGAGACCGGGATAAACTGGGTATCACCGCCCCAATCCTCTGGAATAACCTCTTTTGCAGCCAGTTCGTTTTTGACTCGGTCCGGATCTGCGCCTTCTTTGTCCATCTTGTTAATAGCGACTACCAATGGCACGCCAGCCGCTCGCGCGTGCTGTACAGCCTCTTCTGTCTGTGGCATCACACCATCGTCAGCAGCTACCACCAAAACGACGATATCCGTTGATTTGGCGCCACGGGCTCGCATCGCCGTAAATGCTGCGTGCCCAGGGGTGTCGAGGAAGGTGATCATGCCCATATCGGTTTTCACGTGGTAAGCGCCGATGTGCTGGGTAATTCCACCCGCCTCGCCTACGGCAACACGTGAACTTCGGATGTAATCGAGCAGTGAAGTCTTACCGTGGTCCACGTGGCCCATGACGGTGACGACGGGTGCACGAAGTTCAGGCGTACCCTCCTGACTTGCGAGTGACTCCTCCAACCGCTCCTCGAGCTCATCATCGCTCTTCAATTTGATGCGATGGCCCAACTCCTCAACCACCAGGCTCGCGGTGTCCTGATCGATCATCTGGTTGATGGTTGCCATAACGCCAAGCTTCATCAGCTCCTTGATAACGACACCCGCTTTAACAGCCATCTGTTGTGAGAGATCACCCACACTGATGTTTTCTGGCAGCTCTACATCGTAGATTATCTTTTCAGTCGGCTGCTCGAAGGCGTGCTGATTCAGATCATCACTGGAGCGTCGTCGCTTACCACCACGCCCGCGTCCCCGGCCCGATTCGGCCGCCTCAATATCACTCAGGGAAAGGTTATGACCTCGCTGCTTGCCACGACCACCCGACATATTTGAACGATCCAGACGACCGCGACTAGGCTTTCGGCGGTTATCATCTGAGTCGCGCCCGCTATCCTTCGCTGGCGCCTCATGCAAGCGCTTAGGTCGCTTATCTCCTTGTGTGGATGCGGCCTTCTCGGCTGTCGCGGCTTTTTGGGCGATCTCTTGTTCGGCCTTCTTCCGCTCCTCTTCTGTCTTTCGAGCCGCAACGGCTTCATCCAGCTTCTTCTGACGGTCCTCGTCTTCTGCACGACGTCGTGTCGCTGCACGCTGCCGCAGTACCTCTGGATCTAAATTACTCAGATCTTCTG
>TARA_Y200000002_G_scaffold383261_1_pt1 | contig 17245 bp, 10 predicted proteins | sample TARA_Y200000002 | Tara Oceans TARA_Y200000002 (sample SAMEA2619388) | marine metagenome | biome: marine biome (ENVO:00000447); feature: surface water layer (ENVO:00002042); material: "saline water (ENVO:00002010), including plankton (ENVO:xxxxxxxx)" | depth 5 m | reverse complement strand
ATCAGGCATCAGCCCCATCAAGATCCCACCAATATAATACAGCAGAACAATCAGTATCGCAGTATTTACCGCGCTCTGATCAAAATACCAAAACACAATAAAATATCCCATATACCCAAGAACTAATCCACTGGCTCCAACATGAATCGCATTTCGCCCCAATAGCCATGTGGCAACCCCCCCCATAACTGCAATTTGAGAGGAAACAAGGAAGAAGCTTATATAGCCCTGCATCAATAAAACATTCATTAATATAAACATCGGCACACTGTTGAAAAGTAAATGAGTGAAACCACCATGAAGAAAAGGAGAGAATATGATACCAGGCAGACCATACCATTTTCTGGGGATAATACCCAATATCAGAAAAATATTACCTGTTAATGTATTAAATATTTGTATGCCTAATAAAAACAATATTATAGAGCCCGAGAATTCTAAATTATGATTCATCATATAGATAAAATTATTTAGCTCATCCATTTATTTTCTCTATAAACTGTATCGATAACTGCCTGATTGCCTGCTCAACTTTAAATGCAAATTCTATATTGGTAATCGGCTTCTCCCCAGTATGGCAGCAATCAATAAAATGGTTAACTGCAACACGTAACGGTTCAGTATTAGGTATTTCATGTAACTGTTCGCTATAACTCATCGGGTTATGAGACAATGTCAATTCTTTTAAATAACTATTACCTTGTGCCAATGCATCAAACACCCACGCCTTCTTAGGAGAAGTAACAATGACTTTTTGCTCTTTTATAGGACTTATACATGAATTCTCAATACGATAGTGGATATGATTATTTTCTATCTCAAGTACAATTGCATCTGGTAGTTTTGAGTATTGAAGACACCTTTGAGAGATCAGCTGAGAATTTTCTACGTTTAAATCCCCAAAAAGATAAAACATTAATGCAAGATCATGGCATAGTAAATCCCACATAACCCCTTCGGGTCTCCATACTCCCCAAGCTTTTCTTCTTGATTCAACATTAAAAATGTCCTGTGCACCCAATAGCTTTTGCTTGAGCTCAGTAATTGCAGGATGATAAACAGGTAAGTAATCTACAAAGATGGTTTTTTCATGACCTCTGGCACTCATCAAGAGATCCTCAGAAACGTCGCCACTAATACACAACGGTTTTTCAACCCATGCATGTTTACCATATTCAATGGCTAATTTTAGATATTGCTCATGATACTGAACAGGCGTTGCAATAATAAAAGCATGAATCGAAGGATCCTGGCATGCCTGTTCAATTTCCAGAACTGGCACTTGATATTGCGCAGAGAAAGTCTGTGCAAGCTCAAGATTGTGATCATACACACCAGCAAGTGCATTAGCGTCGCTGAAATTTCTGCATAGATTCTTACCCCAACGCCCTAAACCAATTATAATTACATTAAATTTACTCATTAGAACTGATTTTAATTTCCTCATCAATATGAAGATAATACTTAAACTCGATGTGATGTCCACTGACAGCAATTATGGTAAACGCCTGCATTTTCACATGACCAGCAATACTTCTCAGGTCCTTGATAATTTCTACCTCTTTAGCATTGATACAAATATCATATATTTTTTTAAAACTTTCTTGATTAGGAACAAGAATGGTATAAAAATTTGCTCGCTTCTCTTTTCGGTAAGTTGGGTCAAAATGAAAGATTATCTCTTGATCAAAATACTCTACATGAGCAAAATGGTCGGATTGCTCAATCAAGCGAGCATGCAGTTTATTACAAAAGAAATCAATAGAACCCCTTATCGTATCAGTTGGTATCTCTATAAAACTCATCTACACTCCCGAAAATAATTCCCTGTTCAACCGTTCTTAGCTTTTCATCTTGAGTTGCTGGCGCTTACTTTGGTTATGCTCAAGATAATGTGGCTTACTGTTGCTATCGACCGCAGGCAACTTTGTTGGCTGTTCTTTGGTAAAGCCAGAAATAATGGATAAATACTTATCAAGTTTATGACCTGATATTATATATCCTTCTTTCGTCTTAGTAATCATCAGCTGATTGGGATTCGAAAGTGCTAGCTCTATCAACGCATCTGTCATTGGAACAACCTGGAATTGGTTTGACATCGGGCTAGCTGCAATCGCTGAGAACAGCTGCTTAGGTTCTTCGCACCAATCATTGTTACACTGTCCGATAACACTAAGTGCGATTGATTTAAGATTGATACTACCGTCTGACTCCACACTGAGCATATCTAGGTTGTCACCAGTAAGTTTAATTTGCATATTAAATTTGCCAGCAGCATAATCCTTTGTCTGCGGAATTGATGATGAGAAGTCTAGCAATAAAAGTCCTTTCTTATAAATGTCAAAATAAGCTTTTGTAGATAAGTATTTAAGGATATCTTTAAGTTGATAATCAATCTTCAAATCAAAATTAGCCCTATGTGCTGCAATTTGATCAAAACCACTGGATAACAACAGATTTATCAGATGTACTGGGTAATTGTTAGCATGGTCTAGATAAAATTCAGCACCATGTTTCTCAAAACCAAGGTCATATCCTAATGCATGTAAAACAGATTGTTTACCCTTGATAAAATTAGAAGAAACAACTAAGAATTTTTGTAAGATCTCAAGATCATTCTTTGAATTATTCGCAGTTGGCCTGTATTGTCTGGACAAATGTAGATTAAAAGCATTATTATCCCCTCCAATTGCTATTTTAGTGACAGCTTGTTGCGAGAAATCAACATATTTGTCAATAGTCGTTCCACTGACTTTGAATGATGCTTTATCATAATCTATCTGATTGGCCTCAGAGAATCTCTTCATCTCATTAGTCTTTACATCGAAGAAGCTCTCAGAATTAATCTGACCAAATTCGACAAGAGACTTTAGCAGTGATTGAATTGATTTCTTCAATTTCAATCCCTTATTAGGATCACTGTCAAAGTTACTTTCATCCATTTCACTAACAAGTTTAACAATTGGCTCATATGCTCTGAATGCCCACTTTGCCTTAAGATTCATATATTCAGGGAATGATTCACCGGAGAAGTTACTATTAAGACTCCCAGAGAAGGCTTTTTCTCCTTGATGAACATATTCGATATTTTTGAAATCAATACCAAACTTAGGGCTTTGCTTGTGCTGTAAGTCAAGAGCATTAGAGTTAACTTTAAACCCACCCATTCGCAGCTGGCCCCAGTCCGCATCAATGAGGTTATCATCAATCTTGAGCTGAAAATCATATGCATCAAAGTCACTATCTGATGAAGATGACTGTAGAAGAAATTCAATCCCTTTCAGTTCAGTTTTATCAAAAATCTCACCGAACATAGACCCGCTAACAGAGTACTGATCAATATCTGCTTTAACGGATGACATTGAGATAAGTTTATCTTTGCTACTGATTGTTGGATCCAATAATTTATCAGTAATCTCATTAAAATCAATGTTCTTATGATCAAAAATAATATCAAAAACAGTTTTGTAAGATGTGATTTTGAATACTGCTTTAAGATTTACTTCTTTGGGAATTAACTCGCTAGGAGTATTTTCTGATTTAAACTGTGCATCCATATAGAATGATTTCAAATCAAGTCCCTGGGATATCACAACATCTGCAAAAATATCACCCACAGGGATGTTTGTTCCAATATTTTTTGTAATGACCGTTTTAAAACCTGATAGTCCAAATACAGTAGCTACAGTTTGAGAACCTTGATCTTGATGTTGCTCATAATACTTCTCAGCATATTTTGCTAATTTTGTCATGGTTATGTAGTTAACTGTGAGAAAGCCAAAAAATAGAGTACTAATTATAATAGTTATACCCAGCGCGAATTTTTTCATATAGAATCCCTTGTTATGCTTATGTGAATTTACCACATATATAAATAAATAAAAAGAGACCCTCTGAGACTATTCTGATTTGTAAAAATTCACACCGGCTCATAGTAATTAAATTCATATATTTACTAGGTCAAATAGACCATTTAAAAGTGCTCTAAATGCTTGACAGTAACTGACTTGATCGCTATTATAGCAAAATCCAGTGGGGCTATAGCTCAGCTGGGAGAGCACTTGCGTGGCACGCAAGAGGTCGGCGGTTCGATCCCGCCTGGCTCCATGTGTCCCCATCGTCTAGAGGCCTAGGACATCGCCCTTTCACGGCGGTAACAGGGGTTCGAATCCCCTTGGGGACGCCAAATTTATTGTTATGAAATTGAGCGACATACATATTAAAGACACTAACGGCAATGCCATTAATTGGCATAACTTTGAAGGCAAGGTGTTGATATTCTGTAATGTTGCTCGCTTTTGTGGCTTTTCCTCCCAGATTAATGAACTGACGACTCTCCATGGAAGGTTTCAAGAGAACCTTTCCATCATTTTATCACCTTGTAATCAATTTTTTCAGGAACCTGGATCGGACAAATCTGTCTGCGACTTCTACCAAGATCTTCCTTTTGTAATCACTGAACGAATTGCAGTTAATGGTGCCGATTGCCACCCACTCTATGCGATGCTCAAAGCAGAAAGCAATAGGAAACTCGCTAAAAATATAATTTTTTGGAATTTTACAAAATTTCTTGTTAGCCCTGATCATTCTCGCATATTAAGATATGACCCTTGGGCAAGCCCACTGCTTATGGCCAATAAGATCAAGAGCATGGCATCAATCTAACAGTGCTTTCGTAGCATATCTGAGAATAGCGCGGCATTAAATTCAGGCGCTAAGAAAAATGCTTCTCCCACTGTATCAATCACAACATTTGGATAGCTTGATCTAAAATCATCCAGCTGAAGAAGATTTGACGTCATACCTGGCATCGAGTATAGCAGTACTTTTTTAAGTGTTTCCTTTTTATAAACTTGCAAAGCCCCTAGTATGTTTGTTGCCACCTGTGCATTTTCATTTAAATCCATTAGATTACTCATCATATGGTACACTGCTATCCTTGCGTTTTTCTCTTGATATGGACTGCGGTAAACTTCAAGTGTTTTTGCATCCAACTGACCTTCAGCAACAATGGGAAGAAACTCATCAATCATGAAATTATCATCCACAATCAATTGCTCAAATGTTGAAGCATCGAGCTGCGATTGCAGCTGATGGATTGGCAAGCCCAGCTCACTCATCTCCTTAATGGGCCGCAAATAGCCCTCATAAAACACAACACAGTCAACCTGGTCCTGGAGCTTGGTCACTAGACCATGAACAATAATTGATCCATAACCATGACCAACAAGGGTAACATGCTGATTTGGAAAATCTGTTTGTATCCATCTTTTGAAAAGATCCACCTGAACTGACACATCCCATGAATTTTCAAAAGCCGGACTTAAGCCACAACCTGAAAGGTCTAGCGCATAACAGCTAAAATCAGATCCCAGTGCAGCGATAACATCTCTCCACATGTAGCTTGATACGGGCAGCCCGTGAATAAATATTACCACTTTGCTACTTTCACCACATCGAAGCAGATGTATTTTCTTATCACCCATCCCAATAAGCTGGCTTTTGACCCCGCTGGGATAATCTAATTTCATAAATTCTCATCCTCAGCACGATCTGTGAGAGTACATAAAGTTCGCACTGCAGAGGCGATAATAGTAAATGACAAACCTGATGTAGACTTAACATTTCGAACAACCTTGAGCCACTGTTGAACAAAATGCTTGTTTCCATCTACCCACACCTTCACTTTATCATCAGAAATATGCTCGCTGGTAATCTCATTACCATAAATATACACAACAACCATAAGACGCCCAATACATTGATCAAGCTGACGATCAAGGTATTGCCGCTCGTATACATCCCACTGTGAGTCAGCAACCAAGTTCATCAAATAAATGCGAATAACGCCGATTGATAATCGGCTTGCAATCCCATAGTAAATGTTCATTGCCTGCTCAACGGGGATGCCTCTATTGCTAGCGCGATATACAATTTCCATTGTCTGTGGCCAATGACTGACACTACTAAGAATACTACTTGAATCCTCGTCAAGCATCTCACTGTAAAGCTGCATGGACTTTTTGTAATCATTTAACGAGTGATCTGACAAGTACTTACCGATAGCGGGGATAACCTGACGACAGCTGGAAAAGCGCTCGATCACAGCATCTAAAGGAAAAAGGGTAATGCTGTTAAATAGCAACCATCGTATCGCTTTGCGAGCTGCCTTACCCATCTCGTAAAGCTCACTTTCAACCTGCTTGTACCCGATAACCTGAATATTATCCAGCAAAAATTGTCGCCATTTATCTAGCTGAAAGATATTTGATACACACAGGTATGCGCGCATTACATCAGCGACATCGAAACTACCCCCATCCACTAGGTGATGAGCAAAGGTTATACCCGTCATATCAATCATTCGGCTAGAAAGGCTCATTGATAGCATTTCACGCCACAAGGGGTGCTCAGAAAAGTATGATTTGTATTTTTGTGAACAGACCTCTGGAAATAAAGTAAGCAAATATCTTTTGAGATATTCATCAGAACCAAAATTCGCATTCATCAATCTATCACTGAGAATAATTTTACTATATGCAATAAGCACTGATAATTCTGGCCGGTAAAATGGATCCTCTGAACGGGCTTGCCTTGACTGAATAAGCTCCCGGGAAGGCAAATATTCAAGCTCAGGATCAATCTGACCAGATGCACTGAATGACTCGATAAAGAATAAATAGGAATCAACGTGTTTTCTTGCACTTGCCTGTGCGATACTTAAACCGACGTTTTGCTCGAAGTTATGATTGAGTACGAGTTTAGAAACAGAGTCCGTCATCTCAACTAATAGATCATTGCGATCTTCACTGTTGAGCACACCAGCAGAAACGGCCTTTGCCAGCCCAATCTTTAGATTCACCTCATGGTCAGAGCAATCAACCCCTGCTGAATTATCAACAAAGTCGGTATTAATTAACCCTCCTTGCTTGGCAAACTCGACCCTGGCAAGCTGCGTTAGGCCAAGATTTCCGCCTTCCGCTACCATTAGTGCCCGGAGCTTATTTGCGTTGACACGGCAATCATCATTTGTAAAGTCTCCGACTTCGATATTTTTCTCTTTTGATGATTTAACATATGTCCCAATGCCCCCGTTCCACAGAAGGTCAACTGGCGCGCTGAGTATAGACTGAATTAGCTGATTAGGAGACAATGTTCTTAGACTGATCCCCAGAGCAGCCATGGCCTCATCTGTTAGCGTAATAAATTTACAAGAACGGCTATAAACGCCCCCTCCCTGAGAGATTAAACTATTCTCATAGTCAGACCATTGAGAGCGCGGCATCTCAAATAACCGCTTCCTCTCTTTAAAGCTGATTGCAGGATCAGGACTTGGATCTACAAATATATGACGGTGATTAAATGCAGCAATTAGCTTTATATTCTCCGATAATAACATTCCATTTCCAAAAACATCACCAGACATATCTCCAATACCGACAACGGAAAAGGCCGTATGATCTATATCTGTTCCTTTGGTCATAAAATGCCAACGCACTGACTCCCAGGCTCCCCTTGCAGTGATTGCGATCTTTTTATGATCATAACCATTTGACCCACCAGATGCGAATGCATCACCCAACCAAAACCCTCTTTGGGTCGCAATTTGGTTGGCAAGATCTGAAAAAGTTGCTGTGCCTTTATCAGCTGCCACAACAAAATACGGATCATGCTTATCATGACAGACCACACTTTGCGGGTGTACTACCTCACCGTCAACCATGTTGTCAGTGATATCAAGTAAGCAATTAATAAACAGCTTATATGCCGCCTTACCTTTTTCCGCAACATCATCTGGATTATCATTGGAGTGAACGAGTTTTGCAATAAATCCTCCTTTTGCCCCAGCAGGTACAATGATACAGTTCTTAACTTGCTGCGCCTTCATTAAACCAAGAATCTCGGTGCGATAGTCATCTCGGCGACTTGACCAACGCAAGCCCCCTCGAGCCACCTTGGCTTGTCGCAAGTGAACCCCCTCTACTTCGCTTCCAAAAATAAACGCTTCTAGCATGGGAGTTGGCTTTGGTGCATCAGTGATATGACGTGTTGAAATCTTGACGGCAATTGGGCCTGTATCTTGTCGATAGTAGTTAGTTCTCAAAGTGTTTTCAATCAATGTTAGGTATACTCTTATCGTACGATCATGATCTAAGCGCGGGACCTCAGTGAGCATACTAAGAATCTCTGCTTTAAGCATATCGTAACCAGGCTTATGGTGCGCCGTGGGCGAGAACCTCAAGTCAAATAATGCAAATAACTTGTTTGTGATCTGAGGATAATTCACCAGTGCCTGATGAACAGTCGATGTCTCAAGAGAGAAATTAATCTGTTTTAAGTACATCGCATATGTTCTAATCAGTTCAATTTTCCTTGGTGAGAATTTTGCTCTTAAAGCCAAAGCACCGAGACCATCAGCGATCGTCACCCCAGAAAAAACCTGGGCAAGATAGTCTTTTATACATGTTTCTATGTCATCAAGATCATTTATAATTTCATCTGGCGACTCACAGTGCAGATCAGCAATCATCAAACTCAATTGATTTTGGAAACTAATCTCACTGGTTGACTCTTGAATGACCCGAAGTCCCATAGCACTGAGAACTGGAAAGATATCTGATAACTCAACCTGCTCAATATCCTTCTGAAACAATTTTATCCCGATTAATTGATGACCCTTAATTGGCCGATAAACTGCAATACTAAGATTACTCTCGCCTATGTTTTCAATATACTTAATATCTTTTACAGCGATTTCTGCACTGTAGCGATCTCTATATCCAGCCCCCATCGCAGGCGCATAATGACTGAATATGGTTTTCGCCTCATCATAATCATACACCTCATTTAACTGCTCGAGAAAATCATCACTCCAACTTTTTGCCATATGATGGATATGTGTTTCAATTTCCAGTTCGTCATATTCAATATTATCCATTGATTTTGGCTGAATAACGAAATAAATCCTCACCAAGTTTGATTCGGAGAAAAAAGGCTGATGAATAATATCTGTGCCCTTAAATTTCATTCTCAAATAGTCATTAATCTTTTTCACAATATCAGTCGAGTAACGTTCTCTGGGGAGATACAAAATTACTGAGAAAAAGTGGTGCATCACGTCTTGTCTTACAAAAAGACGGACTTTAGGTCGATCATATATCGTGAGCGCACCGATGGTCATACGACACAGCTCATTAAAACTTGCCTGGAATAACTCTTCTCTGGGGAATGTTTTGATAATATATAATAGCGACTTATTCAAAAATCTAGATTTTAAATCCGCATAGTGCAAAATCCCCTGCACCTTTCTTCTGATAAACGGAATAGTCAATGGATTACTCTCATATGCGTCTGAGGTTAACAGCCCAATTAAACGAAGCTCACCAATGATCTCACCAGTTGAGCTAAAGCGTCTGAGAACAATCAAATCAGTATAGGTAGGACGGTGAATTGTTGACGCTGTTCTGGTTTTAGATAGATAAAAATATGATATTTCATCACTGTCATGCTCAAGCTGGCTGGGCAATACCTGAACATACTGTTTGATGTAAGAATGAGGTTCATCAGAAAGAACCCCTAAACCCGAGTTTTCTTCAAGCCTTAGTATCGGCGCATGACCTGCCTGCTCCTCTAACACATAGCTTCGAGATCCAATGAACGTGAAAAACTCAATAATCCAATCAATAAAGGCAAGAGATTCAGCAAGGCTATCAGCAGCTGATTGTGAGTCAGGATGTTTATAACGCCAACTGGTTACCACCTCCCTCAAACTATCCTGCATCTTTCGCCAGTCACGAACCGACTGAAAAACATCATGAAGTACACCCGCAATCTTATCCTCAAGTAAACTGAAACTTTCTTTTTTTCCGAACCAATCAAGTTCAAACCACAAGACCGATAAGTTATCATCAAGTTCAATGCCAAAAATCTCAGGTTTTAGCTGAACAGCATTGAGCATATGCAAAATTTTATAACCCATCTTCTTGAAAACCATTCTGACAGAATCAACAATAAATGGCATATCATGGGCAACAACAAAAACATTGGTTACTGGCTGGTCTTTATTGGCAATCGATTGACCGGTTTCACAGTGAATGATGGAGTGTTTGAACTGACGATCTGGTATTTTGTCGGTAAAATTAAGTAGCAGTTGCGCCAGAGCAATTCGCTCTTGGCGAGAAAACTCATATAAGTTGGTTTCATGTAGAATCTCAAGCGCGGCAATATTGCGCCCCTCAAGGGCCACCTCACCGAGGAGCTCTTTCAATAATTTGCGATTTCTCTCATCCATCCAACCACTCCCTTGTTGCACCCCTATCATATATTAAATGGATCTCAACAACAATTAAATCAGCACAAAAGACATGCAAAGAACTTGAATTAGCTTACATTATTGATATAATAAGGTAAAATTAATAAAGCAAGAGAGAAATATGCGAGTACTATTAGTAGAAGACGATACCTTGTTAGGTGATGGCATTCGAAATGGCCTCAGTGAATTTGGATACACAACCGATTGGATGACTGATGGCGTTATGGCCCTTCATGCGATGCAAAATGAACACTTTGATGCGATTGTCCTTGATCTGGGACTGCCGAAAAAAAGCGGATTAGATGTCATTAAATCCGCCCGTGAGCTTCGTCTTGACTTGCCTATTTTAATACTAACTGCAAGAGATGCCGTTTCTGATAAAGTCAAGGGACTTGATGCGGGCGCAGATGATTACATGTCAAAACCATTTGATCTTGATGAACTTGCGGCCAGAATACGTGCACTCATTCGAAGGGGCTCCTCTAACACAAAAACCCCTTTGCTCACCATTGGAAATGTGTCTTTGAATCCAGCTGCCTATAAGGTAATGCTTAATAATGAAGATGTTGCTATCTCAAGAAGAGAATTTACCATCCTACACAAACTTATGGAATGTGCCAATCGAGTTGTAACCCGTGAAATCATCACTCAATCACTATATGGATGGGGAGATGATGTTGATAGTAATACCATCGAAGTTCATATACACAACCTAAGGAAAAAACTAAGGGACGGTTTACATATCAAGACCGTAAGAGGAATTGGTTATATGATTGAGAATGAAGCATAAAACCCGCTCAATTAAAGGATTTTTAATCCGCTCAATGTTTGCCAGTGCATTTGCTGCTGGCATCTTGACCATTGGCGTCAGTTACTACTTCAATCTAAAAGATTTACGACCATTCCTTGATTCCCAAATATTGTTAAAAAACAAATTAACTCTTCTTCATGTTTCACAATTAAGAGATCTCAGCAAAGAATCTATTAACTCTGCTCTTTCAAAAGAAAAAATATCAAAAGATTTCTCGTATGATTACAAAACCACCTCAAACTTGGTTGATCAGATAATAAACAGCACCGAATCCATCATATGGGATTCAAAAAACAAACTCATTTTATCAAACAATAAACACCAAATAAAAACCGCACCAAAATTGGGCTTTTCATATGTTGACCTAGCGGGCGAACTCTACCGGAGCTATGCCGTCAAGCTGAAACAGCCTGACCTAACCATTGTGACATTACAAAAGCGTGATACAAGAGCAATATTTGAATCAGGTATTGTGACGAAGTTTTTATATGTATTTTTTGCGATTTATGTCATTTTGCTTATCACCATTCTTGTTGTGCTAAGAAAAGGCATCCAATTAATTGAAAAAGCGTGTCAGCTTCTTGAGCAAAAACGTGCCGATCCTAAAAAACGGATTTCAGGCGAAGACTTCCCCACTGAAATTCAGCCTTTATTTGCATCACTAAACACACTCATTAATCAGCTTGAAGATACATTATTAAGAGAAAAACGCTTCGCTGCTGATGCTGCTCATGAGCTTAAAACACCCTTGGCTGCAATCAGCGCTCACCTACAAGTGGCAACCATTACGCAAGATAGCGAAAAACAAAAACAATCGATTCAAAGCGCTCTGGCAAGTGTTACTAGAAGCTGTCAGACCGTTGAACAACTACTTTTACTAAGCAAAGCATTACCCCTGATTAAAGAAAGTGAACTTGAAGACGTTTTTATCAAGGAAGTGATTATTGGGTTGATGAGTGACTATCCCAATATAGCAATAAATACTGACTTAGTGCCAGATAAAGCTTCCCTGCGCATGGATAAAAATTGCCTTCAAATTCTTGTTAATACAATCATCAGTAACTCCCATAAGTTTGAAGCTTCAACGCTTGATGTTGCGTTAACTGAGAGTGACACAGAAGTATCCCTGACGTTTACAGATAATGGCCCTGGCGTTCCTGATGAACACCTTCATCGATTGGGAGAGAGATTTTTTAGAGTATATGGTCAAGACAAAGACGGCTCAGGCATAGGACTTAGCATCGCACAGGAAATTGTTCATTTTCACAACGGTGTTCTGTCGTTCAAAAATTCCAAACCCAGTGGACTCATCGTTTTAGCTCAATTTAATCGAACAAAAAATTAATAAAATATGTGCTTGACTTAAAGATAACAATTAAAAAAAGCAAGCAAATCAACCCTATATTTTATCCAAAAAAGTTTCCCACAGAACCTGTGGATAACTATGTGAAAAACCCCATGTGAAGTTGTCATTAGCCTTATAAATACTTAAGCTAAGCTTAAGGTGTAAAGATATTTTACAGTTTGTATCCCATTGATTTTATTGTATAAAAAATTATAAGTGCGAAAAAACAACCATTGATTGTGGATAATTCACCAGTTTTCGGGGGGTGGATCAATGACTGTTAAAAAACAGCAATTAATTTCATTTTTTTCTTGACATAATTAAGCCCAGATCTGATGGTACCTAAATGAGTAACGATAAACAAATTGACTTAGTTTTGTATCTTGCCAAAGTATATCATCAGCTATGCAAGTCATCTCCCTTTCCAAATCATATATTATTTGTTCAGATGGCAGCACAGCAAATTCTTATCAATCAATTTAACTTTAAGACAAAACATTTTTTATCAGAACATAATCTAGATTTTAAATACAAGCCTCTTACAGTTTCGCCAGTTGTCTTTGAGGCAATCAATACTCCCAGCTGGCAACGCAAAAAATACCGTATGCCATTTTCAAATCAACTGATAAAATTAGCACAATTGATAAAGAGCCCAAACTGTCAATCACTAGCAGCCTATCTATCTGATATTCCATCGATACCACAACACATAATTCAGCATTTTATGCGACAAGGTCCTTCAATCATCAGCGCCTCAGATTTATCCAAGGCATTCCTTACAGATGACTGGTATCAAAATGTGCTACAAGCAAATTATACAAATCTAACAAAGAACCCTTCCTATCATACGAATGATGATCGCCAGCTGATCGCAGCATTAGGCACCATTGACTGTGATATAAGCTCGCTCCTGGCACTGATTGATCATCACCAGTGGAAGATTCATCAGATCATATATGTGCTTGACGCAGCCGGCGTTATCGCCAGCACATGTGATTTATCACCTGCTTCTTTGATTCCAAGAGGCGTTCTTAATCAGGACGGCATTGATCACTTAGAGCAAATTTTAAAACATATTCGCATGCAGCCACTAATCATAGAATCTGAATCTTATAGCCATCCGATAACCCCCCTTCCCGCCACAAAAGTCAATCCGCTTAACGCTCCCAAACAGCTATCCATGAGTGATGCAATTCTTTACAGCCGCTGTGCCTTTAGATATTTTGCAACGAAAGAATTAAAATTAGCGCCTTACAGCGACCCCTATCAAGAGTTCTCAAGGCAAATAGGTATATTAATTCATGAGATATTAGCAGAGCATCTTACTGATGATATAGAAACAATCAAAACAGTAATCCAACAACAACTTAACAACATTTCATATTTTGCTGATCAAAATTTAGCGATGAAGAACATTATCTGCGAGCATTTAGCCACATTGATTGAGGAATTAAAGTCATATGAGAGTACTCGTGCACCTTTTAACACCATCCACCGTGAAATTCCAGTCACCTATCAATATCGGCTTATAACTCTCAAAGGTCGGCTAGACCGTGTTGATCTCATAGAGGGAAACAGGCGCATGGTTATTGATTACAAAACTGGCTCTCAACCGCTGAATTGGTATCAAACCAGTGAATTATCACAGCTTCCACTATATGCTGTTATTTACCCGGATAAAGTAGATGCAGTAGCTATCTTATCTTTGAAACCCAAACAGGTAAGGCTACAGGGGCATAGTAATGATGCGATTGAATACTCCCCTCTTATTCCCCTTAGTAAACTTAGAAAATACTATCCAACAAAAGATAGCTGGGATAAGCAGCTTACATGGTGGAAAAAACAGCTCCATACCGCTCTGGATAATCTACAATCAGGGATTATCACGCCGCAACCAAAATCACAAAACTGTCTTCACTGTCACTTCAAAGCCATCTGCCGGTATAAAATGCGAGATCAGTTAAATGTTAGTTGATCAAAAGGCAAGAGAAGATGCCGTTAATCCAAATTATTCATGCTTGGTTAATGCACCTGCTGGATCAGGAAAAACCAGCTTAATTATAAAACGAGTGATGAACCTCATTGCAGTTTGCTCTCACCCTAGCCAGATTACGGTATTAACATTTACTCGTGCGGCAACTGAAGAAATTAAGACGAGGATAAAAATTGCACTCCTAGCGTCACAAAAAGATGTATCGATCGTTCAACAACTTAAAATTTTCACATATGATGAATGGGGTATGCGTTTGCTGGGTCAAATTGCACCGCAACAGGTATTTAAAATTCATCCTAACCCAAAAGGGCTATACCAATCAGCTTATGAGCGATACCTGTTGGCCAACCACACAAATGATGAAAATCCATTCACAGCAATCTTAAAAGATAATCTTGCAATATACACACAGCTTGAAGCAACCTTTATTCGCCTGCTTGCAAAACGCGACCAATGGCTGCCTTTGGTGATGCAAGGCAATCAAGAATGGATGTATAAGCAATGGGAAATAACATTTCAAGATATTGCTGGTCGGATTAAAAATATAATGCGGGCTCACTTAAACTCCTTAGCTACCATCGCAGAAGAATATTGTGTTGATGACACTGTTGATTTCACTGACCTGAACCCCTCAACACTTGCCGCAATTGCCAAGTGGATGCTTACGCTCAGCGGTAGTATTAGGCACCCAACAATCAAAATGGGATTTCCAGCAGGAAAGAATAGCAAAGAGTGTACTGATAAAGCTGTTTATAAAGACATAAAAGCATTTATAGAAACGAATAACGAGCTATTATCTTACTGGCAATTTATTCAATCTTACTCTTCAGAAGCACAGCAGTCATTTACTGAACAGTTAACCCAAATGCTTCCCGAACTTCTGGCCCATCTAAAGGTGATTTTCAACGAAAAAAATCAGTCTGATCATTGTGAAAATGCCCTGAATCTATTAGCCGTTCTCAATGAGGAACAACACCACCCAGAATTGCGGCACACTCAACACTTATTACTTGATGAGTTTCAAGACACATCGCCCCTTCAATTTGCACTTCTGGGCCAATTTGTAAAAGAATGGTCGAATGATGGCCAGTCTTCTATCTTTATAGTGGGTGATCCTATGCAGTCAATCTACGGATTTAGGAATGCAGATGTGCGGCTTATTTTAGATATTGGTGATAAACAACGATTTCATCACATGCATATAAAAACCTATTCTCTACAGTGTAATTTTAGGTCAGCAGCTAAAATCGTTGACTTCAGTAATGATATCTTCTCATCAATTATGCCACAATCACTCAATATTAACTGGTGCTCCTTACCATTTAACCCAAGTATTGCAATATCAGATTCTATAGGCGCTATCGATGAATATACTGTTTTACCGGACAATACACTTGAACAGCTAAAAACAATTATTGAAAAAAACCCAAGCCAAGAAATTGGCATACTGGTCGTCACACGTCAGCAAGGACATGATATATCACGTTATTTGAATCATTTTGGGATTGAATGTGATCAATCAAATATTCAAAATATTTTAGATGACCCGCTTTGTTACGACATTATTTGTCTTTTTTCAGCCATCCATCGTCCTTTTTGTAATATTGCCTGGGCTGCGCTATGCCAAACAGCATGGCTCGGTATTGACTTTGACAACATGAAAAATATGAGTCAATCAGGTGACATAAGAAGTGCTTTATTTAACACTAATGATAGCAATATAGACGGGTTTATATCTCAAATTAAAGAAACAATGCAATCAAACGCAAGTAGCTGGGAGCAATTTATTGAAGTACTGAATACAATCAACCCGAGTATTGTCCATCTGCAAAAATTACAAACACTTCTTGAGTACTTATCCTCATTAGATTCTCAGCAAACATATCTACCACACCTGCTCGATGGCGTTGAAAGCTTACGCCTTGAGAGCACACCACATAACTGCGCAATCACAATAACAACAATTCATCAGTCCAAAGGGCTAGAATATGATCACGTTATTCTGCCATACCTCAACTCAAAAACCCGTGCCATGATTCCTGAGATACTTGAATGGGACACGTGGATTTTGCAAAATAGTTCACTTCCGGCGATATTATTAGCTTCAGGCCTCGATGGAAAGAACCTTATTGATCCGCTGATGCAAGTTTCAAAAGCCAAGCACCAACAAGAACGAAAACGACTATTGTATGTCGCCCTTACTCGAGCAAAAAACAAAATCAGCTTAATTTATAATAAAAAACCTTCCGCGGGGAGCTTTCAGCATATGATTGGGCCTACTATTAGTGAAGAAATAGCACCGTGATATCAAAAGGCATAACTTCAGAAATTTTTAAGATTCATTGTGTTATCTTTTATAAAAGCGTTTGGAATAAGTTATCAATATCAAATTTACAAAATTAGCACAGCAGATTGAGAAGCAACTTAGCAGTGGCTGTAACTTCCTTATCAAGGAGTATAATGAAGCCATAGAGCACAAGAGATATACCGATACAACCCTTCTTGTCAATAACCACTTGATTAAGAAGCATCCAGAAAATATCCATCATTTACTTATAAAAATTCAGCAACTTGACTACTTAATGATATCCTCAGTTAATAAATCAGAAATCGTTCACTCACGCCATGCACTTACATTAGAAAATGCGCATCAAATCTTAAGATATGTCACTAATAATTGCTGCAAAATTCGCAATTGCAAAGCAAGCACTGCACAGATTACGTTAATGGCTCGACTTCAAACCATTCGCCAGATAATTAACGACGCTCTGATTACCCGTCAGA
>TARA_Y200000002_G_C22688735_1_pt1 | contig 17350 bp, 24 predicted proteins | sample TARA_Y200000002 | Tara Oceans TARA_Y200000002 (sample SAMEA2619388) | marine metagenome | biome: marine biome (ENVO:00000447); feature: surface water layer (ENVO:00002042); material: "saline water (ENVO:00002010), including plankton (ENVO:xxxxxxxx)" | depth 5 m | reverse complement strand
AAAGGTGCAAACGGATTTGGAATAAGAGAGAGGTATCGCTACTCTGCTAGTGGAAGCCAAACTGCATTTACTGGCAGTGATCTTGATGGAAAGACACTTCAGATAGATAGCGGTTCACTTATAGATGTATACCTCAATGGTGTCTTACTAGACACTGCTGATTACAATACCAACACTGCTAATCAAGTAACTCTTACAAGTGGTGCTACAGCTTCTGATGAAGTGATGATTGTAGTGTATGATGTCTTTAGCTTATCTGATGCTATGCCTAAAACTGGTGGTACGTTTACTGGTGGTATAACTGGAACTACTGCAAACTTTAGTGGTGCAATTACTGGTAACTTAACTGGTAATGCAAGTGGAACAGCTGCAACTGTAACAACTGCTGCTCAACCTAATATAACAAGTGTTGGTACATTAACTGGCTTAACTACAAGTGGTGCTGTTGATGTAAATGGTAATGAACTTATTTTAGATGCTGATGCTGACACATCTATTACAGCAGATACTGATGACCAAATAGATATAAAAGTAGGTGGAAGTGATTTAGCACATATTACAAGCACTTATGCAAAGTTGAGAGGTGCTACACCTTTAGTATTTGGAGAAAATAATTCTACTGGTACATTTCAAAGTATATCTGGAGAGGTTGGTGCAAACAGTTTATTATTAAGAAGTTATCAATCTTTAGAATTTAAAAATGGAACAAGTAGTTCATCTTTAACTGATGGAACTTCTAGATTTAAAATTGATGCTAGTGGTAATGTTGGAATAGGTGCATCTCCAGAAAGTGGAGTTAAATTAGAAGTTAATGCTGGTTCAGATGGTGCTGTTGCTATTAGTGGTAGGTCTGATGGTGGTAATGGAAATAACAGAAGGTTTAATATAATACCTTATTCTAGTAATGGAACGTATGGTGGTGGACTTAGATTACAAACTAGAAATACCAGTAATGTTTTTCATACTGTTGTAGAATATAATAGCGCTCAACAAGAAGTATTTCATGGAAATTACCGAACAGCAGATGTACCTAATCAATTTAGTAGTGCTAAACATTGGTATACTGGTACTGAATATGGGAATTTTTCTAATGCTGGTTCTGGTGTAGCTAATGCACAAACAATGACTACCTATTTAGCATATCAAGGTATTCAAATAGTATGTGTAAAAGTTTATTACAATAGTGATAGTGCTTTAATGCATGAAACTTTTGCAACTATATGTAATCAATATCATAATTCAGGAGTAGCTACTCAACACTCTCATAATGGAACTGGGATAATAGATAGTGTTTCTTTAAGTCTTACTGGTGGTTACAATACTAGAAGACTAGTTGTAACTTTAGACCCAGCCACTGGCTATACTGGAAACAATTATACATACGTTACTTATTACGGATACACTTTAAATTAGAGGTAGATATGGCAAATTATTGGAAACATATAGGAATGAATGAAAACTTTGGAATAGTAAATGCTGTTCAAGGCATTAGAGGTGGTAAAAATTCTGATGAAATGGAGTTTACAACTATAGTAGCTATTTCACCAACTTTAACTTTAGAACAAAGCAATGCATTAAAAGCATTAAGCTCTAGTGATTTAGAAAAATGGGTAGAAACTAGATGTGATGTAACTCTTATAGATAAAGAGTTAGTACAAGAAGGTAATACACCTGAAGGAGCAAAAATATTATGAGCTTAGCAAGAAACTTATCTAAATTCAAACCATCTAGTAGTGGTCTAGTTGAAACGGCAGACATTGCTGATGATGCTGTTACTACTGCTAAAGTAAACCCAGCACAAACAGATATTACTTCTGTTGGTACATTAGGCACTTTAAAGATTGGTTCAAATAATAAAGATACTACAACTGATTTAGAGTTAACTTCTGAACCAGTTATTAAAGCAGCTTCTAATTTATTTTTAAATGGTGCAACACATAATTTTTATACTCATACAAGTGGTGCATCAACTGGTGGGATTGGTTCATCAACCCCAAGAATGAGCATTGATGCTAATGGTAGAGTTGCAATAATGGACAGTTCTAATACTGGTGTAGTACAAAATGATGCTTCTAACTTAACAGTTAATTGTGATAACTCTGGTGGTCTTCTTATTAATAATGTTGGTCAAACAAATGGCGAATTTTCAAAATTACTTTTTGCTTCTCATGCGACTAATACAGCTTATCCAAAACAAGGAATAGGTGTTAAAAGAGCTAGTGATTATGGCGTAGGTGACATGGTTTTTGCTGTTGATAGTAATGCTGATGCAAATGATGTAGACTTTACTGCTGATGCGAAGATGACTATATCACAAGCTGGTTATGTAACTAAACCATTACAACCAAGAATGAGTAATTATAAATATTCTTCTCAAAGTATTCCTCACAACACACTAACACCAATACAATATAATGGTACTAATTGGACTAATAATATACAAGGAATTACTTCATCAAATACTCACTCTAGATATACTGTTCCAGTAAGTGGTTGGTATTTCCTTCATGCTACCATATATTGGGGCAATGTAGTTGTAACTGGTGCAATGATTACTGTTCATATTAATGGTTCATATAAGGCATATACTTATAACCAATCTATGCCAGTTTATACAATGCTTCAAGTAACGCATAGCTTATACTTACAAGCAAATGATTACTTTGAATTTATGGGGTATCAGCACAATGGAAGCAACTTAAGTACAGTAGCTGATTCTAATGGTGAAGGTTCAATGTTTGCTACTGCATATTTATTAGGATAAGGAAAATAAAATGACAAAATATGAAATTGAATTAACAGATACAGAAGACAAAGCTATGAGTTATGCTTGTTTATCTACACAAGAATGGGCTGATAATGCTCTTAAAGCAAGAGCTAGTTCAGCTAAAGATGAAATCATTGCACTTAACATGGCACATTGTAATGCTAATGGAATTACCATAGCTACTGGTGAAGACGCTCAAGTTACACAAGCATTTGAGTTAAAGGTTGTTAATACAGCTAAAGAACGTAATGAAGAAGCAAGTAAATTACCAGCCTAATTATGAAGCAATCTTTAGAACCATCTCTCAAAGTCCAAATGGAACTTGATCAACATGAAAAGGAATGTGCTATCCGATACGAAATGGTCAATGACAAACTTGAGCAATTAGATAAAAGGCTTTGGCGATTAGAAGCTATGCTCATGGTATCTACATTATCTATAATCGCGTTAGTAATATCACTAATAATAAATTAAAGGAAAAATATGATAGAAGTACTGGCTCTCGCTAGTGCTGTATCTACTGTTTCTAGCAGTATATCTGCGAGCATAAAAGCAGGTAGAGACGTATCTAGTTTAATGCCAAAAATTGGTAAATTAGGAGAGTTAGACAGTCAAATTCAATTAGCTGAATCAGGTAAACACAAAGGCATCTTTGGTAAACTGATGTCAACTGAACAAGAGGCTTTGGCTATATCACAAGCAAAACAAAAGCATAAAGAAGCAATGGACACGTTGCGTGAATGTATGCTGCTTTTTGGCCCTCCTGGAGCATGGGAAGGATTTTGTAAAGAGTTAGCCGATGCAAGAGCTAGAAAAAAGAAAAGATTAGAACAAGAAGCAGAATTTAAAAGAAAGAGAGAATTATGGATAGCTATAATATTGGGGTCGGTCTTATTTGTAGGTGGATCTTATTTCGCAGTAACAGGGTTCGTTAATTATGTTGGATAAACTTAAAGATCAATTATTAATTCACGAAGGACTAAGATTATTTCCATACAAATGCACAAGTGGCAAAACCACAATTGGAATTGGGAGAAACCTCGAAGACATAGGCATTACAGAAGACGAAGCCTACAATCTACTAGAAACGGACATCAAAAGAGTACAAAGACAGATAGACAAGATGTGGCCTCATTGGAGAATGATGAACGAACCACGTCAAGCAGCTTTAATCAATTTTGTATTCAACGTTGGTATCGGAACAGCCCAAAAATTCAAAAACGCAATGGCAGCGCTAAAACAAGAAAACTACGACATAGCAGCTGCAGAATTTCTTGATAGCAAATGGGCAGAACAAGTTGGTCAACGTGCTAATCAAATAACAGAACAATTTAAAACAGGTGAATGGCAATGATAGGTGCAATAGTAAGTGGTGTAACTAATGTAGCATCAAGTTTCATAGATGCACGTAAAGAAAAATCTGCACAAAATGCTAGAATTCAACAAGCAAAAGTAGAAGCAGAAATTTCAAGAATAAATAATTCTATGAATACTGAAAGAGACTACGATTTAGAAGCACTAAGACAGACGCAATATAGTTATAAAGATGAAGTAGCTTTATTAATTATATTAGCTCCTTTTGTTGGATCATTTTTACCTTGGACACAAGAATATGTTGCTCAAGGTTGGCAACATTTAACTGACTACGCTCCTGATTGGTATACTTATGCATTTTTAGGTGCCATTGGTGCTAGCATGGGAATTAGGTGGGCAGTCGCAGGTTTTACAAAAAAGAAATAGGAGCTTTTATGCACAAAGGTAAAAAGGGTAAGAAAAAGTACGGTAAGTAGTGCTTTGGTTGTTAATAGTTATTCTTGCAGGTGTTGATATTAAAGAAGAAATATACTTCAGCGATTTAAACACTTGTTTAGAATATTCTAATAAAATTACATCACAAAATTATCATCAAAGAACGGCAGGTGATCGTATCTATATTAAAGCGTACTGTGTACCAAAACAAAAAGAATAATTTCAGACGCAATTTTTAACACTCACTGGTCTAATTAGTAGACCGGTGTTTTTTCAATTTAAAAAAAGGAGATAAAATGAAACTTGAACAACTAATTGATAAAGCAAAAGATCCTTTATGGAAAGGTAATGCAGGTTACAAAGTAGTAACTGCACATTTAAGTAAAATATGTAACATATTAGACAATCCTAATATTGTTAGAATTAATACTGATATGATCGACATCTTAATATGCGCTCTTGAAGAGAAGTCTATTAGTGGATCAACAATTAATAGGTATCTTTCTTCGTTACATACTTTATTAAAATATGCTGTAAACAGAGATCTTATAGAAAAGATGCCTGTATTTTCTTGGAAACGAGAAAGTGAGCATAGAATTAGATGGGTTAAACAAGATGAAGAAAAACGTCTTATTGATGCATTAACTACTTTAGGAAATCAAGAGGCAGTTGCAGCAGTGCAAATACTTCTTGATACTGGTTTAAGACGTGGTGAATTACTCAACCTCAAAGAAGATAATATTGATGGTGATTGGGTGAGGATCTGGAAGTCAAAAACTGGTAGACAACGTTCTGTACCTTTAACACCTAGAGCTAAAGAGCTTTTATTAAAATCAGTTCCATTTAAAATCCACCCTTGGGATTTATGGAATTACTTTAGAAGAGCTAGAGACATGATGGGTTTAACTCATGATAAACAGTTTGTCTTACATACTTTAAGGCACACTACAGCCACTAGATTGCTAAAGAAGACACAGAATATTGCTATGGTTCAAAAGTTATTAGGTCATAGCAAAATAGAAACTACGTTAAGATATGCACATATAGATGATCAAGATCTTATGGAAGCTGTTAACTCTTAACAATTAAATCAGGAATTCGCTCAGTTCAACTAGATGCTCTATCCAGTTGAGCTACGGAGCCGCATTCCTGATTTATATCCACAGATATGTTAAAAGTAAATATGAAATATTGATTCCTTATGTTTGTCAAGTGTCTAAAAACACGCACTTGTATACAAGACTACATTAGTCCAATTTCAAAAGGGGGATCAATCTATGAATATTTTTTATCAACTTCAAATTTTAAATAAATTTAGAACGAAAACGTCTTCAGGACAAAAAAGATTCTTAAATAAAAAAAGTGATGATGCTCAATATAGAGGCATGTACCAAGGTTATCAAAATAGACGAAGAAATATTTGGGGTTGGGGTATTGAAGACGGTATTTATAAAAATACAGAATTAAGAGATGTAGCGCTAGTTAACAAAGGAGGATTAATGGAGTTAGCTGAAGAAGCAATATTAGCTTCAGGTGAAAAAAGATTTAAACAACAAGAATCACAACTAAAACAAGCAGGTATCTTAGGAACTATTGATACTCAGCTTACAAAAGGATCACTTCCTTTAGTACAACAAAGAATTTTAAGTTCAATAGAAGAACAAGAATTAATAACTAGGAGACCTTTTTGGTATTATTGCCTTAAGAATATTCCTAGTGAAACAATAGCATTTATCGGTTTGAATTACTCTTTTATAGGTGTAGGTCAATACATAAATGTAACTAATATTTGTGTTAATATTGGTAGAGCTATTTCTGTTGAATTATGGGCTCAAGATTTTAAGAAAAATAACCCTGATTTATTCAACAGATTATTTAAAATGGCTGTTAAAAATCACAACTCAAGAAGACATAGATTAAAAGCAATATCTGCTGTTTCTCAAAGAGAAGGTCATGGATTAGATCGATGGTCTAGTGAAAAATATTTAAGTGTAGGACAAGCAGTTTTAAATGCAGTTATTGCAGGTTCAGAACTTTTTGAAGTTTATAATAAACCTGCTAGAAAACATGTTTCAAAGATGCTTGGAATGACAAAATTGGGACACCAACTGATTAGTGAATTAGAAGGTTCTATAAAATGGATGTCGCCAGTATTTAAACCAATGTTAAAGAAACCAAAGCCTTGGAAATCATTTAGTTCAGGCTGTTATCACAATAAAAAATTATCGAGTTTAGTTCCATTAATTAAACACAGTTCAAATACACAAAAAGATCTGATTGCTAATGCAGATATGTCTAAAGTTTATAAATCTTTAAATGCAATACAAGATACAGAATTTAAAATTAATAATGTTGTTTTTGAACAAGTTAACAAATCGTATAAAAATGGTGATTTAATATCTAAATTTCCTAGAAAAAAGAAATTAAAAATACCAGGTAAAGTTAACAATTGGGAAGAACTAGATTCTAAAGAAAGAAAGAGAATAAAAAAGAATAAAGAGAAAGTTATATTAAGAAATCGCACTATAGAAGCCGATGTAGTAAATATGACTACAGATCTTAATATGGCTGAAGAATTACTTCAGTTTGATAAATTCTATTTACCTCATAGTCTTGACTTTAGAGGACGTGTTTATCCTGTTCCTACTTTTAATCATCAACGTGCTGATTATATTCGTGCAATGTTTACATTTGCTAAAGGAATGAGAATAGGAAAAGCAGGTGTTTATTGGTTAGCTGTTCATTTAGCAAATTGTGGTGATTTTAATAAGATTAGTAAAAGATCATTAGAAGATAGAGTTAAATGGGTAGAAGAAAACCAAAGAGCAATTTATTGTGTTGGTATTAAACCTGGTTTAACAAAACACATTTGGCAATTAGCTGATAAACCTTTTAGCTTCTTAGCAGCTTGTGCAGAATTTGCAGGAGTTATGGAAGAAGGTGAAGATTTTATTAGCAATTTACCAGTCTCTTTAGACGGAACTAACAGTGGTGTTCAACACTATTGTGCCGCACTAAGAGATAAAGAGGGAGGAGCTAGTGTTAATCTAACACATACTAAGGATCCTCAAGATGTCTATCAGATAGTTGCAGATTATGTTAATAATAATATTAATAATGATAATAGTGAACAAGCTATAGCTTGGCGTAGCTATGGTATTAATAGAAAGACTGTTAAGCGTAATGTTATGACCTTTCCTTATTCTTCGGAAAAGTATGGGTTTAGACAACAACTAATTGAAGACTTAATGAGACCATTAGAAGATCAGGTACTTGATGGAATAATCAAGTCGCATCCTTTTGGTGTCGATAATGGAAGGTCTGCTGCCACTTTCTTAGCAGGCGAAACTTGGATAGCAGTTAACCAAGTTATAAAAAAAGCTGCTGAAGGTATGAAGTTTTTACAGCAATGTTCTGTTGAAGCTAACAAACGTAATGAACCACTACAATGGACAAGTCCAATAGGTTTGCCTGTAGTTAGTTTTTATCAGACTTGGTTGATAAGCAGAGTAAGAATCTTTTTGTACGACAAAACTATCTTACCTTCTCAAGCTACTAAGAATAGCAAAATAAATAATAGAGATGAAGTTTATAACTGTATTATGTGTAATATAAGAAGTGCACCAACTGGCGTTATTAACAAGATTAAACAACGCAACGGAGCTGCACCAAACTTTATTCACTCATTAGATGCATCACATTTAATGTTTACAGTTTTAAGAGCCATTGAACAGGGCATTGATGATTTTTGTCTTATTCATGACTCGTTTGGTACACATGCAGCAAACACACAAAGGTGGTATAATATTATACGAGACACCTTTATAGAAATGTATGATGAAAACGATGTTTTTAATGATTTAGGAATTAAATATAATATTAATGCTCCAGATAAAGGCGAGCTTGATTTAAATGAAATTAAAATAAGTCAATACGCATTTACTTAGGAGGAATAATTGACTACGAAATGTAATACAAACAACATCAGCGAAATGTCTGATGATGAAATAACTGAAGCTATAAATAATTGTGTTGAAAATTTAAATGCTTTGACTGAAGAAGAAGGTCAAAGAAAAACTAAAAAAGTAGACGCTGCTCGAAAGCAATATGAAGTCGCTATGGATAACTATAAAAAAGTTGCAGGAGAAACAGGAGCAACTTTAATACATAAGACTTTATTTGAATATTAATGAGCTTAGATGATCGGCGCGATCATTTAATAGCAAAGGCAATTTCAATGATTAATGATGATATAGCTTTGCCAGTAGATTTATTGGCAGAGCTAGATGAACTTGGTGTCAGTTTAAATTGGCTGTTTTTAGAAGCAGCAAGCACGACACCATCAATTTACAATATAGAATAATTAGGAGAGATTATGGCAAAAGCCAAATTTGTCTCACCTAAAGGAACTGCAAACTGGCCTTGGTTTAACAAGCCAGATACACGTTTTGATACTGAAGGAAAGTACAAAACTGATGTTATAGTTTCTAAAGGTGAAGCTAGTGAAATAATGAAAAAAGCAAAATCACTATTTATCGAAGAGTTCGGAGAAAAAGAACTCAATAAAGCAAAATATCCATTTAACATAGAAGGTGATGTAGTTACTTTTAAAGCTAAGAGTAAACAGAAACCAGTTATTTATGATGCCAAAGGCAAGAAAATAAATGATGAAGTTAATGTAGGAAATGGATCAACAATTAAAGTTTCTGGTGTTCTAGGAACTTATGATGCAGGAGGCGCTAAAGGTGTTACAGCATATCTCAATGCAGTACAACTTATCGACCTTGTTGAATTTGGCGGTGCTGAATTTGAAGAAGAAGAAGGTTATGTGCACGTATCTCAGGAAGAAGAATTCAATGAGGAATCCACAGAAGACTTTTAAGCATATTAAGTTTGCTAATGGTTTTCGAAGTGGTTTAGAATGTAATGTTGCAAATCAATTAAATGATGAAAAAGTAAAGTATCAATATGAAACTGAGCGTATTCCTTATTTAATAAACTCAACATATCTTCCAGACTTTATTCTTCCAAACGGAATTATTGTTGAATGTAAGGGTAGGTTTACTTCTGAAGACAGACGCAAAATGCGTTTAGTTAAGGAGCAACACCCTCACAAAGATATTAGAATTGTGTTTTCAAGAAGCTCTTCGAAAATCAATAAAGGTAGTAAGACTAGCTATGGAGATTGGTGTAATAAATACGGATTTCCATTTTCAGATAAGTTAATTCCAACCGAATGGTTGAGTGTTTAAGGAGAGTAAGGGAGGCTTCGGTCTCCCTTCACATTTAAATGAAATGTATAAATCAAATATGGCAAGACAATATATCAGATCTTGCTAGTAATTATACTTACTTCTCAAGACCTAGAGGTAGAGATGTAAGAGAAAATATAGGAATTCAATATAAATATGATTTATCTAGTCCAGTTATAACTCTAGCTGATCGAAACATGAATTATGGATTTATGTTTGCAGAAGCAGCATGGATTTTAAGTGGCAGAAATGACTTAGATTATATTTCTGAGTATATGAAATCATATAGTAATTATAGTGATGATGGTTTGACCTTAAATGGTGCGTATGGTCCTAAAATCGTGGATCAACTATCATGGTGTAAAGAACAAATCGTGAACGATAAAGATACTAGGCAAGCATATTTAAATATATGGCGAGAACGCCCAGCGAAATCAAAAGACATTCCTTGTACGACTTCTATACAATTTTTAGTAAGAGATAATACTCTTCACTTAGTTGTTGGTATGAGATCACAAGATGTTTTATTAGGATTTTGTTATGATGTTTTTGTCTTTAGTATGATTGCTAGAGCAATGCAACTGATGTTACTTGAAACAAGATCAAAAGATTTAGATTTAGGAACATGTACAGTTAATGTCGGCAGTTTTCATTTATATGATTCTGATTACGATAAATATTATAAAATGAAAAATTCAGTTAGTGGCTACACTCCTGTAGCTTATCAACAACTGTATACATCTATGACAAATAGAGAATTAGATAATGTATTTTATAATTATCCACCATCAACATTAAAAGAATTAATTCACAAACTAGAAAGTTTAGCGAAAAGATATAAAAAAATATGATAATTTTAGAAGGTGCTGATGGTACAGGCAAAACAACGCTTGCAAATCATTTAGCTAGTCTAAACCGTTCTCAAATGTTCCATTGTTCATATCATGAAGATTGGAATATTGAAGCGTATCACAGACTAGTGCTGCACACAGCAGGCAAACTTGAAGAACAAGCAAAAGTACCAGTTATTATTGATCGTTGGGCACTATCAGAATTAGTGTATGGAAGACAACATAGAGAAAGTGCATCTTATGATGTAAAGGCTTTAGTTAAAGAAGCTATCGATGCTTACAATCCTAAATTTGTAATCTGCACTAACAAGAATGTTCAACGAAATTTTAATAAATTAGAAAAAGAGAGATATGAGATGTATCACAACGCATCTGCTATCCAAGAAGAATATTTGGCTATGATAGCCACAGGAAATTACGGAACATACCATAATTATGATTATGACGAAACCAATAGAGATGAGTTTTGCCGTTTTATCCTGAACTTATAGGAGAGAAGGAATGTATATTCCTGTAATTACAATTTTATGGGCGTTAGGAAATACGTCTGCATGGGTTAATTTTCCAATGGTTAATTTCCCATTTACATCACAAGAAAGATGTTATGAATATATAGAAAAAGTACGATCTAGCACAACTCAAGATCCTCATTATCTTAATGGATATAGTACTTGTATTTACATACCTGAAGGTAATAAAATATGAGTTCCATTGTAGCAGATTCGTATGCTTTACAAGCGAAATATGGTTTTAACCATGAGAAACTCGATAGTGATAAACTAGCATTTAGATTAGATCAAATCGAAGAAGAACAAGATGAATTAGTAACAGCATTTGCGAAAGGCGATGCAGAAGGAGTTGTAGATGCCCTGGTTGATATTGTGGTGTTCAGTCTCGGAACCCTGGCGATCGCGGGAGTTGACGTCCAAAAAGCGTGGGACAAAGTACACGCTGCTAACATGGCTAAAGAACGTGGTGTTAAGAAAGGACGTGAACAAAGCGACGGATGGGATTTAATTAAACCTAAAGATTGGAGAGGACCAGAGCATGGCGACAACACAGGATTCATCAGCGACATTTTTGCATCACGCACCATGTCCTAAATGTGACTCCTCAGATGCATTGTCAGTTTACTCTGATGGACATACTTATTGCTTTTCATGTGAAACTTATGGAGCAGCAGATGGTAGTGAACCCAATAGCGAAAATAGTCCGTTTACCAAAGTACAAACAGAGGATAATTCGGAACAAGAAAAAGTATACGAGAAAGCTGAAATTCAAGCCCTCAAAGCAAGACGTATTGCAGAAGACACATGTCGTAGATACGGATATAAAGTGGGTAATAGTCTTCAGCTTGCTCCTTACTATCGCAATGGTTCTTTAGTTGCTTTAAAAACTAGAGATAAACATAAGAAGTTTCGCATCGTAGGAGATGGCTCTAACTTACCACTATTTGGACAACAATTACAAAATGGTGGTAAAAGAGTATTTATAACAGAAGGTGAAATAGATGCATTATCTCTTTCACAAGTATTAGGAAACACTTGGCCTGTAGTATCAGTGCCAGGTGGAGCACAAGGCGCTTCTAAAGCCATTAAAAGAGAATTAGAATGGTTAGAAAGATTTGATGCTGTAGTGTTTGTATTTGATACAGATACTCCAGGTCAAGAAAACGCTAAGAAATGTGCTGAAATATTATCACCAGGTAAAGCCTATATAGCGACTTTACCTGCTAAAGATCCAAACGAAATGCTGGTCAATAATCAGTTTAAGGAACTCACAAATTGTGTGTGGAATGCGCCTGTATTTCGTCCAGACGGAATCATTGCTGCCAAAGATTTATGGAATATGGTGAGCAAGCAGGAGGCAGCATCTGCTATTGGTTATCCTTTCAATGCACTCAATACGATGACGCGTGGAATGCGCAAAGGAGAACTTGTCACAGTTACAGCAGGTTCAGGAATAGGAAAAACTGCCTTTGTACGTGAATGCGCTCATCATTTAATAAAGAATGGAGAGAAAATTGGTTATATTGCTCTCGAAGAAAATATTAAGAGAACCGCGTTGGGTCTCATGGGTATTGAACTTAATTCACCACTCCACATTAGTACAGAAAATACAAAGAGTGCTGATTTACGTGGTGCTTTCGATGCTGTATTCGGCAATGATAGCGTTTTTCTTTATGATAGTTTTGGTAGCACTGCTGTCGACAACATTCTTGCTAGAATACGTTACTTGGCCAAAGGAGTCGAATGTTCTTGGATTATACTTGATCATATTAGTATTCTTGTTTCCGGCCTTGATGTGGCTGATGAGAGGAAAGCTATAGATATATGTATGACAAAACTCCGCACTTTAGTTGAAGAAACAGGTGTAGGTATGTTGCTTGTATCACATTTAAGAAGACCTGAAGGAAACAAAGGTTTTGAAGATGGATTACAAGTGTCATTAAATGCACTTCGTGGATCTCAAGCAATTGGTCAATTATCAGATATGGTTATTGGTTTAGAGCGAGATCAACAAGGAGAAGATAGTAACACGACTACTGTAAGAGTAGTTAAAAATAGATTTAGTGGTGAAACAGGTAAAGCTGCAGAACTAAATTATAATCAAGATACTGGCAGATTAGTTGAACAAAGTTTCAGTGATATGCCGTTTTAAGGAGAACTATGCGACTAATATTTGATATAGAGTCGAATGGTTTGCTAGATGAAATGACTAAAATTCATTGTATTGGTATTAAAGATATTGATACAAATGAATGTAGTTGGTTTACTCCTGACAATGTGACCGAAGGTATTAACTGTCTAGAAAAGGCAGATGAAATCATTGGTCACAATGTTGTCGGTTTTGATATACCAGCAATACAAAAGTTATTTCCAAATTTCAAACCAAAGAAAGCAATTGATACGCTAGTATTAGGAAGACTAGCATTCCCTAATCTTAAAGATAAAGACTTTGTACAAAGACCTTTAAATTTAGACACTAAGTTATACGGAAGACATTCGTTAGAGGCTTGGGGCCAAAGATTAGGAAATAATAAAGCAGAGTACAGTGGTGGTTGGGAAAATTATAGTGACGAGATGCTTGAGTATATGAAGCAAGACGTAGAAGTTACTCATCAATTATATGAATATCTTATTAATACTCCTATGGCAGCTACTTCTGTTATTTTAGAACACGAAATAGCTGCAGTTTGTAAAGATATAGAAACTACTGGTTTCCACTTCGATACAATTAAAGCAGCTAGTTTATATAGTAAATTAAGTGCTAGAAGGAAGGAAATTAAAGATGAAATGGAGTCAACTTTCGATCCAAACGTCACAGTACTCAAGACGAAAACTAAGTACACACCCTTCAACCCAGGTAGTAGAAAACAAATTGCAGACAGACTCACACAAAAATACAATTGGAAACCAAAAGTATTTACACAAAGTGGACAAGCACAAATCGATGAAACCATTTTAAGTGAATTAAAATATCCTGAAGCACAGCTATTAGCTGAATACTTTTTGCTTGATAAAAGGATAGGTATGGTTGCCGAAGGAAATCAAGGATATTTAAAACTTGTCGATAAAAATTCAAAACTCAGAGGGAGATATATTCCCAATGGAGCTGTCAGTGGAAGAGCCACTCACTTCGCTCCTAACATGGCACAGGTGCCATCATCTAGGTTGCCTTACGGATCCGAAATTCGTGAGTGTTTTACCGTGCCCAGCTCATTCGTCCTCGTCGGTTCTGACATGTCAGGACTTGAGTTACGATGCTTGGCGCACTACCTTGCAAAATGGGATAACGGTGCCTACGCAAAGAAAGTGTTAGATGATGACATACACACTGTTAATCAAAAAGCTGCTCAATTACCTACACGAGATGACGCTAAAAGATTTATATATAGCTTAATCTATGGTGCAGGTGATCAAAAATTAGGTGAAGTAATTGGTAAAGGAAGAGATGCAGGAAGAGAAATAAGAGATAAATTCTTTAATGCAATTCCTGCTATTAAATCACTTAGGACAGCTGTTGAAAAGAAATTAAACCATACAGGCTATTTATTAGGACTTGATGGAAGAAGATTATATCCAAGAAGTAGTCATAGTGCAGTTAATGTATTGCTGCAAAGTGCAGGAGCATTGTTAGCCAAACGATGGTTAATAATTGCAAGAAATGACTTGGATAAAGAATATAAATATGGATGGAACGGAGATTATACATTATCTGCGTGGGTCCACGATGAAGTGCAACTAGCTTGCAGAAAGGAAATTGCTGAAGATGTCGGTAATAAACTTACACGAGCGGCGCAAAAAGCGGGGGAAAGTTTTGACTTCCGTTGTAGAATTGACGCCGAATTCAATATCGGAGATAGCTGGGCTACAACCCACTAAACTAGATCAAGAAGCAGTACGAGTTTTATCTCATGCTCACTTCAATAGCTTTACTACAAAATCAGATTTCGCTCGTAAGCATGCTGACATAGTAGCAATGCTTGCATGCTGCGAACTTATTACTACTGAAATAGGTTTAAATAACTGGTCCAATATATGGAAAGTTACAGCTAGTGGTCTTCAGTTGTTACAGGATTTATTATATGAAAACTCAGAAACTGCTGATTGATGCAGACATGGTCGCTTACCAAATAACTTCTGGTATTGAACAAGAGATTAGATGGGAAGATGAAATACATACTTTGCATAGTGATTTTAAAGACGCTATCGCAGGTTTTTATTTATGGGAAAAGAGATTAGAAGAAGAATTAAGATCTCCGTATAAGAAAACAAAAGTATATTGTTTCAGTGACACAAATAACTTTAGAAAAAATCTTCACGAAGATTATAAATCTAATAGAAAAAAGACAAGAAAGCCTCTTGCTTACTCACAGCTAAAAGAATGGATTATGGATAAATTCGATGCCGTTATATATCCTAATCTTGAAGCTGATGATGTATTAGGTATTTTACAAACAAGTGATAAGAAAGATAATATTATAGTTAGTGATGATAAAGATTTATTAACTATACCTGGTCGAACTTATAGACTTGGACAAGTTCATGACATAGATGAACAAACGGCAAAATTAAATTGGTACACACAAACATTAACTGGAGATACAGCTGATGGATACAAAGGCTGTCCTGGTATTGGTCCTAAAAAAGCTGAAGTATTATTAAGCAAAAGTTGTGAATGGCCAACAGTAGTTGGTGCATTTGAAGCAGCAGGTCTTACAGAAGACGATGCAATTATACAAGCACAATTAGCCAAAATATTGACAGTTAATGATTGGAATAAGAAAAAGAGAGAGCCTATTTTATGGAACCCGACGATATAAAAAAAATAATAGAAATGGAAACTGATAGTTCTTATCCACCAGACGAAATTACTCAAGAAAGAGTATCGGCTTGGAGAAAAAGAAAAGAACTTGAAAAGAGTATTGATGATGATTTAGCTGATGCTAAAATTACTGGTATTAATCCAATATCAAGACCTAAACACTACGTTAATGGTGGTATTGAACCAGTTGAATTTATGGAGTCTTTAAATATAGCTGAAGACTATTACGCAGGTAATATTATTAAGTATGCTGCACGCTATAAAAATAAAGGCAGATCTGACGATATAAGAAAAGCTCGTCAATACTGTACAATGCTAATTCAACTCTTAGAGAGTCGATAATGGAATGGTGGGAAATGCTGCTTGTTACAATGGTAAGTATTAACACCTGTATTAATGTTACTGTGTTCTTCAGAGGTAGAAAGATTAAGAAATCTAGTTCAGACGCAGATTTAGCACTCTAATAGACTCCAAGCATAGGCATTTATGCTTTGAGTTGTCCAGGGAATGGCTACACATAGGGATTTATTCTCCAATGTAATGTGTAGTCATTTCTTTTTTTCCATTCGGATTGCCGCACTATAGAGAGACCTTAGGATCTAAGGATTATCTATAGATATAACTATAATAATAACTAATAGAGAATAACTAAGGAACTATATGACCTTTAGATCTAATATAAATCCAATGTTTAGGAGCAAGTTCTCCGAAGACATTTTTAATTACAAATACAAACATGAGGGATGCGAAAGTTGGCAAGATTTAGCTAGAGTACTCGTAGAAGACGTATGTCAAAACTATATGTCTAAAGACGAAAAGGATACTCTTACTCGCTATATAACTGACTTAAAGTTTATTCCTGGTGGTCGCTACCTTTATTATGCAGGTCGGCCTCGCAAATATTTCAACAATTGCTATCTATTAAAAGCTGAAGAAGATACTAGACAAGATTGGGCAAACCTAAGTTGGAAAGCTGAAAATGCTTTGATGACTGGTGGTGGTATCGGTGTTGACTATAGTGTCTATAGAGCTAAGGACGAAGGACTTAAGTCCACTGGTGGTCTTGCATCAGGTCCGATACCAAAGATGGAAATGATAAATGAAATAGGTAGAAGAGTAATGCAAGGTGGCAGCAGAAGATCTGCTATCTATGCTTCAATTAATTGGAAGCACGCAGATGTAAATGACTTCCTTACAAGGAAGAATTGGCATGAACAAAAAATAGGTACTTCAGGACTAACAGTCGCTGAAGTTAAAGCACAAGATTTTAACTACAATGCACCACTCGATATGACTAACATATCAGTAAATTATGATACCGAATGGTTACTTAATTACTATAAGACTGGTGACGTAGGTGAAGTATTCAAAAAGAATATTGAACAAGCACTTAGTACTTCGGA
>TARA_Y200000002_G_scaffold375513_1_pt1 | contig 17356 bp, 15 predicted proteins | sample TARA_Y200000002 | Tara Oceans TARA_Y200000002 (sample SAMEA2619388) | marine metagenome | biome: marine biome (ENVO:00000447); feature: surface water layer (ENVO:00002042); material: "saline water (ENVO:00002010), including plankton (ENVO:xxxxxxxx)" | depth 5 m | reverse complement strand
CCAAAATTAAATACCTCAATTAAAGATTTAGTTCCTTTTCAACCAAACATAATTTTTATTTGTGTTCCAACTCCTCTTTGTGAAGATTTATCTCTCGATGCCAGCATTGTTCACTCAGTTATTGACGAAATTTTAGAACATACTATTGACAGTTTGATAGTGTTAAAAAGTACAATTCTCCCAAATCATCTTGAGAAGATAAGTAAAAGGGTAAAAAGATTTATTTATAATCCTGAATTTTTGCGTGAAAAACATGCTAATGAGGACTTCCTCAACTCCAATTTAATTGTTTTTGGTGGTGAGCCAAAAAATATTAATGAAATAAAAGATTTTTATAATAAGAAAACAAAATGTATTTGTAAAAGCTATGTCGAAACTGACCTTATTAGTGCATCACTTTTAAAATATACAATAAACTCATTCCTTGCAACAAAGGTTTCTTTTTTTAATGAGCTAAAAAATGTTTTTGTTAAGGTAGGCGCAAAAGATACATGGGATAATTTTATTAAATATCTCCAAAAAGATTCTCGGCTTGGGGATAGTCATATGTCAGTTCCTGGCCATGATGGCAAAGAAGGTTTTGGTGGAGCATGTTTACCTAAAGATTCCTTAGCTTTACTTAATTTTTATAAAGAAAATAATTTAGACTTCAAGGTTCTTAAATCTGCTTTAGATGTTAACAATATAATAAGAGAGAAGTATAATGATGATCCAAGGGAGATGGAGCAAAGGATAAACTTTAAAAAAGAAATTACTTAATTTGCCCAGGTGGTGGAATTGGTAGACACAAGGGATTTAAAATCCCTCGAAGGTTAACTTCGTGCCGGTTCAAGTCCGGCTCTGGGCACCAATTTGTAAATAAGTTTTTTTGTGAATTTTATAAATTAAATTATTACTATGAAAGAAGAATATAATTTTGAAGAAAACATAGATATTAAAGAGGTTTTCCAAGTTTTATTTGCAAACAAATACTTAATATTTAAACTATCAATAGGTTTTATTTTATTAGCAGTAGTGCTTGCAATTTTTTTACCTAATATTTATAGGTCAACCGCTCTTCTTGCTCCGGTTCAAGATGATGTTGGAGGGATGCCTAATTTAAGTCAGTATAGTGGACTTGCAAACTTAGCTGGAATTTCACTCCCAAGTGAAGCAAGCGACAAATCTCTTGAAGCTTTGGAAAGAATTCAATCCTTTGAATTCTTCTCTAATTATTTCTTAAAAAATATTCTTCTTGAAGATCTTATGGCAGCTAAAAGATGGGATTCTGAAACAAACACGCTGTTATACAATACAACAGACTTTGATCCATCTTCAAAAAAATGGATCAGGGATGTCAAACCACCAAAAAGTATTAAACCTTCTGCGCAAGAGGCTTACGAAGAGTATGAAGATATACTCTCAATTAGCCAAGATACTGAAACTGGTTTTGTTTTTATTTCGATTGAGCATCTTTCTCCTTACATAGCAAAAGAGTGGCTTGACAAGATAATATATTATATTGATGAATCCATGCGCTCAGAAGACAAACAAAAAGCGATCAGATCTATAGATTTTTTAAATAATAGAATGTTAGATACGAATTATGCTGAAATTAAAGAAGCCCTTTCTGAGCTGCTTCAGAGTCAAACTCAAATATTAATGCTTACAGAGATAAATGATGACTATATTTTTACTTCAATTGATTCACCAATTGTTCCAGAAGAGGAATCTAAGCCATTTCGGTTATTGATAATAATAATTGGTACTTTTCTGAGTTTATTCTTTTCTAGTTTTTTTGTGTTGGCAAAATACTACTTAAATAAAAATTCTTAAGAAACTTTTATGGTAGAAGCCTCAGTCAATATTTTTAAAAGTAATAATAAAAAAATAGACATAAAAATCAGATCAATTTCTAAAAATGGCAACTGGTTTCTATATAAATTTCTAAACATTTTTTTTCAAATTTATCTGATGACTCAATTATTATTTGTAAGGTTGAGATAAGAAATGAATGATAATCTTTTGGTACCAGAAGATATAGTTTTAATTATAAAAATTATAGTTTTTTTTACTTATATATCAGCAGTCCTTCTAGATTTTTTTTCACAACAAAGACAATTCCAGGACTTATTTAAAAGTAATAAAATCGCAGCCGGTTATGTAATAAGGAATAAGCTTGCACTTGTATCAAGAGGATTTTCATTTGCTATTGCTCCGGCCCTTGGTTTTTTAGCATTAACAGTAAGTTATAAAGAACTCTTAGAGCTTTTTTTTATATCTAGTCTATTTGGATTTATATTAATTCTTGTTTCTTATTTTAACTTTTTGAGGAAATATAAATCTTTTGAGAATAAATTATCAAAGAAAATAAAAGTTATTTTTGCTGAAAGATTTATCGGATATGTTGCATTTGGTGTAGCCATAAATGCACCTTTTGTTTTAAATATAATTGCTGCTGCATTTCCTGATATGGGATTATGGCTTGTTCAAATGGCTCCAATCTTAACAGCTATTTCAACAGCATATATAATCTTCTATTATGATACTAGGCTTGCATCGTTGATTGATTCTGGAGACTTTGACTATCAAAATGCATTAAAGTTTCTAGATGAAAGGATTATCGGTAGGTTGATAGCATTTTTAATTATTACCTTTTCATATTTTTATATAATTTAGGAGAGAAAAAGTTTCTATAAATTTATTTGGTTTAGGTTTGTTTTTTCTGATTTTCCTGACAGGACTTGCAAGAAAAGACTTAATGTTAAGGGCTTTAAGCTTTTCTGCGGGTTTTTATGATCTGAAAGTTGTATTTATTGGTGAAACAGGACTTTCATTATTTTCAATTTTTGCACTTCTCTTCACACCTATAATTTTATTAAACAGGTTTTTTTCTAATTCCAGAAATAATCTTAAAAAATCACATATCTACTTGTTATTTTTTATTTTATATCTAGTGGTGTCAAAAATTTTTCCCTTTTATGCAGGCTCTGTAATGGTTCTTCCTTATACAAGTAATTATCTTGATCTAACCTATCAACCACTTCCAGAAGAAATATTTGGTATAAGGAATCTTTTTTTTCCAATTCTATATGTACTGACTGCAATTGCCATCTCAATTAAAGTTCAAACATATTTACAGTTTCTTAACTGCGTTAGTTCATTTATTTGGGGCGTATTAGTGATAGGTATTACAGGTATATTTTTTCAAATACTTGCAATTTCAAACTCTGAAATGTCAGCAAACTTAATTGCACTATTTACTTTTGGGAACTCATTTACCGATGAAATTCTAGCAAGAATAGACTATCAATCTTTCGCCGGACTCAAACGAATGTATTCATTTGCAGGAGAGCCGGGATATGGAGCAAATCTTTTTATATTTGCATTGGGAATTCTTTTAGTAACAAAAGATACCAATATAAAGAAATCAAGTTTTTTATATAACTCTAAAATACCAACTTTAGCATTATTAATAATGTCAATTATGACTCTTTCAACAACAGGAATTTTAGGAATTTTGATTACAATTTTTGTAATCATATTATGGGCATCTCAAAATAAAATAAGGTCGCTTTTATTGATTATAATTTTTTTAGGCCTTGCTCTCTTAATATTAATAATTTTTGATGATTTAAGAATCTATTTCATAGAAAATCACTTACTTAAATTAATTGGAGGAGCAGGTTCAGGAGCAATTAGATTTATAAATTTACAACACTCAGTTGAATTATTTTTTATAAATCCAATCTTTGGAATTGGTTACGGAAGTCATCGATCCACTACATTTATTCTTTCACTACTAGTAAATTTAGGATTAGTTGGAACCACAATTTTCTTTTTAATGATATTAGACCTTATTTTTAAAAAGAGAGATATTTCATTAAAAAAAGGAATATCTCGAGGACTATCAACTGCCTTATTAGTATGGATCATCCTATCTCCGATTTCTCAAACGGGAGTTGCACTCTTATTTCCATGGTTATGGCTAGCAATTGGCTTATTGATTTCATATCCTTCAAAATATAAAATCTTACATACTTTAAAATGACAAAAAATCCTCTGCTAGTAAAAATAAGAAACCTCCCTAAAAAAGTTTATGGAGTCATAAGACCTGTAAATTATGATGAGCCTTCATGTTTTGTAAACTCTTTTGCAAAAAGTGGCACACATTTGCTTTCTCAGGTATTTGATGAATCAAAGATTTTAAATGACTATGGGAGATTTATAACAATGGCCTCTTCAATAAGGTTTGTAAAAAAAACAAACTGCAAAGTATCAAAAGAAATTGCCAGAATCAGACCAGGAGAGCTAACCAAAGGACATATTTTTCATGAATCTACTTTTTCAAAACAACTTTTAAGAAATAAAATTCCAACTTTTTTTATTTATAGAGACTTAAGGGCGGTATTAGTATCTGAAATGTATTATCTCTCGCAAATTAATAAGTTTCATAGGCTTTCAAGCTATTTTTCAGGGAATTTAACTAAAGATGAATTACTTTCTATGACAATTGAAGGCTTGCCAAATGGAGGCCCAACGGGGCTTTATAAAAATATTAATGAGAGATTTAATCCTTTTCTTCCTTGGATAGAGGATAAAACAATATTGCCTATTAAATTTGAGTCTTTAAGAAATAAACCAGAAGAAACGATAGTTCTGATATGGGAGTACTTTAGAGAGAGAACTAATCTCGATTTAGATGTAAAAACATTAGTCAATAAATCACTTCTTTCAATTAATCCAAAAAGATCTCACACTTTCAGATCTGGAAAAACTAATAGTTGGGAAAAAGAATTTAGCACGAAAAATATTCAAAAATTTAATTATTACTGTAAAGAACTTAATGAAAGTTTAGGCTATTTCTAAAAATTTTATGAAAAAAAATTATGAAAGTTCTCCTAGATAATCTGCAGTGGACTGACAAGGGAGGAATTTTTATTTATTTCCAGGAACTAATTAAGACACTTAAACATAATAATATTCCATTTGAAACCTTTGTATACAATGATATGGAAAATAATGACGAAATAGTCATCCCAAAAAAAAATAGATTTTTAGAAAGATTTAGAAAATGTAAAATCAAATCATCGAAATATGATATTTATCATTCTTCTTACTATAGGCTACCTTCATGCAAGAACACTAAGATTGTAACTACAGTCCATGATTTCACTCATCAAAAATATTTCAATATATTTTCTTCCCTTATAAATTTAGTAATTAAACTAAGATCATTTAGGAAATCACATGCCTTAGTTTGTATTTCTGAGAATACAAAAAAAGATCTTTTAACTTTTTATAGACCAAAAGAATGGCAAAGTATTCATGTTATTTATAATGGTATAAGCAATGATTACTTTATGATTAATCCACAAAGCTATAATTATAAAAATTATTTTTTGTATGTTGGAAGTAGAAGTGGATATAAAAATTGGCCACTTGCACTGGATATTTTAAAAAAAAATAAAAGTTTTAAATTAGTTGTTGTTGGTGGTAGTCAAGATAAAGACTCTTTTTATAAAAAAATTGATAAAGAGCTGATAAAACAAATTGATTTTAGAGGTTTCGTAACTAACCAAGAGCTCAACGAGCTCTACAATGAAGCATTCTGTTTATTTTATCCTTCATCATATGAGGGATTTGGAATACCTGCAATTGAAGCAATGGCTGCTGGATGTCCTGTCATTGCAAATAATACATGTGAGGTATTTAAAGAAATTGCTCATAAAGAAATTATTTTTTTTGATCAAAAAAAAGAAAATGATCATATTTTAAAATTTGAATTACTTAAAAAATATAATAGAAAAAATCTTATTATCAATGGACTTAAAAAATCGAAAGAATTTAGCTGGACTCAATCGACAAATAAATTATTAGATGTTTATAGAGGTTTATCAAATTAGTGCTTAATTTGTGCCTTTTTAAATTATAAGAGCTTAGCCTCTATAAGCATTTTTCGACAAACATTTAAGTAAAAATGAATGAAAAATTAAAATTGCATTAGCTTTAATAACCTAAGAAAAATATATATCATGTAAAGTTTAGACTCTCTAAAGTAATTTTTTTCTAAATAAATATTTCAGAAAGTTAAAATTTTATTCAAATGAGGTAAAAACTTGAATGAAAAAGAATTAGTCGCTGTTATATTCGGCGGTACCGGATTTATCGGAAGCTTCTTTGCATGTCATCTTATTGAGTCTGAGGGATTTAAAAAAGTTTATGTATTTGATTATCATCAGATCCATGAAAAAAAATTATCTTTTAGGACAAAATTAATTAAGCAATATCCCGAAATACAAATTATTTATGGCGATGTAAGAAATCCGATTGATTGGATACCAAATGAAAAAATAGGCTTAATTGCAAATTTTGCAGCTATTCATAGGGAGCCTGGGCATGAAATATATGAATATTTTGATTGCAACTTAAAGGGTGCTTACAACGTTTGTAATTTTGCTGATAAGGTAGGTTGCAAAAAGATGATTTTTTCAAGTTCTATTTCACCATATGGTCCTTCTGAAGAATTGAAAGATGAGAGCTCATTGCCAGTTCCTGCCACAGCATATGGAAGCTCTAAGCTGGTTGCAGAAAAAATACATGAGATATGGCAATCTCAAATTCCGCATCAAAAACAATTGGTTATTGTCAGGCCTGGAGTAGTTTTTGGCCCGGGAGAAGGCGGGAACGTTTCAAGATTAATAAAGGCACTTAAAAAAAGATATTTCTTTTATACCGGTAATAAGAAAACAAGGAAAGCTGGTGTTTACGTCAAAGAACTTTGTAATGCAATGACTTGGGTATTAAAAAAAGAGAGTTCTTCTGACAAAGTTACAACTTTTAATATGTCAATGAATCCAGGGCCGTCTATAGAAGACTATGTGAAAGGAATATCAGAAATTCAAGGAGTGAATAATTTTATACCATCTGTACCAGAATTTTTTCTTTTAGCAGCCTCTTATATAATTGAATTATTTGCTAAACCTTTTGGAATAGAACATCCGTTTAGCCCGCTTAGAATTAAAAAACTAAATAGATCAAATAATATTTCTCCAAAATATCTTGAAGACAATGGATATAAATACTTATACACTCTTAAAAGTGCTTTAGAAGATTGGAAAAAAGATTGTCCTGAGGATTGGATTTAATATTTAAACAATTTTAAGGAGAGCTCAGAGTGAGGTTAATGAATTAAGACATTATGAAAATATTAGTACATGACTATGCTGGTCACCCATTTCAAGTTTCTTTGAGCAAGGAATTAAAAAAACTTGGACATGAAGTCGTTCATGCATATTTTTCAGAGGATAAAGGACCAAAAGGTGATATGGAATCAAAGGATATTAGGTTTGAAGCTATTACAATTCCCGGAAGTTATTCTAAATCAAATTTTATATCTAGAAGATTTGGTGATTTAAAGTATGGAAAAAAAGTTGGCGAGTTAATAAATGATTTCGAACCTCATATTGTTTTGTCAGGAAATACACCTACAGAGGCTCAAGAAATTATTCTTCAAAATTCTAAAAAAATAAATGCTGCCTTTGTTTATTGGTGTCAAGACTTTTACTCCATAGCTGCTGCAACAATTTTGGAGCGGAAAATACCAATAATTGGAAATATAGTCGGATATTACTATAAATATCTTGATAAAAAACAGATGGAAGGATCTGATCATGTAGTTTTAATTACAAAAAACTTTTTGGAACAAATAAGAAAATGGGACATCAGTGAAGACAAAGTTTCAGTTATTGAGAATTGGGGTCCATTAGGGGAAATTCAGAGTTATCCGAAAGATAATAAATGGACAAGAGAGCATCATTTAAATCCAAACAATGTTAGGGGAATCTATACTGGGACATTAGCTTTAAAACATAACCCAGAAATACTTCTAAATGCTGCAAAAAAAAATCCAAATGTTGAAATTGTTATTGTAGGTTTCGGAGTTGGATATGATTATTTAAAAGAAGTTAAAACTAAACCCGAAAATCTCATTCTAATACCCATTCAACCTTTTGAGCGTTATAGTGAAGTATTAGCTTCATCAGATTTTTGCATTGCAATAATAGAGGAAGAAGCAGGTAGATTTTCCACACCTTCGAAAACTCTTAGTTACCTATGTGCTGGAAAACCCATCTTGATATCAGCTCCAAAAAATAATTTGGCATCAATGATAATATCTGAGAACAAGTGCGGACTAGTATCTGAGCCATCTAATGAATATGGCATATCAGACGGGATTAAAGAATTGTTATCTCAAGATAACATAGAAGAAATGTCATTTAATTCAAGGACTTATGCAGAAAATTACTTTATAATTTCCGAAATTACGGACAGATTTTTGGATATTTTTAAGAGGGTTATAAAAATATGAGTAAGACAGCATTAGTGTGTGGTGGCGGAGGCTTCATCGGAAATCATCTTGTAAAAAGACTAAAGGCAGATGGTTACTTTGTTAGGGCATGCGACTTAAAATTTCCTGAATATGATGAGACAGAAGCTGATGATTTTTTACAGGGTGATCTGCGAGATTTATCTTTTTGTGAGAGAGTAATAGATAGAAAGTTTGATGAAATCTATCAACTCGCAGCTGATATGGGCGGTGCTGGTTTCATATTTACCGGAGAAAATGATGCTGACATAATGCACAATTCAGCAACAATAAATCTTAATGTTTTAGAGACTTGCAAAAAGAGAAATATTAATCATATTTTTTACAGCTCTTCTGCATGCATGTATCCTGAGCACAACCAGATGGATCCTGATAATCCCTTATGTTCAGAGGAGTCTGCCTATCCTGCAAATCCTGATAGCGAGTACGGTTGGGAAAAACTTTTCAGTGAAAGATTATATTTATCTTATGCAAGGTGTTACGGAATGAAGGTTAGAGTTGCTAGGTATCATAATATTTTTGGTCCATTAGGCACTTGGGATGGTGGCAGAGAAAAAGCTCCTGCTGCATTATGTAGAAAGATCGCATTAGCTGAAAACAACACAAGCATTGATATATGGGGCGATGGTCTTCAAACTAGATCTTTTTTATATGTTGATGAGTGCGTTGAAGGCTCATTGAGACTCATGCATTCCGATTGGGAGGGCCCGGTAAACATAGGCTCTGAGGAGATGGTTACAATTAACCATCTGGCCGAAATAATTATGGAAATTGCTGGAAAAAAACTTAATCTAAATCATATTTCCGGACCTCTTGGTGTGAGAGGCAGAAACTCAGACAATAGGCTTATACTAGAAAAGCTTAACTGGCAACCCAGTCAATCTTTAAAGGATGGACTCTTGCCAACATATCAATGGATTGAAAATCAAATTATGAGTAATCGTAATTGATGTGATTTCTTTTAGTCGTATTGACGGCACAGAGCCATACTCATTATTTCAAGATTATTATTTTGAAGCTGAAAGAAAAAAACAAAATAATATTGAAGCAATTGCGATATCCTCTTACCAAAAAGATATCGAAGAGGTTGATTCAAGATTTGTTAACCTCAAATACATTGAAGAAAATAGATGGTTTTTTTATACAAATTATAATTCACCAAAGGCAAAACAATTTGCTCAATCAGAAAAGATTAGTGCATTAATTTTTTGGAACTCCATTAACACACAAATCAGAATAAAAGCTAAAATTGAGAAACAGTCTCATAACTTAAATCAAAAATACTTTGAAAATAGGAACCCAAAAAAAAATGCTTTGGCTATATCTTCAAGGCAATCAAGATCAATAGAATCATTTGAGAGAATAGTTAAAAACTTTGAAAATACTCTAAAAAATGCAGATTTAGCTGAATGTCCAGCCTATTGGGGAGGATATTACTTCATACCGTATTATTTTGAATTTTGGGAAGGTAATGAAAATCGGTTAAATAAAAGAATAGCTTTTGAGAAGAATGGACATAGGTGGAAAGAATCTTTAAAACAGCCTTAGATGTAATTAATTATTTGCGATTATAATTTTTTAGTATAAAATTTCGGCTAATAACGATGTTTAATATATCTAACAATATCAATAAATCTAAAAGGTTCTAAAAATAGCTATAAACAAAAAAAACCTTTTGCCAATTAATGGCAAGATCAAAGCAGCCAAAGTTATGCTTATCGACGAAGATGGAAAAAAATTAGGTGAAGTTGATATTAATAAAGCATTAAGTGAAGCTGAAAAGAAAAATATCGACTTAGTTCAAGTATCTCCTAATAATTCAGCTCCGGTTGTTTGTAAACTAATGGATTATGGAAAGCATGTTTTTGCCAAAAAAAAGAGTAATTCGTATTCAAAGTCGAAAGCTAGTAAGTCTTCAATTAAGGAAATTAAGTTTAGACCCTCTACTGATACCGGAGATTACAATATAAAACTAAAGAAGATAAAAAGCTTTATTCTTGGAGGAGATAAGACTAAAATAAGCGTCCGATTTAGAGGTAGAGAGATTTTAAATAGTGGATTGGGCTTAGAGCTTTTAAATAAAATAAAGCAAGAGCTAGCGGATATTGCCCAAGTAGATCAGGAGGCATCTTTAGAGGGAAGGCAGCTTCTTATGATTCTTTCGCCAATAAAAAGAAAGTAAAATATTATAAATAAAGATATGGGATATAAGCTAAAAAAACATTCAGGTGCTTCTAAGCGTTTTAAAAAAACAAGCACATCTATTAAAACCAGAAGTTCTGGGAGGAATCATATTCTTTCAAAACAATCTACAAAAAGAAAAAGACATAACAGGGGACTTAATAAATTATCAGGGACTACTTTGAAAGTGGCTGGTAAATTAATTGATTAAATATGCCAAGAGTAACAAAAGCTAACACAGCCAAAGCAAGACACAAAAAAATTTTAAAAGCAACGAAAGGACACTACGGTGCTAGGAGTAGACTTTTTAAAACTGCCAAGCAATCAAATATTAAATCATTACAGTATGCTTTTAGAGATAGAAAAAATAAAAAAAGAAACTTTAGGTCTTTATGGATCTCACGGATAAATGCTGCGTCACAATCACATGGAATTACTTACTCTAAATTTATTAACGGGTTAAAAACAAGTAACATAATTCTGAACAGAAAGATTCTTTCAGATATTTCAGTAAATGACCCTTCAGCTTTTGAAAAGGTTATCAAAACTGCAATAAAGTAAAAATAAATGTCTTCTATGGACAAAATAAGACCACCATTATTTGATAGAGAATTTGGTGCATACCATCCCATAAATCAAACAAAAGACTTTCTTCTAACAATTTTAACTGAAAAAGGGTTTCAATTAGTTGATGGGCCTGAAATTGAGTCAGAAGAATTTAACTTTGATATGTTAAATATTAAAAAATCACATCCAGCGAGACAGATGCATGATACTTTTTACGTCGAAAAAAAAGATTTTGTTTTACGTACTCACACATCTCCAGTGCAGATTAGGAGTATGCTAGAAAAAAAACCACCATTCGCATTAACATCGGCTGGTAAAGTCTTCAGAAAAGATGATGATGCAACTCATCTACCAATGTTTCACCAGATTGAAGGTATCTATGTCGATGAGAATGTTACTTTTTCTAACCTGAAGCATCTTATTGAAAATATTGTTTATGAAATTTTTGATAAAAAGGTAGAAATCAGATTTAGACCCTCTTATTTTCCGTTTACTGAGCCATCTGCAGAAGTTGACATACTCTCAGATAATGGGAAATGGTTAGAAATTTTAGGATGTGGAATAGTTAATCCTATAGTTTTGGAAAACTGTAAGATTAATTCAAGAAAATTTAGTGGCTTGGCCTTTGGTCTTGGTGTAGAGAGAATTGCAATGTTGAAATATGGTGTCAATGACATAAGAAATTTTTATAAATCCAACTTAGATTTTTTAAATCAGTTTAAATGAAAATTATATTCAAAGATTTGATTAATCTTTTAGAAAAAAATCCTTCAATTGAAGAGGTTTCATCAAAACTTTTTCAACTGGGCCATGAACATGAGATTGAAAATGATATTTTTTTAATGGAGCTCACTCCAAATAGGGGTGATTGCTTTTCTCTCTTAGGGCTGGCAAGAGACTTATCTGCTTTTTATGGGCCCATTAAAGATATACCTATTTATGAAAAACAAATAGATGAACTAACTTTAAATTTTACGAACCTATGTAAAAGTGCTTGTCCAAGTATTTCTTTCTTAGAGATAGAAATAGCAAATGAAGTCAATAAATACAAACCCTACTTAGAAGATTATTTTGTAAAAATGAATATTAATAAAACAAATTTTTTTGCTGATGTTTCAAATTATCTTTCATATGAACTCGGACAGCCAACTCATTGTTTTGATAGAAAAAAAATTAAAAGTGATTTGATATTTCAAGAAATTGATCGTAAATCATTATTTAAAACTCTACTGGGCAGTGAAGTAACTTTAGAGGGAAAAAACTGTGTCTTTACTATGAATGATGAGATTGTTAGTTTGGCAGGATTAATGGGAGGCATTTCAACGGCATGTTCAGCAACAACAAGAAAAGTTCTTGTAGAGTGCGCTTTTTTTGAACCTGAATTTATTATTGGTAAAAGTCAAAGGTATAATTTAGTCTCTGATGCTGCTTTCAAATTTGAGAGAGGAGTTGACATACTCTCTCAAGAAAAAACATTAAGGCGATTTATTAAAATAGTATCTGATCATACGGAGATTATCTCTGTTAAACATAAAACTTTTACAGATAAAGAGTTTATTAGAAAAAGTTTAGAAGTTGATATTGATAAAATTAATAATATCCTTGGAACTGATTTAGCTAAAAACAGCTATTTAGATTTGCTTAAATCAATAGGGTTTGAGATTAGTAACAAAATATTGGTGCCACCTTTTAGACATGACGTAAAATCACAAAATGATCTTGCTGAGGAGGTTGCAAGGCTTTTTGGTTATAACAATATCCCAAGTAAACCAATTAATATTTCTAAAGAAAGGAATTTAATTGAAAATAATAAGGTTAACTATGTAAGAGATTATTTAATTAGTTCTGGATTTAACGAGATAATTAATTTCCCTTTTACCAAAAATCAAACTAAAGATTCATTAAAAATTGATAATCCTCTTGATTCTAATAAACATAATTTAAGGATAACACTTAAAGAATCTCTTATTGATAACCTTCTTTATAACGAAAGAAGACAAAAAGATTCTATAAAATTATTTGAGATATCAAATACATATAAAAAGAATAGAGATAATGGATTTCCAGATGAGTCCAATAAATTAGGTGTAATTGTGAGTGGAAGAGTTGGACAAAATTATATAGATTTTCAAAAAAAGATTGATGTAAAATTTATAGGAAATATATTAAATGAGTTTGTAGAATTGGATGCTAACATTGAAGAAATATCAAGGCATGACTTAGAAACTAAAAATAAATCCAAAATTTTTTATTTTGAAATAAATCTGGATGAAATAAAAATTAAAAATAATAATACTCACGAAAACAAAAGGTTTAATTTCGTTAAATATACAAAAATTTCTGATTTCCCCTCAAGTACAAGAGATTTCTCTTTTCTCATTTCAGATTTATCAAAGTACGAAATCTTTATGGATTCCATTAAGAAAATAAGTGATAAAAATGTAAAAGATTCATTCATTTTCGATTTCTATAAAAATGAAGCCCTAAATCAGGTTAAGGTTGGAGTTAGAATTTTGTTTCAATCAAATAATAAAACTTTATCTGAAAGTGAGATTTTTAAGAGTACAGAAAATATAATAAAACCAATCATCGAAATTGAAGGAGTATCTATTCCCGGCTTAGAGTATAATGAGGAAATATCGTGAATAATATGAGTAAAAGTATTTCCAGATTTACAAATTCTTTGTTAACTCTTTTCATAATTACGCTATCAACCTCTTCAGTAGGTCAACAAATTGATCCTTCTATTTTAAGCCAGCTTTCACCTGATCAAATTAAAATGGTGAGAGAAGCATATACCTCTCAAAATTCAACAGATATTGCTATTGAAGATATACCAGTATTGGATGAGACACTTGAGCCTATAGAACTAAAAGGTGATGTCAATAGATCTGAGGGTAAATATGGATATGATTTCTTCACTACTATGGCTACCTCAACAAGTGCTGTTGGCGATCTTCCATTACCAAATGACTATAAAATATCTTTTAGAGACCAATTAACTATAATTCTCTCTGGCTCTAGAGATAGTATTTTTGATTTAAGTGTTAAGCTTGACGGTACGATATTGTTTCCTGAATTAGGTTCAGTTTATGTAGTAGATAAAACTCTGGGCGAAGTTAAAGATATCTTAGCTGCGCTTATTAATAACTCTTATATTGGGGTACAAATTGATGTTTCCCTTAAAAATCTAAGTGCCAAAAAGATAACAATTGTTGGTGCTGTTAATACTCCAGGTACTTTCTTGGTAAATCCTTTTAGCACAATAACTAGCGCGCTTGCATATTCTGGTGGAGTATCAAAGATTGGAACCTTAAGAAACATTAAGTTAATTAGAAAGGATGGCACTATATTTTTATTTGATCTTTATGATTTATTGATTAAAGGTGATAGATCAAAAGATATTACAATTGAGGCAGGCGATACAATATTAATAGAGGCCGCAGAGCAGTTTGTAACCCTAACCGGAGAGGTTAGAAGGCCTGCGATATATGAAGTACTAGAAACAGAAACTATAGAAGATTTAGTTATTTTTGGTCTTGGATTTACTGAAATCGCAAATATATCAAACTTATCTATAAAAATCTTAGACTTGCAATCAACTTCAATCCTTCAGAAAACAACAAATAACCTTAAAGAAAGTCTTAAAGATGTGATAAATCTTACTGTTTATAACTTTGGAAATGAAGAAATAACCTCGATTCAAGTTCTTGGTGCCGTTGAAGAACCAGGTTTTTATGAACTTTCTGAAAATAATACTTTAGATCAGCTAATAGGAAATATTAAATTCAATACAGTTTATCCATGGCTAGCAGCATTGGAGCAGTTTGATAAAGATAAAAATATAAAATCATCAATATTGTTTAATATTAATGACCAAAGTACTTTTAAATCAATAAGATTACTTCCAAACGCCAAAGTAACTTTTTTAAAACTCAATGATAGAAACCCCAGCTTTATTGAACTTGATGGGCTTCAAAATGCTACCCAAAAAAAAATAAGTGAATATTCTTTAAGATTGAATCACAAAGGAGATTCTTATGATATCCCAGTATATGGGAAGTTTGAAACCCAAACTTTCATAGATTTGCTTGGTCTCGATATGAGTGACATAGACGATCAAGCAATTTATGTAAGCCCTTTGGAAAATAAAATAGAAAAAGTAAGTTATGCGTCGATGGAATATACTTCAACAAAATATAATACGATTACTTTTAAATCTCCGGTCAATGACTTAGTGTCTGTTACGATAGAGGGCGCTGTCTTATATCCTGGCAAATATACACTTAATTCAAACTCGACACTTCAAGATCTTTATAATCTTGCAGGTGAATTTAAAAATAATGCTTTTTTTGATGGAATAATATATATAAAAGAAAATCAAAAAAATCTACAAAAAAGAGCATTACTGAAAGCTCAAGAAACCTTGAATGAATCAATATTAGTAAATTCGCAAAAGCTTGAGAATGAAATTGATCCAAACTTTTTAATTTCGCTGATTCCTGATATAAATGAGGAGTTTTTGGGAAGAGTCACAGGATCATTTAGCCCAAATTCACGAGGCTCGCTCTCAACAACTTTAAACGATGGAGATTCAATTTTTGTTCCTATTATTCCAAACGCAGTTTCTGTATTTGGAGAGGTTCTAAATCCTTCAGCTATGAATTTTATAAAAAATATGAAAGCACAAGATGCAATTGATCTAGCAGGTGGCTATAAGGAATTTGCTGATAAGAAAAACATATATGTCATAAAAGCTAATGGTACTTCTTCTAGAATGAGTCGAAATATATTTATAAATAATATTGTTCTTGAGCCAGGAGATACAATTATAGTTCCAAGAAAAATTTTAATTAATTCAACACTTATAGAAGCAATTACTCCAGTAACTCAGATTTTATCTAATTTAGCTTTTTCTGCTGCTGCGATAGAAAATCTATCCAATAATTAAGAGAGAAGGTCTGTGCAGTACTTAAAATTTTTTTTAATTACCTTTCTATTTTTTAATATTAATAAAGTATTCACCGATAGTTTTTCTTATAACTCTTTCAATAATCACGGAAATGTTGGACTTATAAATATGCCAACAGCCAGATTCTTCAATAGCTCAGTCCATGGTATTACCATTTATGATGGAACTCCTGATCAAAAGATAACTCTCACTTCAAATCCATATGACTGGCTGGAGGCATCTTTTTTTTATACAAATATCCAAGGAAAGCCCTATCCTGGATCTGACTTTAATCAAGACTATAAGGATAAAGGATTTAATTTTAAAGTTAGATTAAAAGAAGAAGGTGTACTGCCTGCAGTTGCAGTTGGTATTAATGATATTGCTGGAACCGGTCTTTATGGATCAGAGTACATTGTTGCTAGTTATGGCATTGGTAATTTTGACATGCATTTTGGTATTGGTTGGGGCGCTTATGATGGTTCTAAATATCAATTTAATAATCCATTAGGATATTTAGATAATCGATTTAAGAATAGGGCACAAGTTGAAGATGGTTTAAGTGATACCGGATCGTTTCAGCCGGGCAGATATTTTTCTAGTGAAACTTCTTCACCTTTTTTCGGAATCTCATATCTTCTTAATGAAAATATATTATTAAAATTTGAACATGATACGACTTTTACTGGAGGAGAAATTGAATATGAAATTCCAAAAGAGCAGTATTCAATTGGTTTAGACTTTATTTCAAACAAAAATTTTAATTTAGGCTTATCCTTTGAGCGAGGTAATACTGTATCATTCAGATTTTCTTATAAAAATAACCCTTCTTCATCTCTAAAAAAATATACTTATCAGCCAGCAAAGATAAACGAGGGCGCTGATAATTATAAAAAATTAATTAAAAATCTTGAAAAAAATGGTATCGGAGTTAATAAAATTATCGAAACTTCAGATGCTTTGGGTCTTGAGCTAACACAATCAATACATCCCAATCTAGATGTAATAGAAGAAATAATCTTTGCAGCATCCTCTGATTCCGACATCAATAAAAACATTAAAACAGACCTTAAGATTGCAGATTTGTTGGTAGTTTCTGAAATCGATGAAAGTTTTAGTAATGAATCTAGACTGATATATGAAAGAGAGAAAACTTCAAAGTTAACTTCTACTAATAATTTTGTTTTTAGACCTTTCTTGGCTTCTAGGGAAGAGTTTTTTAAGGGCGCAATTCTTTTTGAAAATAATTTTGAATATGTAATTAAGGATAATCTCTTTTTTTCAAGTAA
>TARA_Y200000002_G_scaffold98358_1_pt1 | contig 17403 bp, 14 predicted proteins | sample TARA_Y200000002 | Tara Oceans TARA_Y200000002 (sample SAMEA2619388) | marine metagenome | biome: marine biome (ENVO:00000447); feature: surface water layer (ENVO:00002042); material: "saline water (ENVO:00002010), including plankton (ENVO:xxxxxxxx)" | depth 5 m | reverse complement strand
AAACTCAAAATTTTTATCTGATTTTTTTGATGATATTCTGCCAAATTGGATGTCCTTTAAATTTATTATGGAAGCAAAAAAGATATCTCAATAAAAACATTATCTAAATGAATAAAATGGATTTTATTAAAAAATAATTTTTCAATATATAATAATTGTTAATTTAGTTTTTATTTTGAAAAATATACCTTTTTGCGACTACAAAAAACTTTACCTTAATCATAGAAAAAATTATTTAAAAATAATTGATGAAGTTGCAAGCAATGGCGGATTTATAATGCAACAAGCAAAAAAAGATTTTGAAAAAGAACTATCTGAATTTATAGGTTGCAACTATACAATAGGAGTTGGAAATTGCACAGATGGTCTAGAAATAATTTGGCAATCTATAGGACTAAGGCCAGGTGATGAAATAATTTGCTCTTCACATACTTTTATAGCTACAGCATCATCTATTGTAATGGCTGGAGGAGTTCCTAAACCAGTTGATATAGGAGACGATAATTTAATATGCACAGAAGCTATTTCTGATGCAATAAATTCCAGAACAGTAGGAATAATGCCAACCCAACTTAATGGAAGAATATGTGATATGGATACGATTATTAATCTAGCTAATAAACATAAATTATTTGTTGTAGAAGATGCTGCTCAAGCTTTAGGAGCAAAATATAAAGGTAAACATTCAGGGACTTTTGGGATTGCTGGTGCTATAAGTTTTTATCCAGCGAAAGTTATGGGATGTTTTGGAGATGGAGGAGCTTTGATAACAAATAATTATGATACTTTTAATAGATCTCATCAGCTTCATGATCAAGGAAGAGATGTTTATGGAGAGCTTAAGTCATGGGGGAGAAATAGTAGATTAGATAATATTCAGGCGGCAATACTCTCATATCAACTTCAGAAATATCCTGCAGTAATTCAAAGAAGAAGAGAAATTGCTTCTTACTATCACAAAAGGTTATCTCCATTAAACGAGCTTAAGCTTCCACCACCACCACTTGAGGACTCAGATAATTTTGATATTTTTCAAAACTACGAATTCATGGCGGAAAACAGAGATGGATTAAAGAGACATTTAGAAGAGAACGGTATTAAAACTTTAATTCAGTGGAATGGTAAAGGGATACATCAATGGGAATCATTAGGCTTTACAGTTAAATTACCAAAAGTAGAAGATTTCTTCACAAAATGCATAATGATACCAATATGGGATTATCTAGTGGATGAAGAAATAAGATACATAGCTGATAAAATTATTTCTTTTTATCGAAAATGATTTTTACTAATTCAGTTAAAAAACGCATATTCGACATTATTTTTAGTTTCATTGGATTATTATTTGTAATACCACTTATACTCCCTTTTATATTTTTAATATGGTTACAAGACTTTGGAAACCCCTTTTACATAGCTGACAGAATTGGTTTGAATTTTAAGAAATTTAAAATAATAAAACTTAGATCTATGATAAATAAAGCAGATAAATCAGAAGTAGACTCTACAAGTGCTAATGATCCTAGAATAACAAAAGTAGGAGCTATTATTAGAAAACTAAAGTTAGACGAATTAACTCAACTTTTCAATGTTTTAAAAGGGGAAATGTCATTTGTTGGCCCTAGGCCTAACGTCGAGAGAGAAACAAATTTATATAGTAATTTGGAAAAAAAGTTATTAAAAGTAAAACCTGGAATAACTGATTTTGCATCAATAGTATTTTCCGATGAATCAGAAATCTTAAAAGGCCACCAAAATCCAGATATTGCATATAATCAGTTGATTAGACCAAGAAAAAACTACTTAGCCTTAACCTACATTAAAAATAAATCAATTAATCTAGATATCCAATTAATTCTCCTTACAATTTTCGCATTTGTTAATAAAAGAAAAACTCTCAATCTCTTAATAAGAATATTAAGAAGTTATAAAACACCAGAAGAAATTATTGAAATGGTAAGAAGGAATAATAAATTAACCCCTTTGGCTCCTCCAGGTTTGCAAGATATTATCTATTCAAGAGAAAAAGATAATCCGAAATAAGAACTTTTTCCACAACATTCAAAAAACGTACAAATCATTAATAAATTTAATTATTTTTTCTTCATTAGGATAATAATCTTTCTCATGAACTTCGGATGAGGGGGCTGGACAATCAGGAAGTGTTATTCTTCTCGGAGGATCAATTAGAGTATTTGTAGGAATTTGTTCAACTATTGAAGTGATTACTTCAGAAGCCATCCCACATGTTTTCCAACCTGAGTCAATTACTAGTAATCTCTTTGTTTTCAAGACAGAATCTAATATATTTTTAGAATTAAAAGGATTTAGAACTCTTAAATCCATAACTTCAGCCGCTATTCCCTCACGATTAAGTTTATCGGAAGCATTTAAAGCTAGAAGTGTTGAAAAACCAGAAGCTACAATGGTAATTTGATCTCCTTTCTTCAAACATTTAGGGGTAACAGAATTTAATTGAATTTCTTTAATAGGCTCTAAATTAGCGGTCTGCTCATATAACCACCTATCATCAATATAGATTACAGGATCTGGGCAAAGAACTGAAGAAATTAGTAGATCTCTTGCATCCTCCACAGTAGAAGGCATAACAACTCTAATACCAGGAATATGAGCGAACCAGCTATGTAAAGCTTGAGAGTGTTGTGCGCCTTGAGAACCGCCTCTATTAATAATAGATCTTATCGTGACCGGAGCATTTAATTGCCCACCAAACATATATGACCATTTAGCAGCTTGATTAACAATTGAATCCATTGCATACAACATAAAATCCATCCTAGGATGAACCACTATTGGCTTCATACCGCAAATAGAAGCTCCTACGGCAGCTCCAGTGCATGCTGACTCTGAAACTGGGGTATCAATTATTCTCTCTTTTCCAAATTTTTTGTCTAAATTCTGCATAGTATTTCCTACGTACCAAGGACTCCATAAACCTTGACCTATAACAAAGACTTCAGGGTAATTTTTCAATAAGTAATCAAAGCCACTTAAAATTGCATTTGAATAAGTAGTCTTAATCATCTTTGTAAACATTATCTAAAAGTGAATTTCTATGAGGAAAATCATCTTTGATAGCTTTTCCCCAACTTTCCTCAATCAATTCTTCAACTTTTGAATCTAAAGTAAGTTGATTTTCTTGAGTCCAAATTTTTTTATCCATCATTGCATCCTTTAATCTTTTTATTGGATCTCTTTTTTTCCAATTTAATAAATCTTCTTTTGACCTTGCAACTCCAACATCAATATCGTCCCTCCAATCAACATGCCCAAACCATCTATAGGTTATTGCTTCAATTAGATAAGGCTCAGGCTTTATTCTCATCTTCCTTATAACTTCTGATGAATTTCTATAGACTTCAAGTACGTCATTACCATCGATAAGCTTTGTTTTTATTTTATGAGCTTTTGCAAATCTATTAATTGTATTTGAGGGTTGTCTTAAGCTGATATGCATATGACTTGAGAACAAATTATTTTCTACAACAAATAAAATAGGAATATTAGAAATTCTTGCAAAATTTAATGACTCATGAAATACACCTTCTTCAGTTGCTCCATCACCCAAATAAGAAATTGCAATATCCCCAGATTTTTGTAATTTTGATGCTAATCCTGCACCAAGAGCTAAAGGTACTGTTCCTGTAACAATTGGTACCGATCCCAAAAAACCTTTTGATTTGCTCGCGAGGTGCATCGAACCTCCCATTCCAGCTGAAAAACCTGTTTTCCTGCCTAAAACTTCTGCGAAAAGCTTATGCAAATCTTTATCTACTCCAAGAATATGAGAATGGGATCTATGTGCACCGAAAATCCGATCAGTATCTCTCAAATTTTTTGAAAGACCTACTGCTACAGCTTCCTGACCTACTCCTAAATGCACTGGACCTTTTATTAAGCCATTTTTTTTCGCTTCAGCAATCTTTATTTCTGCAGCTCTAATAAGACTCATGGATAAAAGGAAATCTACCAAATAAGAATGTTTCATTTCAGAAATATTAAGCTCTGCAAAAATATAATTAGGATTCTCAATAAATTTTTTCCCACTTTCAGGTGAAATAGAAATAATTTTTTCCTCCTTTCATTAAAATTTAGTATACGAATATTTTTATATAAATAATTTAAACATAAAAAATTTTTTTTTAAATTGTAAAAATACTTTTAATAAGCTTATTGATGTTTAATTATCTTTTCAAGATTATATACTAGTTGATCATAAACTCTTTCATAACTGAACTTTGTCTCATATAATCTCTTTGCATTTGCAGATCTTTTTTTTAATTCTTGAGGTGATTCAATTATATCCATTATGTTTTGAGCCAAAGTTAATGAATCTTTTGGAGTGTAGTTCCATCCTATTTCATGTTTTTTAACCAACTCGTAAGTAAATCCTCTTAAAGGAGAGAGTACTGGCAATCCTAAAGACATGTAGTCAATATATTTATTAACTAAATTTAATTCGTAGTTTTTTATGTTTTTATATGGAGCCAAGGCAAGATGACATATTGACGAAATTTCTATTGCTTTTTTTCTATTTATCCAGCCTAGAAAAAAAACATTTCTAATATTATTAAAGATATTTTTTATATAGTTTTCGCTCCCTCCTCCACCTGCTATAAAAAATTTGATCTTTATTTTCTTTTTATTAAGAATTTCAATACTTTTTTTTATTGTCTCGAAATCATATACTGACATCAAAGAACCAACAAACAAAATATTTAAACATTTTTTGGGATCTGTTTTCAAAACATCTAACTTTATTCTTTCATCTTCTTTCGGAGGCACTATGGGAGAGGAGAAAGTCTTTGGGTCTTTATTTTTGAATACCCTTGTCAAGATTTTATTTTGATAATTCTCTTTTAAATAATTTGCAATTAATTCTGTTGGTCCAGTAATGTAATCAGCTAAAGATGCTATAAAGATAGAATAAATTCTATACGGAAAAAATAAAAACTTAATAAATTCTTTTTTTAGGATATTAATCTCCTCTTTATCCCAAAAAATATCTGGCCAAAGATCTTTTATATCTATAACTATTGGTATAGATTTCAAATAAGAATAAATAATAGCTATTAAAGACCATTCAATTGGAGGAAAGCCCACAAACAAAATATCTGGTTTATCTTCCCTTTTAAAAAGATTTATTAGTAAATTAAAAGAAAGTATATGGTGGTCAAATAATCTTCTAATACTAATATTAAATTTGTATCCAGGAGAATCAATGAGAGTTTCTATAATTTGAGAATTATTTTTATTTTTAATATTTTCTCTAAATCTTTTTTCTTGATGAAAAAATCTTGTTGAAATAATCTCAACTTTATGTCCTTTTGAAACTAAAGCTTTACTTAAATTTATAGCTCGCATTGGCCTTAATTGGTCACCATCACAATTCAAAGGTTCTCCAGTTTGAAGTATCCAAACAAGCATTAAATTTTTTCCTTAAGCTTATCATTTAATTTGTAATAAAACATTTGTAAATAAAAATAAGCTTAAATTCTTCCAATAGAAATATGATCTGATTTTAAGAACTTAAATAATATAGAAATACCAAATTTATATTAAGACATCATTAGTATTATGGTCCCAAACTAGTACTAGAATGCGAGTATATTTATACTCAAAAAAATACATATAAATAATTTTTCTTTTGTGCCCATAATGAAAATAAATTATCTCCTTGAGAAGGTTTATAGTTTTCCAAGAGTATTTAGAGTATTACTACTTATATCTATTGATATTTTAATAATTTATTTTTCTGTTTTACTTACGTTTAACTTTGATTTTAATAAATCAAACTATATCAATTTGCTTTTTATAATTTTAGGCTTTTTTTCAACATTAACTTATTTTTTTTCTGGATTTTATTTAAACATAACTCGATATATTGGGAGCCAAACATTTTATAAATTTGCCAAAAAGAATTTAATCATAATTTCTTGTATATATTTTTTTGGTGTTTTATTTAATTATAAATTTCCAAGTATTTTCTACTTCTTAAAACTACATATTATCCTAACATCGTTAATTTTACTTTTAAGAATCTTCATAAGAGATTTGGTAATGAAATTCTCAAAAGATAAAATTATTAATAATTTAATAGGGATATATGGTGCTGGAGCTGCGGGGACTCAGTTGCTAGCATCCTTAAAACTTTCAGGCAGATTAAATACTATAGCTTTTTTTGATGATAATCCTAAGTTATGGGGCACGAAAATTAACGAAGTAAAAATATATTCTCCACATCAAATTTACAAATTTAAAGATAATCTAAAACAAATACTGTTAGCAATACCATCTATCGAAATTTCGAGGAAAAGAAAGATAATTAAAATGTTACAAAATCTAGAATTACCAATATTGGATATCCCCTCAATAGATGAAATAACAAAAGGAAAAACCAAGATAGATGCACTTAGGCCAATCCCAATTGAGGAACTTTTAGGAAGAGAAGTGATAGAGGCCCAAAGTGATTTAATGAATTTAGCAATTAAAAATAAAATAATTCTGATAACTGGTGCTGGTGGATCTATTGGTAGTGAATTATGTAGACAAGTAATTCACCATAAGCCAAAAAAAATTATTATTTTGGACATTAGTGAAGAGAATCTTTACAAAATTAATGAAGAACTTTTACAAATAAATAGTGACAATATACAAATATTATCAACTTTAGGTTCAAGTTCTAATTTTAATTTAGTTAATAAAACTATTAAAGATAATAATATCGATATTATTTTTCATGCTGCTGCTTATAAGCATGTTCCAATAGTAGAACTAAATCCTATAGAAGGTATCAAAAATAATATTTTTTCAACAGTTACAGTTTGCGAGGCTTCAGCTAACAACCATATTGAAAAACTAATTTTAATTTCAACTGACAAGTCTGTTAGACCTACAAACATAATGGGGGCATCAAAACGGGTCGCAGAATTAATTGTTCAGGCCTATGCCGAAAAAGAATCTATAAAATCACATGAAGATAGTACTTACAAAGAAACACTATTTTCAATGGTAAGGTTTGGCAATGTGCTTGGATCTTCAGGGTCTGTTGTCCTAAAATTTAAAGAGCAAATAGAATCAGGTGGGCCTATTACCTTAACTGACGCAAATATAATTAGATATTTCATGACAATAAAAGAAGCCGCTCAACTTGTTATACAATCTTCAGTACTTTCTGAAGGGGGAGATATATTTTTATTAGATATGGGAGATCCAGTAAAGATACATGATCTTGCTAAACAAATGGTTAACCTCAGTGGACTTTCCATAAAGAATAAAAATAATATAAACGGAGATATCGAAATCATTTCCACTGGACTAAGACCAGGTGAAAAATTATATGAAGAACTGCTGATAAATGCAGAATCCAAACCCACATCAAACCCGAGAATTTTTAAAGCTTACGAAAAATCTATAAAATTTTTAGTTGTCGAAAAGATTTTAAAAGAGTTGAAATTCCATCTTGATAATTATAATCTTGAAGAAAGTTTGAAGCTTCTTAAAAAGCTTGTACCAGAATGGAAAAAAAATAATGGTCTTGAAGATAAGTAATAATATAATTATTAAATAAATTTCAATGTAAAAAAAACACTCATCTTCTTTGGTAATAAGAAGAATTGAAGTATTCTTTGTACCATTTAGCAAACTTCAAAATACCTGTTCCTAATAAAGTTTTAGGACTATAGTTTACCCAATCTTTTAAAAAATTAATATCAGCCAATGTTTCCTGGACGTCTCCAGGCTGCATTGGTTTCATTATCTTGACTGCCTTAATACCCAATGAAGATTCTAATAATTCAATGAAATTCAAAAGATTAGTTGGATGATTACTACCTACATTGAAGATCCTGTGAGGAGCAAAGGATGTTGATGGATCTGGCTCATTTTCATGAAAGTGAATATTTGGATATGGAGTCTTTAAACAACATTTATAAATAGCATCTACTACATCATCTATGTATGTGAAATCCCTTGACATATTACCATTATTAAAAACATTAATTACTTGTCCTCTTAGCATAGAATCTGCAAAAATCATTGGCGCCATATCTGGCCTACCCATAGGTCCGTATACAGTAAAAAATCTCAATCCTGTCATAGGAATTTGAAAAAGGTGACTGTAAGAATGCGCCAACATTTCGTTAGATTTTTTTGTTGCAGCGTAAAGACTTACTGGATGGTCAACAGAATGAGCTTCATTAAAAGGAGTAATTTTATTACCCCCATAAACTGAACTACTTGAGGCATAAATCAAGTGCTCTACTTTATAGTTTCTACATCCTTCAAGAATATTTAAAAATCCTACAATATTACTCTCTATATAACTAGTGGGATTTTCCAATGAATATCTAACTCCTGCTTGTGCAGCCAAATTTATAACAATATTAGGTTTATATTTCTCAAAAATTTGGTCTATTTCTTTTGCATTTTCTAAATTTACCCTACAAAATCGCCAACAATTATTTTGAGCAGTTTGTTCAATATTTTTAATCCTTTTTTGTTTTAAAAGAGGATTATAGTAACTGTTTATATTGTCTATTCCTATAACTTCGCAATTTTCTGACAAAAGCTTTTTGGCAATTCCAGATCCTATAAAACCTGCTGCTCCCGTTACAAGAATTATCTTTTTATATGCAGTCATATTTAATAAAAATCAAAATGTAAATATGCTATATCCCGAACACTTTTATCTTTTACCAAATCTATCATGGTGTCTAATAATAATGTCTTCATTTCTTTTATAACCTTTATATTTTTGGATTTATGCTTAAAAAGTTTAACTTTTCTATAAATTCACTTACAACACCTTCTCCTCCTTTCACCTCCAAGTGAAATCTTGATACTATTTTTAAATCTTTATGACAGTCTTTTACTGCAAAAGAAAAAGGAATTAGTGAGCAGCAAGATATGTCACTTTCATCATCGCCAATGTAAGCTACATTTTTAACTTCCAATTTCATTTCACTTAGGAGCTCTAAACAACCTCTCTTTTTATCAGCTTGTCCAAATTTTACAAATTCTACTCCCAATTCTTTTGCTCTAAATCTTAATGGAGTAGAATCTCTCCCGCTAATAAAACCAACTTTAAAACCTTTAGATAAAAGTTTTTTTATAGCTAATCCATCTTTAACATTAAACGATTTCAATTGTTCCCCATTATCTCCATACCATACAAGACCATTAGTTAATGTCCCATCTATATCACAAATCAGGGCTTTTATATCGTTAGATAATAATGCATTTTCTGCTTTTATAAAATCATCTTGAGTATCAACTCCTATTGTCTTATTTTTTGTAATGAGCATTCTTATTGACATATTATTTTCTAACCATTGCAGTTGTTCAAGATCCTCAAAATTTGCAAGAAAGCTAGATTTTATAAATTTTATCTTCTCTAATGCATCTCTTTTAAATGCGTAAATACCTTTATGAGAGTAAAAGGCTTTAGCTCCGTAAGGAATTTTTGATCTACTGAAATAAAGAGCATATTGATTTATATCAAAAACTACTTTTACATTAGAGGGGTCCTCAGCCTCTAAATTATCAACTTCATGACAAATTGAGGCAATATCAGAATCCCCAGATTTTATCATTTCATATAAATTACTTAAATCTAGTGGGTTAACTAAAGGTTCATCTCCCTGAAGATTAATAACAAAATCAGAATCAATACTATCAAGAATTTCTAATATTCTTGCAGTGCCATTTTTATGAAATTTATCTGTAAGGAAACATTCGACTCCTAAAGAATCTACAAAATCTTTGATTATCTTATCCTCTGTTAATACTATTAAAGATGCTTCAAAATTGATATTCTGAGCCAATTCAATAACCCATTTAAGTAATGGTTTGCCTGCTATCTCCTTTAAAGGTTTATTAGGTAATCGAGATGATCCCATTCTTACAGGGATTAAAATAGTACATGCTCTACTTTTCATTGAACTATTACTTTGAACCAGTTCATTATATTTAACAACGTACTTTAATAACAATAAATATCTTACTCAATCTGAATAATATCCTGATTCTTTACTAGATTATCTATCTCACACACTTGATCTATAAATTCCGGAATTACACTAGATGGAATTAATGATGGGCCATCACATTTTGCAAAATCAGGCTTCTGATGTGCCTCTATGAACATTGCATCGATAGATGTGGCGGTGACTGCTTTAGCCAAATTTAAAGCATATTTTCTTCTTCCGCTTGATGCCGAGCCACCTTCATTTCTAAATTGTAAAGAGTGCGTAATATCAACACAAACTGGTTTTTTTGTTTGTTCCTTAATTATTTCGAGACCGATAAGATCAACTATTTGTTGATTATATCCATGCATACTTCCTCTCTCACAGATAACTACATCTTCAGATCCGAATTTTGAAAACTTTTGAACTATAAACTTAATCTGATCAGGTGAAATAAATTGAGGTTTTTTAATATTAATTGGTTTAGCTGTATTAGCTAGGGCTTGAATTAGATCAGTTTGACGTGCCAAGAAAGCAGGAAGTTGAAGCATATCGCATACTTCTGCGGCTTTACTTGCTTGATATGTTTCATGAATATCTGTAAGAATTGGAACTTCTAAAATGTTTTTGATTTCGGTTAACATCTCTAAACCTTTACTAAATCCTGGTCCTCTATAACCATCAAAAGATGTTCTATTTGCTTTATCAAAACTTGCCTTAAAAATATAAGAGATTTTATTTCTTTTACAAGCTTCTTTAAATTTCGTGCCTATTTCAATAGCCTCATCAATATCATTTAGAACATTTATACCTCCAATAATTGTTATTTTTTTAGATTTTCCAATATTAATCGGGTAGGAATGCATTATGGAAATATTATGGTTATCAATTTATCGTAATAAACTAACATAATTTCCCTTTTAATATATACTTATTTCTCTTCAATACTTTAAGAAAAGTTGTTAATCTTTTTTTATTAAATTTTGTGGCCTATAAAATATACATCTTGTTTATATTCTTTTCATTTACAAATTTCTACTTAAAATTAGGCTTTTAGGTTATATCATTATTAAATATATCTATATTTGATGAGACCAACTGAAAGAATTAAAGAAGCGCAAAGGGTATTAGAAGCAGAGGCTAAAGCTATTTTTGCTTCATCTAAAAAAATAAGTTTAAATTTCTCTAAATGTATTGACTTAATTATTGATTGCAAAGGAACAGTAGTAATATCAGGCATTGGTAAATCGGGAAACATTGGTAAAAAAATAACTTCAACCTTAGCCTCATTAGGTACACCCTCTATCTTTCTTCATACTTCGGATGCTTTCCATGGTGATCTTGGGATATTAAGAAGAGATGACCTTTTAATTTGCATCTCAAATAGCGGAGAAACTGATGAATTAGTAAGACTTTTAAACTACGCCAATAGGAACGCCATTAAGAGCATTGCAATTACAGGGAACATAAATTCAACAATAAGTAAAGAAGCATATGTCAGCCTTAATTCATCAGTAGAAAGTGAAGCTTGTCCTTTAAATTTAGCTCCCACATGCTCTACTTCAGTTACCATGGCACTTGGAGATGCATTAGCCAGTATTTGTGCAATGGAGAAGGGATTCAAAGAAATTGACTTTGCAAGATTTCATCCATCAGGGAGTCTTCATAAGCTGAATTTTGAAACTATAGATAATATTATGAATAATGAAAACCTGCCAATTTGTGAGAAAAAAACTTCCATAAAGGACGTAATTATAGAAATATCTAAAGGTCAACAAGGTGCAGTTTTTGTTTGTGAAAACAAAAAGCTTTTGTGGGTATTTACTGATGGCGATCTCAGAAGATGTATTGAAAGCGGGATTAAACTAACTGCTCAGATAAAAGATCTTAAATTTACACTTCCTTTAATTACTAAATCAGGTTCAAAAGTTTCCGAAGCACTAGATTTAATGCAATCAAATAATATATCAATCCTACCAGTTGTTGATGATTCTGGATTGCTTATAGGCTCTGTAAAATTATCACAATGCATATAAGTATTTACAAAATTTAAGCATCATTACAAGGATTTTCTGATCTTTTTAGTGCATTTAAGAATAACTTTTCTCTAACATCTGAATTATCAAGAAGAAAAGATATTTTCTCAATCCAATCATCAATATTATTATCCAATAAAATACCATCATGATTATGATTAATAAAGCCACGAAATGGTTTTAAATTACTATAAATCCCTACTGCTTCTAGTCTAGTAATATCAAAAAACTTGGTTGGTGATCTAAAATTATTAAAATTTGATTTAAAAATTGGATTTAATACAATATCCACCTTACCTGTAGTGGTATCAAAAAAAAATGTTTCCCAATCTAATGGATATGACATTTTTATTCTTGGAACAGATCTAAAATAATTTCTCCATTTTTTATTTACATAAATTTCAATAAGACAATCATTTCTTTGTTGCTGTAATTTCTCAAAAAGTGTCTTTAACCAGTACAACTCTTTAGTGTGAGAACTAGTCCCAAGATATGCAATTTTATAAGATTTTTTTAATGGGTATTTTTGATTATAATCTAACTTTAATAATTGAATATTGATATTATTGTTCGGAATTTTTTGCTTTACTTTTTCTCCTAGTAATTTATTAGTTACCCAGATTTGATTAATAAAAAGATTAAAGAAAAATTTATAACAGTAAATATTGATGAAAATTTTTATTTTATAAAGAAAAGGTAGTTCTGAGAAGATATTTAAATCAAGTAAATTATCGTCAAGGAGTAAAATTATTTTTATTGATCTCCTTTTTAAAACAATAAGATCAATAATAATATTGAATGGTATGTATCTTACTAAGATGATTGTTTTGAAGTTATTTAAATAATTTTTTTCAAGTTTTCTAGGATTTACAATTTTTGAAATCCCAATATTAAGCCAATAAAATATTGTTGGGCTCACTCCATTGGAAATGACCGCTATAGGTTTATCTAATAAATCAAAGTTTACTAATTTAATAATTTAAGAAATGATATAGACCTTTTCATTTTATAATAGTAAGTTTTAATTAAGAAACAAATACTCTTTGGAATTTAATAATAAATGTACGATTTTTTTACTAAAAATTTCGGTAATTATATTATTGAGAACTCAAAAGAACATTTAATATATCTCATTCCTGGCGAAAAATTAGCTATACAATTTGATTGGTATGGAGATCAGCGAGCAGAAGCATTCAACATATTTAAAACAAATCAATTGAAAAATGATATTGAAGAAAGAGATTTTTTCTTTCAACATATGATCATTTGGAATAAAGAGAAAAAGCAATTGGCTGGAGGCCAAAGATTTTTATTTAGCCAAAAGGGGTTAGTTAACAATAAAGAATATTCTTATTTAGAGTCTTATCATCCTGGTACTTTCGAGAAAATGAAAAATGAAAATTTTTGCGAAATAGGAAGAACATTTGTAATGCCTAATTATCAAAATAAGAAAATACTTAAAGAGTTGATTAGAGGATTTGTAAGAATACCTGAGTCAAAAAAGATGAATATAGGTATTGGATTAATAAGTTTTGATCATAGATTACTAAATAAGGATTGTATAAATGCTTTTTTAAAGATTTTAGAGCTTTCAAATAATCATCCTTTAAATTTGCCAAATGGGAAATACCTATACGAACATAAAATTGATTATGAAATTGATTATGAGAAATTTACTCTCGAAGCAAAAAATATTAAATTTATTGAAAAAGAATTAAAAAAAATTGATAGTAATTTTCAAATACCTCCAGTATTAAAACCATATTTAAGATATTGCGAAGTATCATATGAAAATTACTCTATAGCAAAAAATTACAATGGAATAATACAACTTCTATTTTCAGGCAGATCAGAAAATATCACAGATTATCAAAGGAAATATCTTAAAGAATATTGTTAACAAAAATTTCTTAAGAATCTGAATAAAAAAGGCAAAGTTCTAAATGTAAATCTTCAAAACTTGTATAGTCTTTTGGATTGAAAACTTTAACTTTTTCTATTTGCAGAACTAATTTATCAGAACATATCCTTTTTAAGATATATTGACCAATATTTCTATCGTATTCAATTTTCGCTTCATCATCGAAAATAAATTTCCAAGCTATAACTTTTAGATTATTAATCATTGATAACTTAGATACACTTTTTGATAATCTTTTGATAATTGATGTATAAATAGATCCACTTGGATAAATAAGCACATATTTATCTTTTTTACAGATTCTATCTAAATACAAATAAGCTGATTTTCTATCATTAAAATTCAAATGATCAAAACAATAATGACCATAATTTTTCAATGAGACCTCAAAAAATGGAAGAAAGTTTTTCAAATGTTTATCAACTGTTGTAATAGTTTTAATTTTAAAAAAGTGCTGCGCTACAAATATATCTAATGGATTATCATGATTCGATATGTGTATACCTTTTTTAAGGTATCTTTTTTTTAAATTTTCATCAATATCATAATTTATACCAAAAGAAAGTGAACAAAAGTAAGTTGCAGCATTAAATACATTTTTTGCTTCGTTCTTTAATTTAAAAAAAATAAAAATTAACTGAATTAAATATAGTAAGTATGAAAAAGTAAAAATATTTAATCTTAAAATTATATTTGATAATTTATTTATATTTAATTTTTTCACTTTTTAATGATAAAAACGTTCTTGAATGGAAAAAATCCATCAAAATTTCCATTTATCTGCGAATTTTCCAATATATATTTGTAAAATTTGTTGAATAATAATTTATCTACAGGGGATGGATTTTTAAAAAATGACGCTAAATCTTTTTGGTCTGAAAGACCTTTTATGTTGTAAGGAGTAATACCAAGTGATTTCACAGGGACAGAATGAAAAAGTGATTGATATCCAACCGTACTATTTATAAGAACTGTTCCTTTACAATTTGAGTTTTGGAATAACTTAGATAAATAATAGTCATGAATATAAAATACATTATTAAAAACACCAAACTCTTTTGCTATTTTTTCAATTTGATTATGGTAATTTGTATATCCTCTATCTCGAGGGTGATGTTTAAAAACAAGATTGATATCATTTCGGTTTGCTTCAGCAAAATCTTTAATTACTTTATAGATAAATTTTTTGTTATCTTTAAAATCAGATCCTTCCGTTATTTGACTGTCAGTAGAAACTTGTAAAATAACTACATAATAATTTTTACATGAAAAATAATTTTTTAATTTGTATTCGGTAAAAAAGAAAAAGTATTTTAAAAAGAAACCCTTTATTTGAAACCAAATATATATTGGTTTTGGCTGCAATTTATGTTGATATTCCACTATTCTATAATTTTTAAAACAATGGTTTATAAAAGATATTGACTTCCAAATCTTTCTTATCCGAAAACGGGCATGTTTACTGGCAATTGGGAAAACTTTATATGAATCTTGTCTCGAATAAAAATCTTTATTTTTAATAAATCCACTATTATAGTTAATTCCTTCTTTTTCTAAAGTCACAAAGTTGGGTCTCAAATATCCAAGTTCAAAAATGTGAGAATTGATATTATTACCTTCTTTTTTTAGTTCATTTATCAAATCTAAAGCCTGCTTATGAGGAATTAGTACATTACCGTACATAAAAATATGCTTTATTTCGTAATTAATAAGAATTTTCCTTAAGAATTTTTTAAAATAATTTATATCCTGACTATATTTTATTATTCTTGATTTAGGAAAACCAAATTCATGTAAAGGGAACAAAATTTTATAAGTTCTTACATTATTACTTTCTAAGTAGTTAGATAATCTGGCAAAAAAAGTTCCAATAGGACCTACTAGAAACAAACAATTTCCTTTAATTAAAACTTTTTTTACATAAAGTGGTCTTCTGTAATTAGTAATCATTTATTTAATTATTTTCAAAAAGTGGTCCTTTAAAATACCCCAATATTTAAATACAATTTGCTCCAAATTTCTCTTCCCACTACTTTCAAGTATCTCATGAAAAATATTCTCTATTTCAGTAAGGCAATTAAACTTCATGCTTGAGTAAAAAGGATATTTTATTAAAGTAACAAAAGTCAATTCTTCTAATGTTAATTGCCGAGTTCTTCTTTTTGCCCATTTATGGTTTTTCAAATAGTCTTCTGTTAATCCCCAACCCGCATAAAAAGGCAACCCGTAAGTTATTACTGATATTCCTCTTAATAAGGCTTCAAATCCCCCTAAGGAAGTAAATACTGCTATCCTATCAACTTTATTGAGGAAGTCCTCAAGTGAAGTTTTGTAAGCTATGAGGTCAGCATTCAAATTAATAAATTCATCTTCTTTACCTTTAGCTCTAAGACCGTATTCAGTATCTGGATGTGGCTTATAAACGATATATGAATCTGGGTAATCTTTTCTAACCTGCTCAACTAATGCAAAATTAGTTTTTGGGATAGTATGGTCAGGGACTCCATAAATTATAGAATTATCACTTTCCACTTGACCAAGGACACCAATAATCTCTTTATTTTTAATATTTTTTGGAAAAGTAATTTTTTTAGTTAGCTTAAGGTTATATTTACTAATTTGTAATTTGATTATTAAATCTATAATTCTCCTCGCTCTAATTATTTCATTATTATTAACACTACTATTTTGTAATAGATCCTCTAGATCACTTGCCTTACTAGCATCATAATGTATACCCTTCTTATCAAATAAAAGGCTTAATGGGGGAGTTAGGTCACCACCAAGTCCCACAGATCTGATAAATCCATCTTCTACTGAAATAAAATTATCTAATTTAGAAATATTTTTTTCAATTGTTTTATTTTTACCCCATACAATAATATTTTTCATTTTACGATTGAATCTTTTGAAAAATTTAACTCTTTTGCCAGTAACCGGATAAACAAAACGGTTGATTTGTCTAGCTTTCCAAGGTGTTAAATTTATAGCTTCTAAATCTCTTGGGAAAAATTTAGAGACTTCTCTCGAAAGATTAATATATTGCATTATTTCTTCAATTTCACATTTTTTTTTGGTTCTTGGATCAATACAAATTTGATACTTTACTAAAGAAGAAAACACAAGCTGTTCAAGTGTAATATTAAAATCTACCTTTTCATTATTTATATTATGGTCAATAGTTAATCCAAGTCCTGAATAAAATGGTTTACCAAATACATGAACATCCTTTCCATAAATTAAAGCTTCAAATCCAACTTGGCTAGTAACTACGCATACTGCTGAACTAAACTCTATTAATCTATTTATTTGGCCAATATCTCCAATAACAATTGTGTTATCTTTTGGGTAATTAAATACATCAATACATCCTTTTTTTTTGTAATTTATTACATCAGGATGACTTTTAATAACAATTTTATGATCAGGCCAATTATTGGCTGCAAATTCAAACATT
>TARA_Y200000002_G_scaffold365752_1_pt1 | contig 17481 bp, 18 predicted proteins | sample TARA_Y200000002 | Tara Oceans TARA_Y200000002 (sample SAMEA2619388) | marine metagenome | biome: marine biome (ENVO:00000447); feature: surface water layer (ENVO:00002042); material: "saline water (ENVO:00002010), including plankton (ENVO:xxxxxxxx)" | depth 5 m | reverse complement strand
TGCGCTTTGGAGTCCAGTAGAAACGTCGAACCCTATTCGCCCCCATAGGGATGAGAATTATACAGTATTAGTTTAAGTTTTTTGCTGGATGGGAGTTATTTTTTGGCATGCTTAAGAAGTCTGCCTTGTTCTCTTTCCCAATCTCTTTTTTTGATATCTTGTCTTTGATCACGCACCTTCTTTCCTTTCCCAGTTGCTATATCGCATTTGATATGATTCTCTTTCCAATAAATTGAAGTCATGATAATTGTTAAACCTTTCTCATTTTTAAGCCTCTGAAGTTCTGAAATTTCTCTTTTCTTTAACAAAAGTTTTCGTGTTCTAAGAGGGTCTATATCTCGTCCCTGTAATGATCCTGGAGGATCAATTTTTATGCCCAACAACCATGCTTCATCTTTTTTAAAGGTGACATAACTATTTTTTACATCTATCTTTCCATTCCTTAAGGATTTTACTTCCCATCCCTCTAATACAATGCCTGCTTGATATAATTCTCCAAGAACATAGTTCCTTGATGCGGTTTTATTCTTTACAATAAGATCAGATTTTTCTTTAGCCATACTTTATTATGTATTTTGAACAATCAAGTGCAATAAATATTTAAAATAAATTGAACATTACAAATATTAAATCTACATATGGCTACATTGGATTTCTTCCTTTTGCAGTCTTTTCACTTACTCCATGGATTTTAGGTGGAGAAATAGGAAAAACTATGATTTTATTTCAATTGGCATATGGAGCAATAATAATTACATTCTTGGGTGGGTTTGCCTGGGGATGGAGAGATAATCAAAAGAATCAAAAAATAAATCTATCGATAGGTATTTTTTTTAGTTTACTTGGATGTTCAATTTTGCTTTTAGCATACTTCAACTTAATTCTTACAGGACTTATTGCATCAATAATAAGTTTTTATTTGTTTTATATATTCGAAACCTCAACAGAGGATTTTCAAAAAAAAGATGATGACTATAAAAAATTCAGAACAATTCTTACAATGTTAGTGTGTATAAGTTTTTTAATATCATCTTCGTATTGGATAAATCCTTACAGTAATCCTTATATAATTTAATAATGCAAAAAATACTTAAATCTCAAGGTGCATGGATAGGAAAATGGACATTTATTTTAGCTGCAACAGGTTCTGCGGTTGGACTCGGAAATATTTGGGGATTTCCATATAAAGCTGGCACAAATGGTGGCGGTGCTTTTGTGCTTATCTATCTTCTATGTATTTTAATGATTGGAATTCCAATTATGATTAGCGAGATAATCATAGGACGTAGATCTGGTAATAGTCCAATAAACGCTATGAAAAAAACTGCGATAGCCTCTAATAGCTCTTCTCTCTGGCAATTTGTAGGTTGGAGTGGAATTACAGCAGGCATTTTAATTTTATCTTTCTATAGTGTTATTGCTGGTATATGCATGAATTATATTTTTATATCAGCTTTTTCAAGTGGAGCAACTAGCTCTACTGATCAGTTTTCAGAGGTTATCTCATCGCCGTTAAATCTAATTCTTTGGCATACGTTATTTATGTTTTTAACAGCTCTGATTGTCTCAGCTGGTGTAAAAGATGGAATAGGAAGAATGGTAAAGATTTTAATGCCAATGCTAGGTTTTCTAATGATATTTATGGTTATTTACTCGATGATCAATGGAAATTTTAGTCAGGCAATGTCATTCTTATTTGCTCCTGATTTTTCTAGTATTACTTCTGAGACATTATTGCAGGCAATGGGACAGGCATTTTTTAGTTTGAGTTTGGGTATGGGTTCTATTATGGCTTATGGAGCATATATGCCTAAAGACCAAAAAGTAATTAACACCTCTTTTACTGTTGGATCTCTAGATACTCTTATTGCTATGTTAGCCGGCCTCGCAATTTTCCCAATTATTTTTGCTTTTAATTTAGAACCTAATAGTGGCCCTGGGCTCGTTTTTATATCAATACTGTCTGCATTTAATCAAATGCAATTTGGTCAAATTATAGGACCTTTATTTTTTATACTTTTATCAATTGCTGCGTTAAGTTCTTCAATTTCTTTATTAGAGCCTGGAGTAGCATATTTAGCTGAGGAAGATATTTTATCAAGGAAAAAATCTGCTCAAGTTATTTCCTTCTTTATTTGGATTTTAGGAATTGGATCTGCTCTAAGTTTTAATATTTGGTCAGATTTTAAATTAATATCAGATAAAAACTTTCTAGATTCAATGGATTTTATTGCTAACCAAATATTACTTCCATTGGGAGGTATGTTTATTGCAATATTTGTTGGTTGGTTTATGAAATTAAGCTTTATCAAAGATGAATTAGGTGCTACTACTAAAATTGTATTTCTTCTTTGGAGATTTTTTATTAGATTTATTGCTCCAGTATGTGTAGCTTCAATCTTTTTGTCTCAGATACTTTGAAGTGACTCGAAAAGTTAAATTTGAAAAGTTAATCAAGATTGATCATGAACTAGTTTTCAAAGAAATCTCTAATTTTGAAAATTATGTGAATTATGTTCCGGGATGCTCCAACGCAGAGTTAGTTGAGAGAACTGATGACTATGAAGTTGGAAAATTAGAATTTAGTTTTTTTTTAAAAGATTATACTATTACTTCAAAAAATTATATAAGTGATAACAAAATCAAAATTGAACAAATTGATGGTCCGTTCATATCATTTGAAGGCGAATGGAAAGTCTTAGAGAAAGATAAAAATATAACTAAGATTGTATTTACAGCTAATTTTGAATTGCCCAGAATTTTAAATAGTTTACTTTCAGATAAAAATATTGATTTATTTTTTAAAAGTTCACTTGAAGGATTCGTAGATAAAATATCTGGTTAGTCATCTAATTCCTCGTTGATCCAGCTTTCTACTTGGTTATTTTCATTAAAAAATATAGTTAATTTTTTATTTTCTATAAGATTGTCTCCTATTTGGATTGAGTAATAATAATCCCATCTATTTGAATGAAAAGGATCTTTTATAATTGCTGTACCAAATATAAATTGAGTTTGTTCTTTTGTAAGTCCTTCCTCAAGTTTACTAATATCATCTTCATCAATAATATTTCCTTGCAGAATTGGTACTTTATAAGGGCTTATTGAGGAGCATGATACAAAGATTGATAATATAAATATTGATGAAACTATATTAAAATATTTGTTTTTAGGAGCTTGTTTCATATATTTTATGATTATACTTCCTATTAAATTTAAAATCAGAATAAGAGTTCAATTTATTAAAAATTACGCTAGGGTATAATTATCGTCATGAATGACCAAAATAGAGAATTAAAAAAAGCTGGATTAAAAGCAACCTTACCAAGAATAAAGATTATGGAGATTCTTGCTTCAACAGCTATTCAAGAAGAGGCACATTTTAGTGCAGAAGATATATATAAAGAACTTTTAAAAAATGGTGAAAATATAGGACTTGCATCAGTTTATAGAGTATTGACTCAGTTCGAATCTGCAGGAATGGTGAAGAAGCATCATTTTGAAGGAAGTCACGCAGTCTATGAGGTTATTGAAGAAAATCATGAGCATATGGTTGATGTTCAGACAGGAAAGGTTCTGGAGTTTCAAGATTCTGAATTAATAGATCGATTAAATTTTATTGCAAATAATGCTGGATATCAGCTTGTTGATCATAATTTAGTTCTACACGTTAAGAAAAAAGATTCATAAAATTATCACTTGAACTGAAGTCATAAATCCCAATATATATCTTAAGGGATTTAACAATGAGTAAAAAAAATAAATCAAAAGATATTGATAATGAAGACTTATCAAATGAATCTATCGAAAAAGAATTAGATTCTGAAATTCTAGAGAATTCCAATGGTTCTGAAGAAAATATTGGAAATCCAACATATGAAGAACTTTTCGATAAAAACGAAGAGTTAGAAAAGGCATTGTTGCGTAAAAATGCAGATATTGATAATGCAATGAAAAGAACTCTATTAGAGGTCGAAAAAGCTCACAAGTATGGTACAGAGAAACTTCTTCAAGAACTATTACCGATAATTGATAACTTGGAGCATGCCTTGAGCAATTTATCTAAAAATTCTACTAAAGAGGACAAAGAGGGCATTGAAATAACATTAAAATCTTTTGAATCTACTCTTGATAAATTCGGATTGGTACCTATCTATCCGGAGAATGAAGAATTTAACCCTGAAAAACATGAAGCTGTTTCAATGGAGAAAGATAAGAAAAAGCAAGATGGTTTTATCGGTAATATTTTCCAAAGAGGTTGGGAACTTCATTCAAGGGTTTTGAGGCCCGCCAGAGTTACAGTTATTAAGAATTAGAGGAATTATTATGTCAAAAATTATTGGAATTGATTTAGGAACTACTAACAGCTGTGTAGCTGTGGTAGAAGGCCAACAAAATAAAGTTATTGAAAATGCTGAAGGTGCAAGAACTACTCCATCAGTTATTGCATATACTGAAAATGATGAAGTTCTTGTAGGCTTGCCAGCTAAAAGACAAGCTGTAACAAATCCTGAAAATACTTTGTATGCAATTAAAAGATTAATAGGTAGGACTTTTGATGACGAAGTTGTAAGCAAAGATGCAGATATGGTGCCATATAAAATTATTAAAGCTGATAATGGTGATGCTTGGGTTGAGGCTACAAATAATAAATTAGCGCCTCCTCAGGTCGCAGCAGAAGTTCTCAAAAAGATGAAAAAAACCGCTGAAGATTATCTTGGACATGAAGTGAAAGAAGCAGTAATTACGGTTCCTGCATATTTTAATGATTCACAAAGACAGGCCACAAAAGATGCAGGTAAGATAGCTGGACTTGATGTAAAAAGAATTATTAACGAGCCTACTGCTGCTGCATTGGCTTACGGCTTAGATAAAAGTAAAGGTGATTCTACTGTTGCTGTATATGATCTTGGTGGAGGAACATTTGATATATCTATAATAGAAATATCTGACGTGGATGGCGAACATCAGTTTGAGGTATTATCTACAAATGGAGATACATTCCTTGGTGGAGAAGATTTTGATTTAAGACTTATAGATTATTTCGTAGATAAATTTAAAGAAGAGTCTGGCTTTGATTTAAAAAGCGACCCACTAGCCCTTCAAAGACTAAAAGAGGCAGCTGAAAAAGCTAAAATTGAATTATCATCTTCTGAACAAACTGAAGTAAATTTACCTTACATAACTGCTGATAACTCAGGCCCAAAACATTTTGTTCATAAAATAACACGTGCGAAACTTGAATCACTAGTAGAAGATTTAGTTGAAAAAAGTTTAGAACCATTAAAAATTGCTCTCAAAGATGCAAAACTTTCAAAAGCGGATATTGATGAAATCCTTCTTGTAGGTGGTCAAACTAGAATGCCACTTGTGCAAAAGAAGGTTTCTGAATTTTTTGGGAAAGACCCTAGAAAAGATTTAAATCCAGATGAAGCAGTTGCAGTTGGTGCCGCAATTCAAGGTTCTGTTCTTTCGGGTGATACAACAGATGTTTTATTACTTGACGTAACTCCATTAACGCTTGGTATAGAAACACTTGGTGGTGTTGCTACTGCACTTATTGAAAAAAATACTACCATTCCAACGCAAAAATCTCAGGTCTTTTCAACTGCAGAAGATAATCAAACAGCAGTAACCGTTCATGTTATTCAAGGCGAAAGAACTCAAGCTTCTCAGAATAAATCACTTGGCCAGTTTAATTTAACTGATCTACCTCCTGCTGCAAGAGGAGTACCTCAAATAGAGGTTTCTTTTGATCTTGATGCCAATGGTATTTTAAATGTGTCAGCAAAAGATAAGAATACAGGCAAAGAACAATCAATAGTAATTAAAGCTTCAAGTGGATTATCAGACGATGATATCGAAAAAATGGTAAAAGATGCTGAAGCTAATGCTGAAGATGATAAAAAGTTCGAAGAACTTGTTCAAACTAAAAATAATGCAGACATGCTAATACATGCAACAAGAAAGACTATTGATGAATCAGGTGACAAATTGTCAGATGAAGAAAAGAATAGTGTTGAAGAAGCAGTTAAGTCTCTTGAAGAAGCAGTTGCGTCTGAGAATGTTGAATCCATTGAATCTTCAACAAAAAATCTAAATGATGTTTTAACACCTTTAACTCAAAAGTTATATAAACAGGACAACCCAGAAGGTGAAGATGTTACTAATGGCGATAATGAGGATAATAAAGCATCAGATAATACTGTTGATGCAGAATTTGAAGAAGTAAAAGAAGAAGAAAAGTAATTATCTGCCATGTCAAAGAGAGACTATTATGAAATACTTGAAGTCTCTCGAGACTCTTCACAAGCTGAGTTAAAGAAAGCCTTCAAAAAGAAGGCAATGAAATTTCATCCAGATAGAAACCCAGACAATCCAGAAGCAGCTAAAAAATTTAAAGAGGCTGCTGAGGCTTATGATGTATTGTCTGATTCTCAAAAGAAATCTGCTTATGATCAATTCGGACATTCCGGCGTCGATGGAATGGGCGGTGGCCAAAATTATAGTGATGTAAATATCAATGATATTTTTGGAGATATTTTTGGAGATGTGTTTGGTACACGATCTCAATCAAGAAGACAAAGAAGGGGTTCTGATCTCCAATATAATCTTGAATTAAGTTTGAAAGAAGCTGTTTTAGGCGTGCAAAAGAAAATTAAAGTTCCCTCACATAGGGAGTGTCCTGATTGTAATGGAAGTGGTGCAGCTAAAGGTTCTAGTCCGGTAACATGTCATAATTGTAATGGAACAGGTCAGGTAAGAATGCAACAAGGTTTCTTTTCTGTTCAACAAACTTGTTCAGTTTGTTCGGGCACTGGACAAATTATTAAAGATAAATGCAGAACATGTGGCGGAGTTGGTGCTATAAAAGAAAATAAAACTTTATCTGTAAATATTCCTGCTGGAGTAGATACAGGTGACAAGGTTAGATTGTCTGGTGAAGGAGAGTGGATGAAAGGAGGTCAGTCTGGTGATCTTTATGTCGCAATAAGGGTAATTGATGATCCAATTTTTGAAAGAGATGGAAGAGAGCTTTATATTGAAGCACCAGTACCTTTTGATATTTCAGTTATTGGAGGTGCTATAAATATCCCTACACTAGAAAATACAATTTCTCTTAAAATTCCTCCTCAAACCCAAACAGGAAAAATTTTTAGAATAAAGGGGAAAGGTGCATCAGTTGTTCGTGATAAAAGAAGAGGAGACATTTTATGCAGAATAGTAGTTGAAACTCCTGCAAACCTTGATAATAAACAAATGAAACTTTTGAAAGAATTGAGTGATTCGCTTGATCGTTCAAAAAACTATCCTGGAACTGACACATTTAATAAAGCTATTTCAAAATTAAAAGATTAAGATGCTTAAAATATTCTTAAATGGCGGAACAGGAAAAATGGGTTCTTGTATATCGAGTTTGATAGATAACGATGATGGCCTAGAATTAGTTAATCAAGATCGTTTAAAAAATGCTGATGTAGTCATTGATTACTCTCACCCCGATTCAACAGCAAGCATTCTGCAAGAATGTATACTATTCCATAAACCTATGGTTATAGGCACAACGGGAATTAAAAAAGATCTTGCTAATCAAATTATAGAATCATCTAAGACAATACCTATTATGCAAGCAGCAAATACAAGCAAAGGTATTATGAATTTAAAAGAATCCATACTTCAATTTATTTCAAACAACACTCATCATGTTGAATGTCATATTAAAGAAATACATCATAAAGAGAAAATTGATTCCCCGTCTGGTACAGCAATAGAACTTAAAGAATTTATCAGAAATAATGATAAAAATAACATTGTCAAATCAATAAATATCACTTCCATTAGAGAAGATGATGTATTTGGAATTCATGAAGTTACTTTTAATTTTGAAAATAACTCTGTTGAATTTAAACATGAGGCTCTATCGAGAGAAGCTTTTGCAATGGGAGCAATAAGTGCTGCAAAATTTATTAGTATCTCAAAGCCAGATATCTATAAATTTAGCGATATTTTTTAATTAGGCTTTAACTTTAAATATTGACCTTTTTTATATAGAATAGCTGAACTTTAAACACGAAGATTCATTTTAAGATAAAGTTTGGGTGCTTAAAAAAGTTGGCTTTACATTGAATCGGAGGATAACCCTAAAGGAGAATTGCATTGAGTATTATTTCTATTAAAGACCTGCTTCAGGCAGGCGTTCATTTTGGCCATCAACAAAGGTTTTGGAATCCTAAGATGGAACACTTTATTTACGATACCCGAAAGCAAATTAGTATTATCAACCTTGATCTTACCCAAGAATATTTAAATGCAGCTGCATCTAAAGTAGAAGACATTTGTTCAAAGGGTAATAAAATTCTGTTCGTAGGAACTAAAAGGTCTGCAAGCAAAACAATAAGTGAAGAAGCATCACAAATTGGATTACCTTATATTGATAAAAGGTGGCTAGGTGGAACTTTAACAAATTGGAAAACAATAAGGGGGTCTGTAAGAAGACTGCTTGATATTGAAGAGATGATTTCTTCTGGAAGAATTGACAAGCTTATTAAAAAAGAAGCAGTAGAAATTCAAAAAGAGTATGCAAAACTTCAAGATAGTGTTGGTGGAATAAAAGATATGAAAGGACTGCCTGATGCTATTTTTGTTATAGATGTTAAATATGAAAAAATTGCAGTTCTTGAAGCAAAAAAAATGGGTATTCCTATAATTGCTCTTGTTGATACTAACAGCAATCCGGATGGAATAGATGTTGTAATACCTGGTAATGATGATGCTATTAGGTCAATAAGACTCATTACAAAAGTTATTGCAGATGCAGCCTCTAGAGGTATGGAGTCATCTAAAGGATTTTCATCAAAAACAGACATTCCTGTAATTCAAAAAGCAAAAAAAGAGGATGAATCTGCAGAATCTAAAGATGCTGAAAATGAAGCAAAAAAAATAGCACTTGAAGAGGTTAAAAAAGAAACAAATACTAGCGAAGATATTTCTGAGAATGATATTAATCAACCAGAAAAAATTGAAGAATAGTAATTATGGAAATTAAAGCATCCCAAGTAAAAGAACTCAGAGATATGACAGGTGTCGCAATGATGGATTGTAAAAAAGCACTTGTAGAATCTAATGGAGATATTGAAAAAGCTGTAGATTTGTTAAGGTCTAATAGTGCTTTAAAAGCTGAAAAAAAATCTTCTCGTGTTGCAGCCGATGGTGTTTTAGTTTTGTCAATGGGTGATGGTTATGCTTCAATGGTTGAATTGAATTCTGAAACAGATTTTGCCTCAAAAGATTCAAATTTTCTTGCTTTTGGTGAAAAGGTTAAAAATTATATTTCAGAAAATAAAATTACAGAACCATTGGCCTTTTTGGATACCGAGATAGAAGAAGAAAGAAAATCATTAGTTCAAACAATTGGAGAAAATATTCAATTAAGAAGAGTGGAGACCATTGATTTCAATAATGATATGCAAGTTGGCTCATATCTTCACTCAGACACAAAATTGGGAGCAATCGTTTCAATTAACGGAGGCAATGAACAAGTAGCAAAAGATATTGCAATGCATGTTGCTGCCTTCAATCCACTTTGTTTGTCAAAAGATGATATTAGTATTGATATTTTAGAAAGAGAGAAAGCTATATACGAAAATCAAGCAAAGGATTCAGGAAAGCCTAAAGAAATTATGGAAAAAATGATTGAAGGAAAAATTAAGAGATTTTTGTCAGAAGTATCATTACTTTCTCAGAGCTTTGTTAAAGATTCTGAGATTACTATTGAAGAATATCTTGCTTCAAATGGAGCTTCAATTGAGGCTTTTGCTAGGTTAAAGGTTGGAGAAGGAATCGAAGTTCAAACAAAAGACTTTGCTGAAGAGGTAGCTGAACAGTTAAAGTAAACCATGTCAGAACTAAAGCATAAAAGAATCCTCATTAAGTTTAGTGGAGAATCTGTTGCTGGCAATGATGATCATGGAATAGATCCAAAAGTATTAGACGAAATGGCATCCTCTGTAAAATCATGCACAGATATTGGTGCTGAAATAGGTGTGGTTATTGGTGGAGGTAATCTTTTCAGGGGCGAAAAGCTAAATGAAGCAGGAATGGATAGAGTAGCTGGTGATCATATGGGAATGTTAGCAACAGTTATGAATGGAATTGCCCTTAGAGATTCATTAGAAAGAGCTGGCATCAAAACCAGAGTAATGTCTGCTATCTCCATGTCTGGAATTGTTGAGCACTATGACAGAAGATTAGCAATTCAGCTTTTATCAGATGGATACGTTGTTATTTTTACAGCAGGTACAGGAAATCCGTTCTTTACAACTGATACAGCAGGATGCCTAAGAGCTATTGAAATACAAGCAAACTTAATGCTAAAGGCAACAAGAGTTGATGGGGTATATGATTCTGATCCTGAAATAAACAAAAACGCTCATTTTTTTGATTCATTATCATTTAATGATGCTATTTCAAAAAATTTAAAAGTAATGGATGCTACTGCTTTAACTCTGGCTAGGGATCATGCTGTACCAATAAATGTTTTTAATGTTAATAAAACTCATGCTTTAAAAAGTATTATCTGTGGAGAAAAAATAGGTACACTTATATCTTAATATGGAAAACTTAATACAAGATGTCTCCTCAAAAATGGACAAGTCTTTGGCAGCCTTAAAGAATGCATTTAACAAAATTAGAACAGGTAGGGCAAATCCTTCGTTATTGGATAATGTAACAATTGATTATTATGGAAATCAAACTCCGTTAAATCAAACTTCAAACATCAGTGTTGAAGAAGGAAGATCTCTTGTTATTTCTCCATGGGATAAGACAATGATTCCAGAAATAGAAAAAGCTATATTAAGCTCAGACCTTGGTTTGAATCCAAGCACAAGTTCTGATTTGATAAGAGTAACAATGCCAGCATTGACTGAAGAAACTCGACAAGATTACATCAAGCAAGCTAGATCTGAGGCTGAAAATTCAAGAGTGTCTATAAGAAATGTTAGAAGAGATGCAAATCAAACAGCAAAAGAAAAACAGCAATCATCCGAAATTTCTGAGGATGAGCTTAGAGGAATAGAAGATCTCATTCAAAAGGAAACTGATAAATACATATCCTTAGTTGATTCTGAATTAAAAAATAAAGAATCTGATCTACTAGAAATCTAGTCAGCCGATCATGGCTAACCTCATAAAACAAAATAATAATTTACCTAAGAATGTTGGCATCATCATGGATGGTAATGGAAGATGGGCTGTTAAAAATTCTTTTAAAGTTAGTGAAGGCCATAAGAAAGGTGTTAACGTAGTAAGAAAAGTTGTTGAGGAATCTGTAAAACAAGACATTAAATCTTTAACATTGTATGCATTTAGCTCTGAAAATTGGAAAAGACCAAAAACAGAAATTAATGCTATAAAGAAGCTAATAATTAAAGCTATTGATGATCAGTCACAAGAGCTTATAGAGCAAAAAGTAAAGCTAAAGTTTTTTGGTGATATTGATAGTTTTGGAAAAAAAATCATAAATAAAATATCAAAAATTGAGAGTGGCACATATCGAAAAGACAGCAGCCTAGACCTTAATGTTGCTCTTGGTTATGGTGGCCAACAAGATATCATTAATATTGTAAAAAATGCTTCAAAGCAGGTTTCTTCTGGAAAATTAAATATAAGAGATATTAATAAGAAGACTATTGAGACATTTTCATCCGTACCTGTTGAAGATATTGATCTTTTAATTAGAACAGGTGGCGATAAAAGAGTTAGTAATTTTCTTCTATTCCAAATAGCATATGCAGAAATAATGTTTATTGATAAGTTTTGGCCAGATTTTACTGTTAAAGATTATAAAAATTGTTTAAATTCATTTAAAAAAGTGAGCCGAAGGTTTGGAAAGAGAATATAAAGCAAGTTTACTAAGAAGATCTAAAACTGCAGCTGCATTAATATTTCCAATTGTTTTTATTATGTTTATTGAAAATATCTGGATATTTACTATTGCATTATCATTAATATGTATTTTTGCTATCTATGAGTGGATCACAAATAATTTAAAGCATTTGTTTTTTGGTATTTTATTGATAATAAACTTTCTTATTTCCTCAATATTTTTTGTAAATATAGAAATAGCTTCCAATATAAGTACATATATTATTTTTCTAATAATTATTCTTAATACATCAATATATGATTCTTTGGCATATTTAGTCGGATCAAGATATGGCAAAATACGAATAACTAAAAGGATTAGTCCAAATAAGACTTTAGAGGGGCTACTTGGAGGATTATTTTTTTCTGCACTGTATGGTTATTTAATTTATAAATATCTGGAGCTTTCAAATTTGTTGATGATAATTTTTGTTGTAAGTAGTTTTTTTGCCTTTATTGGCGATATTTATATAAGCTATCTTAAAAGAAAAAATGGTATTAAAGACACAGGATCGATACTTCCGGGCCATGGAGGCATTTTAGACAGATTAGACTCTCATCTAATTGCTACACCAGTGGCAATTATATTTTTTATTTTAGTTATATGAAAAATATACTGTTACTAGGCGCCACTGGCAGTATCGGTAAAAGCGCTCTCAAAGTAATTGATCAAAACAGAGATAATTTAAATTTGATTGGAATATCAATCAAAAACAACGTAGAGAAATGTTACAAAATAATAGAGGACTTTTCACCTAAATATGTGTTCATTCAAGATAAAAGCTGTTTTCAAAAGCAAAAGAGTTCAAAAGATATCACCTTTTTAAACAATGATGATGAACTTAATGATCTTATCAATCATAAAGATATTGATATTATTATTTCTGCGATATCAGGCTTTTCAGGGTTAAAAACAACTTTCATGGCGGCAAGTTCTGGAAAAAAAATTTTATTAGCAAATAAAGAAAGTGTTGTAGCTGGAGGAGACATAATTTTACCCATTGCTAAAAAAAATAATACTGAAATTATTCCAATAGACAGTGAACATAATGCAATTTTCCAATGTCTTGCAGGTGAGAATGATACAAAAGATGTAAAAAAAATTATCATAACTGCATCAGGCGGACCTTTCTTAAATAAAACGATTTCAGAGTTAAAGAATGTAACTGTAGATGAAGCATTAAATCATCCTAATTGGAAAATGGGATCAAAAATTTCAATTGATTCTGCAACATTGGTTAATAAATGTTTAGAATTAATCGAAGCTAAGTACTTGTTTGATTTAGACGAAAAATTTTTTGATCTTGTAGTACATCCTCAAAGTATTATTCACTCAATAGTAACTTTTTTAGATGGATCTAGCATTTGTCAACTTTCTATGCCAGATATGAAAGTCCCAATTGCACATGCATTATCTGAAGACAGAAGACTCCCTATTGATTTTAATCCAATAGAATTTTCTTCTTTAAATCTTAGCTTTCAGGAGTTCCCAGAGGATAGATCAAATATTGAAAATATTGCCAGAGAGGTTTGTAACAAAGGAGGGTTTCTAGGAACGGTTTTTAATGCAGCTAATGAGATTGCAGTGGAAGAATTTTTAAATGGAAGAATAAATTTCGACAAAATTTATGAAGTTATTTATCGAACTTTTGACAAAAATATAATGTCTAATGATATGTCAATTGATTCTATATACTCTGTTGATAAAGAGACACGCATTGAAGCGAAGAAGGTGGTAAAATCGATTGCTTAAAATAATTTATTTATGACATATTTAATATACATTCTAGCCTTTGCGGTTCTTCTAGGTGTTTTAGTTACCATTCATGAGTTTGGTCACTTTATTGTTGCAAGAATGTGCAATGTTTATGTACAAAGATTCTCTATTGGCATGGGGCCTGTTTTCTATAAAAAATATGATAAGCACGGAACAGAGTTTGCACTATCTGCAATCCCACTCGGTGGTTATGTTTCAATGATAACTAATAAACTTATTGAATTGGAACCAGACATTAAAAATCAACTATCAAAAGATCAATTAAAAATGACATTTGATTCAAGACCAAAGTGGCAAAGGGCTTGTGTTATGTTTGCTGGACCCCTTGCAAACTTTCTTCTATCAATTTTTATCTTTACAGCAATCTTTTTAAATACGCCAGATCCTCAAACTTTGGTGGTGGTTGATAAAGTAAAAAAAGAATCTATTAACTACTCTAACCAAATTTTCTTCAAACCTGGCGATCAGATCATTGAAATCAATGATGTAAGTGTTTCAGATGCAAAAGATATTAGTTTAGAGCTATTAACATATGCCGGATATTCAGGAATATTGAATTTTAAGGTAAAAAGATTAAACACAAATGAATTTGAGGATATATCTATATATGTAAGTGATTTTCTTCCTACATCTGAATCACAAGAGAACCCCTCAGATTATATTGGCATTGATCTTAGATATGAAATGCAGCCAATTATAGGAAATGTACTTCCTGACGGTGCCGCAGATAAAGCGAATATTATTGCAAATGATTTAATTCTAAAAATAGATGATAGTAATATTAATTTTGCCAGTGACATAAGATCAATTGTATCTTCAAATCCAAATAAAACTATGATGTTTAATATAGAAAGGGATGGCCAAACCTTAAGCTTGTATGTCGATATAGAATCCGTATCAACAGAATTAGAAGATCAAGGAATGTTAGGTGTTTCTTTTGGAACATCAAGGACTTTTATACAATCATTATCCAAAGGAACCTACGAAACTTATAATCTTAGTGTCAAAACGCTTCAGTTTATTGGAAAAATGTTAACTGGTAACATGGGAACAGAAAACTTAAGCGGACCAATTGGTATCGCCCAAATGGCAGGCAATACTGCTCAAGCGGGGTTTCTACCATTTATGTACCTTATGGCACTTTTGAGCATAAGTTTAGCTGTGATTAATTTACTGCCTATACCTGTTCTTGATGGAGGCCAATTAACTTTATTAGGTATTGAGGCTATAAGAGGAAAACCATTACCAGAAAAAGCAGAAAATTTTATTTATGCAGGTGGTACAGTTCTAGTTGGCATGTTGATGATTTTTGCAATTTTCAACGATGTTGCAAGATTTCTCTAAGTTAATATGAAAAAATTTAGTCTTCTTTTAATTACTTTTGTCTTAAGTTTTCAATTGTCAGCATTTGATGAGTTTCTTGTAGGTGATATAAGAATAATAGGCCTGCAAAGAGTTTCAACAGGAAGCATTTTTAACGTTATTCCAATAAGTGTTGGAGATAAAATAAATCTTAGGAAATCTAATGATATAGTCAAGTCTCTATTTGCCACTGAACAATTTGATGACATTCAAATTGGAAAAGATGGAAATACTTTAATAATTAGTGTGGAGGAAAGACCATCAATAACTGCAATCGAAATTTCTGGTAATCAGGCATTGAAAACTGAGCAACTTCTTGAAAGTCTAGATGGGGTGGGAATTAAAGAAGGAGAGGTGTATAAAAGATCCACAATTGAAAAAGTTCGTTCAGAGCTAGTCAGATCTTATTCATCAAATGGTAGGTATGGAGCAAGTGTTGATGTAGAAGAAATTATCAAACCAAGAAATAGAATTGAAATTAACATAGAGGTTGACGAAGGCAGCAGTGCAAAGATCGAAAAGATAAATATCATTGGAAATGAAATTTTTACTAATGACGAGATCCTCAATGGTTTTGAGCTATCTGAGGGGTCTTTATTTTCTTTTCTTTCAAATGATAATCAATACTCGAGAGAAAAGCTAAAAGGGGACATAGAAACTTTAGAATCTTTTTATAGAGATAGGGGGTATCTAAAATTTTCAATTGAGTCCTCACAAATTAGTCTTTCAAGAGACAAGAAATCAATTTTTATCACTTTTAATGTTTTTGAAGGTAAAAAATATACTATCAATGATGTTGATGTAATAGGTGATATACCTTTTGAGGAAGATGTATATTTTGAAATTATAAATAGCTTAATTGATAAAACCTACTCTCAGGCAACAATAACTAGTATTGAAGAATTTTTTACAAGTGTTTTAGGAAATAGAGGTTATGCATTTGCAGAGGTATCTGGTGATCCTGAGGTAGATCAAGATACAAGCAATGTGAAATTAATTTTTTCAATTCAACCTGGAAAAAAAACCTATACAAGGAAAATACTTTTTACAGGAAACCAGGTCACTCAGGATCATGTGCTTAGAAGAGAAATGAGGCAATTTGAGGGTGCATGGAGTTCTGATGACAGCATTGAAGCAGGAAAAATAAGGCTTGAAAGACTTGGATATTTTAAGGAAGTAAATGTTGAAACAATTCCTGTACCAGGAACAGATGATCAGATTGACGTGCTATATGAAGTCGAAGAGGAAACTACAGGAAGTTTAGGTGGAAATATTGGTTACAGTGATTTTGGATTAATGCTTGGTTTCAATTTACAAGAACAGAACTTCTTTGGATCTGGAAACACTGTTGGGATAGGCATCAATAAAAATATATACAGTGAGGTTTATAATATTTCATTTCTTGATCCCTATGCAACAAAAGATGGCGTCAGTCTTGGATACAATCTTTACTTTAGAGAGACAGATTATGGAGAATTTAATGTTGCAAATTATTTAACTAATTCCAATGGTTTAGGCGTGCAATTTGGATATCCAATATCTGACATCACAAGATTAAATTTTAATTTGACATATGATAAGACTGATATAGATATAGGGACATTGCCTGCAAGAGAAATATATGATTTTGTTGCTGCTGAAGGTAACGTTTTTGAAACCTTGTCTTTAGGCTTTACGTGGCAAAGAGTTACACTTAATAGAGGACTCTTTCCAACTGATGGATCATCTACATCATTCACATTAACTTCAACAATTCCAGGAAGTGATATTAATTACTACAGAGCAAATATCAGACAAAGATTTTATCAGCCATTGTCTTCTCAATTAGTATTCGGTTTTCAAGGAGAATTAGGATATTTAGATGCATACGGAGAAACAGATGAAACTCCATTTTTTCAAAATTTTTATGCAGGTGGGCCAAGATCTCTTAGAGGTTTTGAATCAAATACACTTGGACCAAGAAGTACAAACGCTCCTTGTTATGAATTTAATTATGATGATGGAACTTGTCCAAATTTAATTGATACAGATGGAGATGGCGAATTAGATTCTCCATATTATAATCCTTATGCCACAAATCAATATTCCTCCAGATCACGTTACAGAGATCCCCCAATTGGCGGAAATGTAAAAATTGAGGGCAGTCTCCAATTAATTTTTAGACTTCCATTTATTGAAGATCAAAGATCATTAAGATCTGCATTTTTCTTTGATTTTGGAAATGTATTCTCTGATAACTGTAAGGAATATCAATTTAATTGCTACAAACCATCCATTGATGATTTAAGATATTCTTATGGTGTGGGAGTGACATGGATTACAGGTTTTGGTCCAATGAGTCTTGCTATTGCAAAACCAACTAATGCTGGACCACAAGAGAGAACCGAAGAATTCCAATTTACAGTAGGAAATGTTTT
>TARA_Y200000002_G_scaffold133571_1_pt1 | contig 17485 bp, 11 predicted proteins | sample TARA_Y200000002 | Tara Oceans TARA_Y200000002 (sample SAMEA2619388) | marine metagenome | biome: marine biome (ENVO:00000447); feature: surface water layer (ENVO:00002042); material: "saline water (ENVO:00002010), including plankton (ENVO:xxxxxxxx)" | depth 5 m | reverse complement strand
AAAATTGTTGACAATTTCCTTCAAACAAGAATTACACAAGAAAGTGTGAATGGCATTCGTGATATATATGTTGGACAAGCTGCTGAAGCTTGTAGAGCTGCTGGTGAAGATACTGATTTAAAAGTATATAACTGTTTATCAGGTGGAGTTAGTGGAGTTGATTTACTTCCTGACGGAGATGATCCTTTAGCTATCTTCAATATATCAAGAACTGTTAATGAAGAATCTGGATTACTTTATGGTTTTGAATTTGCTGGACAGCATCTCTTTGGAGATGGTTACGGTGTTACTGCAAACTTTACAACTGTTAATGGTGATTTAGAGGCTGATAGAGAAGCATTAGATTATCAGTTTGCTTTAACTGGTATGAATGATTCAGCTAACCTTTCTGGTTTTTATGAAACTGATAAATATTCAGTCAGACTTTCATGGAACTGGAGAGACGAATTCTTAGGTGGATTCGATCAGCATTCTTCGCCTGTATACACTGAAGCGTATGAGCAGTGGGATTTAAATGCTTCATACAATGTTAATGATAACTTTGAAGTTTATGCCCAAGGCCTAAACCTAACTGGTGAGACAATAAGAACTTATATTAGATATAAAGAGCAATTATCATCACTAGGGCAATATGGTACTACTTATATTGTAGGTGCTAGGTATAAATTTTAATTAGAGTATCCCCTACTTTAATTAAATTTTTAAGGCTGCTTTTAGTATTAAAAGCAGCCTTTTTTGTATAATGAGTTATGAAATTAGAAGTATTAAACAACAAAGAACATGCAAAACTGAAAGTAAATTCAGTTTATCAAGTTAATAGTGGATATGATTATAATTTCTGCCCTGTGTATCCTATAGAATATACATCTTTACAATCTGATTACCCAATTTTTTTTACTAAAAATAGTGATGACGGATTCCAAACTGTCTCTTTACTAGGATTTCAAGATAAAGAAAATTTATTTTTAGGAAAGGGTGTATGGATTTCAAGATACGTCCCGCTGAGTATTCAAAGATTACCTTTTTATATTGGTTCACAAAAAGAAATAGTTAACGGTATTCCTAGCGAAAATAGAGTATTACATATTGATATGGATCACCCTGGTTTAAATGAATCACATGGAAATGAAATATTTTTAGAGCATGGAGGTAATTCAGATTATTTAAATCACGTAAACAATATCCTATCAACTATTCATTCTGAATCAGAAAGTATGAATAAGTTTTGTAATGAAATTTTAAATTTTGATTTATTAAAGTTAGCGGATATAAAAGTTGATTTTAGAAATGATGATACTCAAGAACTTAAAGGTCTATATGTTGTTGATGAGAGAAGGCTTAAAGATCTCGATAAGGATAGTTTATTTAAACTCCACAAAAATGGATATTTACAACACCTTTACATGATTGGCGCCTCTATGGGGAATGTTAATAAATTAATTTCTTTAAAAAATAATAGATAAAAATGGATTATAAAAAAATTGAAGAGATAAATTCAGCAGAATTTTCACTAGATATTCTTAAATCTAATCAACCTGTTGTTATAAGAGGCATAGTTTCTGATTGGCCAATAGTAAAAAAGTCTTCTGATCCTATCGAAAAAATAAATGAGTACCTATTGTACTTTTACGAAAGCGATAGGATTATTGCTTTTGCAAGTAAGCCAGAAGCGGGCAATAAATTTACTTATGGTCAAAACAATAATCAAATGAGCTTTGAGCAATTAGAGAGCACTTTAGATCTTGTTTTAGATACTATTAATGAATCACAAAACCTAATTAATCCTGCAACCATATATATGGGATCAACAACTTTGGATTATGTATTACCTGGCTTTGATAATGATAATAATTTTTTTATTGGTGATGTAAATCCATTAAAAAGCATTTGGGTGGGTAATCAAACCATAGTACCTCCTCATTTCGATGTACCTGATAATATCGCTTTTGTATGCGCTGGAACTAGGAAATTTACTTTGTTCCCGCCATCACAACTTGAAAATATGTATATTGGACCGCTAGAGCTTACTCCTGCAGGCCAGCCAATTAGTCTAGTTGATATAGAAAACCCAGATTTTGAAAAATTCCCAAAATTTAAAGAAGCTCAATCATACGGGCAATCAGCACTTTTAGAGCCTGGAGATGGTATTTTTATACCAAGTTTATGGTGGCATCAAGTTCAAAGTTTTGGAGATTTAAATATTCTTATCAACTACTGGTGGAGAGATATTCCAAGTTATATGGGAAATCCAATGGATGCATTAATGCACTCCATTATTTCATTGAGAGACTTACCGGAACATCAAAAATTAAACTGGTTAAATATGTTTAATCACTATGTCTTTAATTTTGATAAAAAGAATTTTGATCATATACCTAATGAATTAAATGGATCACATAAGGAAATTAATGATAACCTAGCAAAAGACTTAAGAACTCTTTTGCTTAAGAACTTAAATAGATAGTAAAAGGTTAGACTCTTGTCTTTTCAATATTTTTGATTACTTCATCTTTTCTACTATCAAAAACTTTACCAAATCTCGCTTGAACAGTCGCAGATAAAATATCAATAATAGCTAAATGAGCTAATCTTGAGGTCATAGGGATATGCAGATTATTTTCTAGATGTGTATGAATGTGTAAAACTATGTCAGACAGCTTAGCTAATGGGGAATCCTCAGAGGTTAGGGCAATTGTCTTGACCCCATTCTTTTTAGCAATTTTTGCAGTCTCAACTATTTCAGAAGTTCTGCCTGTAAAGGATATCAATACTAACAAGTCTCCCTCTTTCATCATGGATACGATCATTCTTTGATTAATATAGTCTGTGTGAGCTACTACAGGGACACCAAATCTAAAAAACTTGTGCTGAGCATCAAGTGCGACAGGACCAGAACCACCCAATCCAAAGAAGGTTATGCTGTTAGCATTTGCTAAAAGATCGGTGGCTCTATCAATAGCTTCTGAGTTTAAATTTTGACCAACATTTACAATTGTAGACTGAATATCACTCATAACACGTTTAACTACTTCTGGTGTATCTTTATCAACATTTAATCTATCTAACAAATCGTTAGTATTTGTAATCTCTTGTGCTATTTGAATTTTGAAAGCAGGGTAACCATCAAATCCTAATTTTTTACAAAATCTATTTACTGTAGGTAAACTAACACCAGCTTCATCTGCTAGTGAAGTAATGGATTGAGTAATTACTTTTGTGGGGTTGTTTAATACAGATAAGGCAATCCATTTTTCAGACTTGCTTAACTTAACCTCACCATTAACCAATGTATCTAGAATCATTTGATTTATTATATAGATTTGTAATTTATTTACAATATTAAAGATATCTGACAGATATTGTATATTTTTAACATAATCTAGCGTAAAATTATTATTACATTTTATAGATAATTTATGCATTCAGAAGATAAAGACCCAATAGAGACGAGTGAATGGTTAGAAGCTATTAATAGCGTAATTGAGGAGGAAGGAATTGAGAGAGCTTCCTACTTAATGACAAAACTTGCTAAAAGATTGAATGAAGAAGGCGCAATACCTTCATACAACTTAACAACACCATTTAGAAATTCAATACCCCTAAAAGATGAGGCTCAGATGCCTGGTGATCTATTTATGGAGAGAAGAATAAGATCTTTAATAAGATGGAATGCTTTAGCATTAGTTTTAAGAGCAAATAAAAATGATGATGATTTAGGTGGACATATATCAACATTCTCTTCTGCTGCAACTCTTTATGATGTTGGCTTCAATTATTTTTTTAGAGGTTCTGAAGGCCAGCTTGAGGATTTAATATACTACCAAGGTCATTCATCACCAGGAATATATGCTAGATCTTTTTTAGAAGGTTATCTTCAAGAAGAAGATTTAGACAATTTTAGACAAGAAGTTAAGAAGCCTGGTCTATCTTCTTATCCTCACCCATGGCTGATGCCTGACTATTGGCAATTTCCAACAGTATCAATGGGATTAGGGCCAATAATGGGTATTTACCAAGCTCATATCATGAGATATATGTCAGCAAGAGGCCTTGTACCAAGGAATGATAGAAAAGTATGGGTATTTTGTGGCGATGGTGAGATGGATGAGCCTGAATCTAAAGGAGCTATTGCTCTTGCAGGGCGAGAAAGTTTAGAAAATTTAATATTTGTAATTAATTGTAATCTTCAAAGATTGGATGGTCCTGTAAGAGGCAACGGAAAAATTATTCAAGAACTTGAGGGTTCATTTAGAGGTGCTGGATGGAATGTCATAAAAGTCATTTGGGGCAGAAAATGGGACCCAATTATGGCTAAAGATAAAGAGGGTAAGCTTCAAGATATTATGGATGCAGTGCTTGATGGAGAAATGCAAAACTTTAAAGCAAAGGGTGGTGCATACACTAGAGAGAACTTCTTTGCTAAAGATCCTGATGTGCTAAAAATTGTTGAAGACCTTACTGATGAGGATATATACAGACTAAATAGGGGAGGTCATGATCCTTATAAAGTATATGCTGCCTATCACAAAGCAGTTAATTCATCTGGGGCCCCAACAGTAATACTAGCACTTACAACTAAAGGTTACGGAGTAGGATCCAGAGAGGCTGATAACACAACTCATCAAGTTAAAAAGTTATCTCTAGATAATATTAAATCATTTAGAGATAAATTTAATATTCCTGTTACAGATGAAGAAATTGAAAATATTCCATATGTAAGACCAGCTGAAGATTCACCTGAAATGCAATATCTTAAAAAAACAAGAGCAAAGCTTGGTGGACCAATTCCTAGAAGAAGAAAAGAATCAAAAGTCTTAAAAATGCCAGATGATAAAACTTTCTCAAAACTCTACCAAGGCTCAGAAGAAAGAAAAATTTCAACTACTATGGCAACAGTTAGAGTAATAACAGATCTTTTGAAAGATAAAGAAATAGGCAAAAGAATTGTTCCAATAGTTCCTGATGAGGCTAGAACTTTTGGTATGGAGGCATTATTTAGACAAGTTGGTATTTATTCATCAGCTGGTCAAAATTATGAACCAGAAGATGCAGATAAAGTCATGTGGTATAAAGAATCAAAAGAGGGTGTAATGCTAGAAGAGGGTATTACAGAAGCCGGTGCTTTTTCTGCATGGACAGCATTAGCTACTGCTTATACCAATTACGATTTTCCAATGATCCCATTTTATTTATTTTATTCTATGTTTGGATTCCAAAGGATTCATGATTTAGCATGGGCAGCAGGAGATTCACAAGCAAAAGGTTTTTTAATTGGGGCTACATCAGGAAGAACAACACTTAATGGTGAAGGCTTGCAACACCAAGATGGCCATAGCCATATTCTTTCATCTACTATTCCGAATTGTTTATCTTATGACCCTACGTTTTCTTATGAAATCGCAGTGATTATTAAAGACGGCATTCAAAAAATGTTTGTAGAACAAAAAAATTACTTTTACTACATTACAACAATGAATGAAAACTATGAGCATCCGCCAATGCCAAAGGGTGCTGAAGACGGAATTATTAAAGGTATGTACAAGTTACTGCCTGCAAAAAAACCTGCTATAAGGCTTCTTGGTTCTGGTTCTATTTTGAATGAATCTATCAAAGCAAAAGAATTATTAAGTAAATATGGAATTGAATCTGAAGTATGGAGTGTTACAAGTTTTAATTTGCTTCGCAAGGACGGTATGGAAACAGAACGGGCAAATCAATTAAATCCAACAAAAAAAGAACAAAAGACATATGTTGAAGAGTGCTTTGAAGACTATTCAATACCAATTGTAGCTTCAACAGATTATATGAGGTCTTATGCTGAACAAATAAGACCTTATGTAAATTCAGATTATACGGTGCTAGGCACAGATGGTTTTGGTAGAAGTGATTCTCGTAAAAATTTAAGAAAGTTTTTTGAAATTGATGCAAATAGTATCACTCGAGCTGCTGTATATACTCTATACAAAAATAAAATAATTGATAAGGCTCAACTTAAAAAAGTTTATGATGACATTGAGGTTGATCCACTTAAGCCAAATCCTTGGGAAGTGTAATGTCAAATATCAAGCAAATTAATATTCCTGATCTCGGTGATGTTGAAGAGGTTGAGGTAATTGAGGTTTGTGTAGAAGTAGGGCAAACAGTTGGATCGGAAGATTCGATAATGATTCTTGAAACTGATAAAGCAGCAATGGAAATTCCTGCATCAGTTGATGGAGAGGTTAAAAATATTCTAATCAATGTCGGAGATATGGTTAAACAAGGTATGCCTTTTGTTGAAATTGAGACAATTGCAAAGGTTAATATAAAAGAAACCAAAGCATCTGAAACTATTGTTCAAGAAACTCTTAATACTATTGAGGATACAAATAAGAAGATTCCAGAAAAAACAAGTCAGAACAGTCAACCAATAAATTATAAAAATACTTCTGTTCATTCAGGTCCTGCAACTAGAAAGTTAGCAAGAGAATTTGGAATAAATCTATTAGAAGTCAAAGGTTCTGGCCCTAGGGGCAGAATTTTAAAAGAAGACTTACATGCATTTGTTTCTCAGAGATTAAATGATAAAACATCACAAGTTGGCTTTCAGTATTCTCAACCAGATATAGATTTTTCAAAATGGGGAAATGTAAGTTTTGAGAAACTATCAAAATTTCAAAAAACTGCCTCAAAAAACCTTCACACTTCATGGATTAACATCCCTCATGTAACACAACATGACGATGCAGACATAACAGGCCTTTTAGCTTTAAGAGCAGATCTCAATAAAGAAAATAAAACAAAAGTATCGCCATTAGCATATATTATCAAAGCAACAGTCGAGACTTTAAAACTATATCCTCTAATGAATACATCTTTGAATAAAGATTTAGATACTGTTGTTATTAAAGATTATTTTAATATTGGTATAGCAGTAGATACACCTGAAGGGTTAATTGTTCCAAATATTAAAGATGCTGATAAAAAATCTATATTAAACATATCTAATGATGTTATGAGTCTTGCCAAACTTGCAAAAGAAAGAAAGCTAAAAGTTGAGCAGTTAAAGGGTGCAACATTCACAATTTCTTCTCTTAGTGGTATTGGTGGAAAATATTTTACTCCAATTATTAATCCTCCTGAGGTAGCTATATTGGGCTTATCTAAACCATTTGAAAATCTATCACTAGAAAATAAGGAGATAGTAAATAAAAAACTTCTGCCTATTTCTCTTTCTTATGATCATAGAGTTATTAATGGCGCCTATGCAGCGAAATTTGTTACAGAATTATCCAGTCAGTTAAATCAATTACAATTTTTAAAGGAATCATTTAATGGATCTTAATACATTTAATTTATATCTTTTTGGTGGAACGGGAGATTTATCTAATAGAAAATTAATACCTGCAATGTTTAGACAAGAAACACTTGGTAATATTAATAGCGATAGTGAAATTATAGGTATTGGCTCAAGAGATATTTCAGTTGATGAATATGTTTCTATGATAAAAAATTCTTTAGAGAAATATTTTCCTAGCTTTACTGAAAATGATGAGGCATGGAATAGATTCTCTAATAGAGTTAATTATATTAAAGTTGACATAAATTCAGATAATGATTGGAAAAATATCAATAATGTTCCTGATGATAGGGCAGTCATATATTATTTGGCTACACCACCAAATTTATATAAACAAATATCAACTTGTCTTAAAAATAACAATCTAATTTTTGATAATTGTCGTGTTGTTGTTGAGAAGCCAATTGGTTCAGATCTTGAATCCGCAAAGGATATAAACAATTCATTATCAGCAGGTTTTCAAGAAAATCAAATTTATAGAATTGATCATTACTTAGGCAAAGAAGCTGTACAGAATCTTTTAGCTTTGAGGTTTGCAAATACTATTTTTGAAAAAAGTTGGTCAAACTCAGCCATAGATCATATACAAATTACTGTTGCTGAGGATCTAGGCGTTGAAGATCGCGGAGGTTATTACGATGAAACTGGGGCCTTAAGAGATATGGTTCAAAATCATTTGCTTCAAATTCTTTGTTTAATTGCAATGGAGCCACCAGTATCAATTCAAAGTGAATCTGTAAGGGATGAAAAACTGAAGGTATTAAAATCTTTAGCTCCATTTACAAAAGAAAATATTGGTACCAATTCTGTGAGAGGACAGTATCTAGATGGAATTTCAAAAGGTGAACCAGCATGTTCTTATCTGAATGAAGAGGGTGTTGATTCAAAAAATAATACTGAAACCTTTGTTGCTCTTAAATTAGAAATTAATAATTGGAGATGGTCAGGAGTCCCTTTTTATTTAAGAACTGGAAAGAGAATGCATTCTAAATCATCTGAGATAGTTGTTAGGTATAAAGCTGTACCTCATAATATTTTTTCAAAAGAAGCTTCTTTAAAAGCAGATCAGTTAGTTTTAAGAATTCATCCGGATGAAGGCATTGATCTTAAATTAAATACAAAACAACCAGGAGTATCTGGATATGATCTTCAAGAACTGCCTCTAGATTTAAATTTGCAAGATTATCATGAGATTGGTCATCAAGATTGTTATGAAAGATTATTACTAGATGTCATTAGAGGCAATCCATCACTGTTTGTTAGAAGAGATGAAATAGAAGCATCATGGCAATGGATAGATAACATTATCAATCTTTGGGAATCAGAGAATGTTCCTATGGAAGAATATATATCAGGGGGATGGGGGCCGTCTAATGCGGATTTATTGCTCAAAAAAGACTTTAGATCGTGGAAAAACGGCTCAATAAAGAAATGAATGTAAATCAGAAACTAATTAATATAAAAGAGCGCATTGAAGAAAGAAGTAAAGATATTAGATCAGATTACTTAAAAAAGATAAAATTTTCTTCAGAGCAATCTAAGTCTGCAAGAAACAATATGGGTTGCAGTAATATTGCTCATGCTTTTGCATCCTGTGACAAAGCTCAACAAAATCAAGGGGCTAATGGTGGCACGGTTATAGGAGTAGTTTCTGCATATAACGACATGCTTTCTGCACATGCCCCATTAAAAGATTATCCAGATATTATTAAAAATTCAGCAGATAAGAGAAATGCTATTGCAAGGGTGGCTGGGGGTGTGCCTGCAATGTGTGATGGAATCACTCAAGGAGAACCTGGGATGGAGCTCTCTCTTTTTAGTAGAGATGTTATTGCTTTATCAACTGCTGTAGCTTTCTCTCATAATGTTTTTGATGCAGGAATATGTCTAGGTGTCTGCGATAAAATTGTTCCTGGATTGGTTATAGGAGCTCTTACCTTTGGTCATTTGCCAATAGCTATGCTTCCTGCTGGACCTATGCCTACCGGAATTTCGAATGAAGAAAAATCTTCGAATAGAAAAAAATATGCAAGTGGAGAAATTGATAGGTCTGCTTTGATACTATCTGAACAATCTGCATATCATAGCTCAGGTACTTGTACTTTTTACGGAACTGCAAATACCAATCAGTTGATAATGGAGGTAATGGGCTTACAGCTTCCAAGCGCATCATTTTATCAGCCTAATAGTAAAGAAAGGCAACTGCTTATAGACAGAACGGTAGAATGTATTTTGAATTTAAATGATAAAGACATCAAAATGGGAGAAATGCTTGACTCAAAGAGTTGGGTTAATTCAATTGTTGCTCTAATTGCTAGTGGTGGCTCAACAAATTTGGCAATTCATTTGATAGCTATGGCTGAGGCGGGAGGCTTTAAAATAACTATAGAAGACATTGATGAGATTGCATCTATAACACCAATAATCACAAACATATATCCTAATGGGACAGCTGATGTTAACGAATTTCATAATTCAGGAGGTGTTGCTGCATTTATAGGATCTCTACTAGATGGTGGCTACTTATTTGAAGATGTACAAACTATTCTCGGTAAAGGTTTAGACATATATAGAAATAAACTTGAGATCGAAGGTGAAAACATTATTTGGAAAAATAAATCAAAAATTCTTGATCAGAGTATTATCAGAGATGTTAATAATCCATTTAGAAATTCAGGTGGTTTAAAGTTATTAGATGGGAATATTGGTAAGGGTATTATTAAAACATCTGCCCTTAAAAATCCTGATAAAGTAATTAAAGCTCCTGCAATGGTTTTTAATGATCAAGAACAGGTTTTAAAAGCATTTAAGGCAGATGAATTAAATAAAGATTGTATTATTGTAGTTAGAGGCCAAGGTCCATCAGCTAATGGAATGCCAGAGCTTCATAAGCTTACTTCGCCATTAAATGTTCTGCAATCCAAAGGTTTTGAGGTAGCTATAGTAACCGATGGAAGAATGTCAGGCGCATCTGGAAGTGTTCCAGCGGTTATACATGTTACTCCAGAAGCAATTAATAAAGGAAGAATAGGGCTTATTAACAATGATGACTTATTAGAATTAGACATTAATAAAGGAACTTTTAAGTTGTTAGTAGATAAGGATATTTTAAAAAATAGAAATTATTCAGAAATCAAACGCGTACACGACGGTGTTGGCAGAGAATTATTCAAAGCTTTTAGAGATAAGGTTGGCACAGTTGAAACTGGAGCATCAATTTTTTAATGGATATATTAAATTTAATAAACAAAACTAGATTGTTACCATTAACAACGTTGACATTAAGAGAGGATGTAGAACCTTTATGCGATATTTTATTTGATGCATCAATTCCATTTATTGAAATTACTCTTAGGGATGAGAGAACATTAGAAATAATTGATGAGTTTAAAAAATTCCCAGATATTCATCTTGGCATTGGAACGATAAGAACTATAGAACATATTGATATTGCTGCTGAAGCAGACGCTTCATTTTTAATTACTCCGGGTTTTTCAGAAAGTCTTGCTAATCATGCAGCTCTAAAAAATATACCAATGATTCCCGGCGTTCAGACTCCTTCAGAAATTATCAAAGCCAATGAAGCTGGATTTAGTTCTCTTAAATTTTTCCCAGCTGAATTATCTGGAGGTGTTAGTCGTCTAAATACATATAAGTCAGTATTTCCTGATATAAAATTTATACCAACCGGTGGAATTACATATGAAAATACTTTAAGTTATCTAGCTTTAGATAATGTTATAGCTGTTGGTGCTTCAGCTTTAATACCTAGTGATTTAATTAAGAGTAAATCATGGGAAGAAATCAAAAATAAATTAGAAAAATCAAAAGAATTAATTAGTAATTGTTAACCCTAGGAGAGGAGTATGTTTAACACTTTAGATTGGATAATTGTAGGCCTTTATTGTGTTGGCATTATATCTTTGGCAACTTATGTTTCTAGAACAACACTTGGAAAAGAAAGAACTGCTGAAGATTATTTTTTAGCAGGAAGGTCACTACCTTGGTGGGCAATTGGTGCATCTTTAATTGCTGCTAATATTTCAGCTGAGCAAATTATTGGTATGTCGGGACAAGGGTTTGTTGTAGGAATGGCAATAGCTGTATGGGAATTAACGGCGGCGATAGCTTTGATTGTAATGGCTAAATTTTTTCTTCCATTATTTCTTGAAAAAAAGATTTATACAATGCCTCAGTTTTTAGAGGAAAGATTCGATAGAAGAGTAAGTTTAGTTCTTTCTTTCTTTTGGTTGACTGTTTATATCTTCATAAACTTAACTACGGTTTTATGGTTGGGTTCAATTGCAATTAATACATTAACTGGCCTGTCATTAGTTAATGGTTTAATTTTATTGGCATTATTGTCATTAGCTTACTCTCTTTCTGGAGGGCTGAAGGCAGTTGCAATGACTGATATTGTTCAAGTTGTTTTACTCATATTTGGGGGTCTAGCAGTTTCCTATATTGCACTTAATATAATTTCTAATGATAGTGGTGTTTTGAGTGGTCTGACAATTGTGTATCAAGAATTACCAGAAAAATTTGATATGATTCTTTCACCTGACAATCCATCATACGAAAATTTACCAGGTATATGGATACTAATTGGAGCAGGTGTATGGATTGGTCATTTTGCTTATTGGGGTTTTAATCAATACATTACCCAAAGAGCATTAGGTGCAAAATCTATTCGAGAGGCGCAAAAGGGCGTTATGTTTGCAGCATATTTAAAATTATTAATGCCTTTAGTTATTGTTTTACCAGGAATATGTGCAGCAATATTATTTCCAGTTCTTGAGAAGTCTGATCAAGCTTATCCAACAATGATGTCTCTTCTACCAAATGGGTTGCTTGGTTTAACTTTTGCAGCTTTGATTGCAGCAATTGTTTCTTCTTTGGCATCTATGACAAATAGCATAAGTACCATCTTTACAATGGATATATATCGAAAATTTTCAAAAAATCATGTTTCAGAATCTAAATTAATAACTATTGGAAGAAATGCTGTTGTCATTTCTTTATTGATAGCTGTAGTTGTTGCAAAACCACTTCTAGGAAGTTTTGATTCCATTTTTCAATATATACAAAATTTCACTGGACTATTCACGCCTGGGATATTGGTTATATTTTTAGTTGCGTTATTTTGGAACAAAGCTACAACTCTATCCACATTGGTAGCTGCAATATCCTCATTAGTTTTATCTATTTTTATAAGCTTTGCTTTTCCAGAATTACCATATATTCATAGAATGGGGATAGTATTTTTTATAACTGGTTTTGCATGTTATATGACATCCTTAATTCAAGGGTATCAAGTTCAAGCAAAGGCTATTGACTTAAATGGGGTTGATTTCACAACTTCAAGATCCTTCAATATAAACTCTATGATTGTGGTAGGTGTTTTAGCATTTATTTACATAACATTTGCATAAAAAATTATGATAAAACATTTCACCATATTTATTTCAACTTTATTAATTGCATCTTGTGGTTATAAAGATTCTGAAAAAATTACTAATGAACAAAAAGTTGATTGGTCAAATGATAGAACTTGTTTGGTCTCAGTTGATAATAAATTTTTAGATACTTTAATTCAAAATATGACTTTGGAGCAGAAGGTTGGACAAATTATTATGCCTGATATAGATGAGGTTACTCCCCAAGACGCAAAAGAATATCAATTAGGTACTTTTTTAAATGGCGGAGGAAAGTTTCCAAATAAAAATAAAAATAGTACTGTTGCAGATTGGAAAAAGCTTAGTGAAGATTTTTATAATGTATCTCCAGTTGTAAACGGTGTTGTTGTCCCTATACTTTGGGGTACAGATGCTGTTCATGGTCATAACAATGTAATTGGAGCAACAATCTTTCCTCACAATATAGGTTTAGGTTCCACCATGAACCCAGAGTTAATTAAAAAAATAGGGGAGGCAGTAGCAAAAGAAGTTCTTTCAACAGGAATACCATGGACTTTTGCTCCAACTATTGCAGTTCCTCAAAATGACTTATGGGGAAGAACATATGAGGGTTATTCTGAGAATCCAGAATTAGTTTCATCTCTTGGAGAAGCAATGATTCTTGGTCTTCAAGGCGAGGGAGATAGCTTTTTAGACAATGATCATGTTCTGGCAACTGCAAAACATTTTTTAGGAGATGGTGGTACCAAGAATGGAATAGATCAAGGCAATACAATTATAAGCGAAGAAGATCTTAGAGAAATTCATGGAGAGCCATACTTTGCTGCAATAAGTTCGTGTATTCAAACTGTCATGGCTAGCTTCAATTCATGGAATGGAGAAAAAGCGCATGGCAGTAATTATCTTTTAACAGATATTTTAAGAGATGAAATGGGTTTTGATGGTTTGGTAGTGGGTGATTGGAATGGCCATGGTCAAGTTCCAGGATGCACCAAAGAAAATTGTCCAGAATCATTTAATGCAGGCGTAGATATTTTTATGGCACCAGATGAGTGGAAGCCATTATATAAAAATACTTTAAAACAAGTAAGAAATGGTGATATATCAATTAAGAGACTTGATGAGGCTGTTCATAACATATTATCAGTAAAATATTTGCTGGGTATGTTTGAAGGAAGAAAACCTCATTTGTATCCTCATAATTATATTGGAGATATTGGTCATAGAGAAATAGCTAGACAAGCTGTTAGAGAATCGATTGTTCTTATGAAGAATAATAACAATACACTACCTATTAAATCAGGCAAACATATTCTAGTTATTGGAGAATCTGCGAATTATATTACAAAACATATGGGCGGATGGACTATCACTTGGCAAGGAAGAGGAAATACTAATAGTGAATTCCCTAACTCCAAAAGTATTTATCAAGAAATCAAATCAAAAGTAGAAAGCATTGGTGGGAGTGTTGAATTTTCAAATAATTCGTCTTTTATTAAGAAGCCCGATATGGTTATCTTTGTATATGGTGAGGATCCATATGCAGAAGGTGATGGTGACAGAAGGCATCTATTTTTTGAACATAAAGATGATAAATTCTTAAAGCACATGAAAGATATTAAAAATAAAGAAATTCCATCTGTTTCTTTGTTTATATCTGGAAGACCATTAATTGTTAATAAAGAAATTAATTTATCCGACGCTTTTGTTCAATTATGGCTTCCTGGCACTGCAATTGAAGGAATTACAGATGTAATTTTTACTAATATAGATAATCAGATAAATCATGATTTTAAGGGAAAATTATCATATTCTTGGCCAAAATTTTCATCTCAAACTAAATTAAATTTCGGGGATGAGCAATACGATCCACTTTTTCCATATGGTTATGGCCTAAATTATGAGGACAATATTTTTCTAAATGAAATCAATATCAATGAGGATATTCCTCAAAAGAATGAAGTAACCCTATTCATGGGCTCTGGCTACCCATCATATAAAGAAGTTATTTCATATTATGATTCAGAGAAAAATGAACAAATATATGAAGGAATAAGTGCAGACATTTATAAAAATGAAAAAGCAGGAATCACTATTTCAAAATTTGACTTTAAAAAACAAGATGATGCTAAAACAATAGATTTTGGTAGTAAAAATATATATAAATTTTGGGATATTAGCGGCTCAAATGAAAATTTATCATATATGGTAAATGGAGCTTTGGAGTTGGTTATGAGAGTAAAAAATTTATCAAATGATGATCTTGAATTAATTACACAATGCCAAAAAAATGAAAATCAAATTAAGGCATCAGGGTCTGCTAAATGTTATAAGTCCTTTGATTTATCTGAAGCTTTAACGAGTCAACCGGTTGATAAATGGATAAAAATAATAATGCCTTTAGCTTGTCTAGATAACGATGATTTTGAAATATCATCAATTACTTCCAAAGCTAAACTAGCGACAGTCGGTGACTGGATGGTAGATGTTCACTCCATTAAATATAAAAATAATCAGGAATTAAAAAGCTGTAAATTGCATATAGAAGAATATGAATAAAGTTTTACTAATAGACATTGGCGGTACAAATTTGAGATATGCTTATTCTGATGGAGATTTATCATCTTTGTATGAAGCGAATAAAATTCAACTCTCATGCATCAAAGGCTTTAATGAGATATTGACCAATCTAGTAAAAGATAAAGATATTGACTCTTTGGTAATTTCAGTAGCTGGCCCAAAGATTAATGGATCAATAACAATGACAAATAGAGATTTTTCTATTAATGAAAAAGATATAAAAAATACTTTTAAATTTAAAACATGTCACTTATTAAATGACTGGGAATCAATTGGCCACAGTTTGGCTGCATATGAAGGCTCAGATATATCTATAATTAAAGAAGGTACTGAGTTTAATGATAATAGTTTTTTTATTGGCCCAGGAACTGGTCTCGGTGCTGCATTATTAATTGGTGACGATAATGTAATTCCTACAGAAATTGGAAATACCACCGGATTAACAAAAGCATTACTAAAAAATTATTCAATTGATAATTCAGATCATTTCAGAACTTTAGAAGATGTTTTATCGGGTAAGGCTATATCTGACATATATGAATATAAAACCGGTATAAGAATTAGCTCAGAAGATATTGTTCAAAGATATGGTTCTGATGACGAGATGGCCAATTATGTAATAGATGGTTTTATTAAATCTTTAGCTGAAACTATATCTGATATGGCGTTAACCTTTATATCAGGAAAAGGCATATATATCGCTGGAGGATTAATTAGATCAATATTTAAAATCATGGATAAAGAAAAATTCATAGAATACTTTTATGGCGATAAAAAATTAGTTCATTTACAAATTTTAGAAATGGTAAAGATTGGTATTGTTGAAAAAGAGCATGCTTGTCTTCATGGAAATCTTAACTTTTATAAAAAAAATATAAATAAGGCTTAGCAAATTATGAGCAGTAAGAAAGAATTATATCTTGGTGATAATCTTATTAATTCTGCAGATACAGAAATATCTGGAAAAGAAGTTGTTATAAATAATGAAAACTTTTACAAGATTTCAAATGTAAAAAAAATGAGACCTTTTTTCATGAGCATTGTAAGTGCTTATGATCATTGGTTATTTATTTCATCTACTGGAGCATTAAGTGCAGGAAGAAAAAATAGTAATAACGCATTATTTCCATATTATACCGATGACAAGATAGCAGAATCCTATGAAGTTACTGGCAATAAATCTATCTTTCATATATGTAAAGATGGTAAAAATTTTTTATGGGAGCCTTTTACAAAATCTTCAGATTTAGTTTATAAAACAGAAAGAAACCTTTATAAAAATCTTAGAGGAAATAAGGTTATTTTTGAAGAGATCAATCAAACTCTTGGTATTAAATTTTCTTATCAGTGGACTACTTGTGATTTATATGGTTTTGTGAAAACTTCCTCACTAAAGAATTTAAACAAAGAAAGTATTTCTATATCAATTGTAGATGGGTTTCAAAATATCTTACCATGGGGTCTTGATGAAGGAATACAGTCAAATACAAGTAATTTGGCAGATGCATATAAAAGAAATGAATTGGATTCTGATTCAAAAATAGGTATTTATGCACTAAGCGCAACTATCGTTGATCGTGCAGAGCCAAGCGAGGCCTTAAAAGCTAATATAGTATTCCAATTAGGTCTTGATAAGACTAAGGTTTTGTTATCATCACACCAACTCGATAAATTTAGAAAAGGTCACGAGGTAACAGAAGAGCTTGATGTTAAAGCAGAAAGAGGTGCATATTTTATAAATGCAGATTTTTCTCTTGTGCAAAATGAAAAAAAAGAATGGCTATTTGCAGCTGATATTAATAAGTCTTCATCAGATATAGCCAAACTTAAAAAAGAAATAATTTCAAATAATGATTTAATAAGTAAAGTTAAGAGTGAAATTCTTAACTCATCAAATGAACTATATAAATTAGTAGGCTCATCTGATGGCATTCAGCTTTCCACCGATAGAAGAAGAAATATAAGGCACTTTGCAAATACTCTTTTTAACATTATGAGAGGAGGTATTTTTGACAAGGATTATCAAATTGAAAAAGACGATTTTGTAAAATATATAACCAATGCAAATGTTAAATGCGGGAAAAAAATGAGTTCAACATTTATCTCATGGCCTGATATTTTTGATTTAACTTTTTTAAGAGATTCTATT
>TARA_Y200000002_G_scaffold88839_1_pt1 | contig 17653 bp, 15 predicted proteins | sample TARA_Y200000002 | Tara Oceans TARA_Y200000002 (sample SAMEA2619388) | marine metagenome | biome: marine biome (ENVO:00000447); feature: surface water layer (ENVO:00002042); material: "saline water (ENVO:00002010), including plankton (ENVO:xxxxxxxx)" | depth 5 m | reverse complement strand
AGAGTAGTTTCAGGTAGGGCTCTTTTTGGAAGTTGTCATTATATATTGACAGAAATTTTACCTAAATTTGGAATTGAAGTAAAATTAGTAGATGGAACCAGCATTAAGCAATGGGAATTAGCACTTAAGAAAAAAACTAAAATAGTATTCTTTGAGACACCATCAAACCCCTGCTTAGAAATTGTTGACATAGAAAAAGTTTCTGAGCTAGCACATGAAGCTGGAGCTAAAGTTGTTGTTGATAATGTTTTTGCAACTCCAATATTACAAAAACCACTGAAACTAAATGCAGACATCGTAATGTATTCAGCAACAAAACACATAGATGGACAGGGCCGCGTTCTGGGCGGAGCAATACTGGGTAATACAAAATTTTGTAAAGAGATTGTTAAGCCTTTTATAAGAAATACCGGTCCATCAATTAGTCCATTTAATGCTTGGGTTTTGCTTAAAGGCCTAGAAACCCTAGACCTAAGAGTTGAGAAACAAACTAAAAATACAAAAGAGATCTTTCAATTTTTGGAAGGAAACAAACATATAACAAAAATCTATTACCCATTTGACAAAAATTCAAAACAATTCGAGCTAGCAAAAAAACAAATGATTGATGGCGGAACTGTTATTAGCTTCGAGTTAGATTCAAAAAAAAAAAATGATAAGAAAGTCTCTTTCAAGTTTTTAAATAATTTACGTTTAATAGACATTTCAAATAACTTAGGTGACTCAAAAACTCTTATAACTCATCCCTACACTACTACACATCACAGATTGTCAGAAAGTGATAAGAAGAATTTAAAAATTACTAAAAACTTGATTAGACTTTCAGTTGGATTAGAGGAAGTTGGTGATATAATCAACGACATAGATTTAGCTTTAAAAAAAACATTTAAAAATGATAAATAAAAAAAAAATCTCAGTTCTAGTCGAACCTATTTATTTAGAGGATCACTCAGATCCATCTGAAGACGCATATTTATGGGCCTATAAAGTAAAAATAAAAAACAATAGCAAAGAGAGTATAAAACTTCTCAGTCGACATTGGAAAATTTTCGATTCTAATGGTAACCACAGAGAAGTCAAAGGTATGGGTGTTGTAGGTGAACAACCAATAATTCAGCCTGGTGACGAGTTTGAGTATACTAGTGGCACTCCATTAAAAACAAGTTCAGGTTTGATGCATGGAAGTTATCAAATGCAAGATTTTAAGGGAAGAATGTTTGAAGTTTTAATCCCCCCGTTTTCTTTAGATATACCTGATAAGAAAAAAAAATTAAATTAATTTTATGGATAATTTAAAGTCTTCACTGTTTGTTATTGGAAACTTATTAGTTTTCTTTTCCATTTATTCACTCATTCCTGGAACCCTTGATTACTATTTAGGGGGGGCTGACTGGGTTGTTTTTTTTGTAATTTCAATAGTTTGTCTCTTTACGGGATTAAATATATCTTTTACTTTCAAGAACAAAAATAAAGATGTTGAGGTTTTATCTGCCTTTTTACTAACTCTTATATCTTGGTTAATTCTTACATTTATTGGCTCTATACCCTTTTTTTTAGGAAGTCCAAACCTGTCTTTTATGAATGCTTTTTTTGAATCAATGTCCGGTTTGACAACTACTGGAGCAACAGTAATCAAAGATCTTGATAATACTTCAAAATCAATCCTTCTTTGGCGGGCAATGCTTCAGTGGCTAGGTGGGATAGGTATCATTGTAATTGCAATTGCGATTTTCCCAATTTTGAAAATTGGAGGGATGCAACTCTTCCAAACTGAATTTAGTTCCAAGGAGGAGAAAGTATTACCAAGGACCACACAAATAGCCGCAGCTATTGGATTAATTTATTTTTCACTAACAATAATATGCTCATTCTTTTTGTATTCAAGCGGCTTAGATATCTTTGATAGCCTGGCTCACGGAATGACGATAATTGCCACAGGAGGGTTTTCGACTAAAAATATGTCTATAGGTCATTTTGATTCAATTTATACAGAAATAGTGACGATCGTTTTTATGCTTATTTCAGCACTACCTTTCATTTTAATTTTTTACTCACTGAGAAATAATTTTATGGATTTATTTAAAAACTCTCAGGTGCAATTCTTCTTGTTACTAGTGTCTTTAATTACTTTAATTGTTATGTTTTGGCTTACAAAGTTTTACGAAGTTGATTACTTACAAGCTCTAAGAATATCCTCATTTGCAGTAATTTCAATTGCCACTGGGAGCGGATTTAGTACTTATGATTTTAGTGAATGGGGTACTTTTACTACATTACTTTTTTTATTTTTAATGCTTTTAGGTGGTTGTTCTGGGTCTTCAAGCTGTGGGTTAAAAATATTTAGGATTCAAATATTATTGAAGTCATCATTTACATTGATAAAGAAAATAATTCAGCCAAGGGGAGTTTTTATCCCCACATACAATTCAAATGAAATAAATGAAGAAATTCTTAACTCTGTTACAGGATATTTTTTTCTTTATCTCCTAATATTTGGAGGACTTACACTAATTCTATCCTTTGATGGACAAGATGTACTAACAGCTCTTTCTGGTGCTGCGGCAGCGCTAGCAAATGTTGGGCCCGGTCTGAATGAAATTATTGGACCAGCAAACAACTATTTTGAAATTACTACTTTCTCAAAGTTTTTCCTGTGTATTGGTATGTTAGTTGGAAGACTTGAGTTATTTCCGATTTTGATTCTTCTTTCGCCTCAATTGTGGAAAAGATAAATTAGATTTGTCTTAAACACCAAAGTAAAATTGCTTGATGCGCATAAAGTCGATTTTCTGCCTCGTCCCATACCAAAGAATCTTTCCCATCAATAACATCATCTGTAATTTCTTGTCCTCTATGGGCTGGAAGACAATGCAAAACCTTGGTTTGCTTTTTAGTTTTTTTCAAAAGACTGTGATTAATTTGAAACTTTTTAAATTTTTGAATCACATTTTTTTTTTTCATCATTCCCATCGATTCCCAAGTATCTGTTATTAGAACATCTGCCCCTAAAACAGCTTTATCCGGATTGTCAAAAAATACAACTTTATCTTTATTGATTTTATTTATATTATTTTTTTGCGGGAAGAAGTTCTTTGGACAGGATATATGTAAATTAAAATCATAATGTAGACAGGCCTGTATCCATGAATTACATACATTATTCCCATCACCAACCCAGCAAAGCGTAAGTTTTTTTAAGCTTTTAAAATTTTCTTCAAGAGTCATTAGATCAGCTATAATCTGGCAGGGGTGACTATGATTTGTCAATCCATTAATTATTGGGACGTCAGAAAATTCAGCAATTTCGTAGAGCTTCTTTTGATCAGATCCCCTGTACATAATAATATCAACGTACCTACTTAGAACTTTAATAGTATCGTTCAGCGATTCCCCTCTTGCAAGTTGTGTATCATTCTGATCAAGGACAACTACATCTCCATTAATCTTTTTCATTCCTACTTCAAAGGAAACTCTAGTTCTGGTTGAAGGTTTCTCAAAAATCATTGCAAGAGTTTTTTTTTTCTTTAGGCTAATATTTCCATATTTTTTTTTTAATATATGGCTCTTTGCCATTATTGAATGAATATCTTTTGTGTTAATTTGGTCCAAATTTAAGAAGTGTCTAATGTCTTTCATTAATCTCTCCAAAAGCTTTATCAATTTTGATGATTGCTTCATCAACATGTTTCTTCTCAAGAATTAGCGGAGGAAGCATTCTGATTACATTCTGACCAGCCTTTACAACCAAAATTTTCTGATTAATAAGTTCCTTAATTAAAATTTCATTTTTTTCAATAGCTTCAATCCCTAGCATCAAACCTTTTCCTCTTATTCCTTTAACAAGTTTTGGAAATTTTTTTATTATCTTCTCTAATATCTGATTTTTCAAATATTCTCCAACCTCGATGACGTTATCTAAAAATTCTTTACTTAAGATATGGTCTAGTACAGATGAAGCCACTGCCATTGACAGTGGATTCCCTCCAAAAGTTGAGCCATGAGACCCTGGTGTCATTGCATTTGCAACTTTTTTTTCCATTAGGCAGGCACCGAGTGGGAACCCGCCACCAATGCCTTTTGCAATTGGAACTATATCTGGTTTTATTTTCGCCCATTCAAATGCAAACAGTTTACCGGTTCTCCCAATGCCACATTGCACTTCGTCAAGGATTAACAGAATTTTTTTTTCATTACAAAGTTTCCTTAATCCTTGCAAACATTCTACTGGGAGAGGTCTTATTCCTCCTTCACCCAATATAGTTTCAACCATTATAGCAGCTGTATTAGAATTAATTGCCTTTTCTAAAGCTGTATGATCACCAAAAGGGACTTGATCGAACCCATCAACACGTGGCTCGAATCCTTGGGTATGATCTGGATTATTTGCAGCAAATAATGATGCTATAGTTCGTCCATGAAATGCGCCTTCAAACGTAATAATTCTATTTTTTTTTTTTTCTCCTTTTTCAAAAAAAAACTTTCTTGCAGCCTTTATGCTTGTTTCAGTTGCCTCTGAGCCTGAATTACAAAAAAAGACACTTGAAGCAAAAGAATTCTTTACAATTTTATCAGCAACCTTTTTTTGATTTGTAATTTTAAATAAATTAGAGCAATGCCAAATTTTTTCTGCCTGAACCTTAAGAGCATTGATCAAAACTGGGTGACTATGACCTAAACTTGTTACACCAATTCCACTGGTAAAATCTAAATATCTTGTACCGTCGGAGGAATAAATATAAACTCCATCCCCGTGATCCACCTCAATGTCAATTGGATTATAGACTCCTAAAATACTCATATGCTAATTACGAAGGCCGTAACCTTTCTTAAAAATATATATAGTTAATATTAAAAAAATAAGATTTGCTATAGCTAAAATAAAAATTCCTAAAGAAATATTACTATCACTGACTCCTACAAAACCATATCTAAATCCATCAATAATATAAAAAAATGGATTCAAATATGCAAAAAATCTCCAATCCTCTGGAAGTCTCTCTATTGAATAAAATGTACCCGATAAAAATGTCAATGGTAATATTATAAAGTTAGTTACCGAAGCCATATGATCAAATTTTTTTGCCCAAATTCCGCATAAAATTCCCAACAATGATAATAGAAGTGAAGAGAATAATGCAAAGTATATGATTATAAACAAATTAGTTATTTGAATTGGTACGATAAGATAGATGACTATCGATACCGACAATCCTACAAGTAAACCACGGGTAACTCCTCCAAGAGAATAGGAAAAAGTTAACTCATATTCTGATAAAGGTGGCATCAAAACATCCACTATATTTCCTTGAACTTTTGATATTAATATAGATGAAGAGGTATTGGCAAAAGCATTTTGCATAATTGACATACAAACTAAGCCTGGAGCTAAAAACTGAGAAAATGTAAAACTTTCAGTGCTGAGATAACTCCTATCAACTGAAATTGTAAAAATTATATAAAACAAAAGCGTTGTAATTGCTGGTGCAAGAACTGTTTGAGCAAAAACATTCAGAAAACGTCTTACCTCCTTAGAATAAAGAGTGTAAAACCCTATCCAATTAAACCCTTTAAAACTTTTGACTTTATTCATACCGCTAACAAATAGGTTTGATTATAAATTTTATTAATATTTAATATATTTATGATTTCAAAATATTTTGAAAAATATTGCTCATTTTATCTCTCAAAATATTGGGTTAATCAAAAAAAATTTGAGAATATATTAAAATCAAAAATCACTAAAGACTTTTTCCAAAAAAAAATTTCTTTTGAAGAAAAAGAATCATACTTAAATGAAATAGAGATTGTTTTAGATTTCTATTCAGAACAAGGATTTTTTGATGAGGAAAAGTTAATTCAAATTAAGATTGACAATTTAAGGCAAAGAGGATTTTCATTTAAAAAAATGAGAATGTATCTTAAAAAAAACTTTTTCAACGAAAATCTCATTAATGAGCAACTACATTTACTAGAAAATAAAGATGAAATTCAAAATGAACTTATAAAAAAATATTTATCAAAAAGTGGTCTTTACAGGGAAATTGAGATAAACATTAATAAAAAGGAATACATACAAAAGATATTAAGAAAATTATTTCAACAAGGTTTTGAATATAACGAATGTATAAAATACTTAAAAGAAACATATAACCTTCATGATTACAACTAGTTCAATTTTAGAAACAATAAATGAGATTAAAAGTATAGAAATTTTCGGAATAAATGCTTTTAACTTAATTCTTTTCATTATTGTTTTTTTTACAATATTTTTTTGTAGGAGCTTAATTAAAAACTTTATTAGAAAAAAAATTAAATTTTTTTTTAGAAATACTGGCAGTGACAAATTTATAAAAATTGTCGACAGACCTCTGAATTTCTTAATTTTTTCTGTAGCTTTTTTTTGCTCAACTTCCTTTTTGTCAGAGTCCGAACTAATTAAAAAATTCACAGATAAAATTAATTCATCCTTTTTTACAATTGTTGTATTTTGGTTTATTGGTTTAAGTATTCAACCACTCTTTTTAAAAATTAAGAATATTGAGACTGTATTAACCAAGGATTTATTAGAATGGATTATTAATGCCATAAAAATAATCCTATTTATATTAGGTCTATCAGCTGTGCTTGAAATTTGGGGAATTAAAATAGCTCCAATCATAGCTGGTTTGGGTCTTTTTGGTGTTGCTGTTGCACTGGGTGCTCAAGATCTTTTTAAAAATTTAATTTCTGGTGTTCTAGTTTTAATAGAAAAAAGATTTAAAAAAGGTGACGTAATTATTATTGAAGGTGTAATTGAGGGTGTTGTTGAAAAGATTGGATTTAGGTCAACAGCTATAAGAAAGTTTGATAAGTCCCTTTGTTATATCCCCAATAACCAATTTGCGGAGAATGCTGTAATTAATATTTCTGAGACTTCAAATCGAAGAATTAATTGGTTAATTGGCCTTGAGTACAAAACAACAACTAAACAGCTTAAAATGATATGCAGAGACATTGAAGAACTAATTAGGAATAATAAAGAAGATTTCTCTGTCACTCCAAAAACTCCCGTGATAGTCAAAATCAATGAATTTGCTGCTAGTTCAATAGATATTATGGTGAGATGTTTTGCAAACACAAGTGATTATGAGAAATTTGTCAATACAAAAGACAAACTTGCTATAGGAATTAAAGAAATTGTTGAAAGAAGAAAATGTTCATTCGCATTCCCATCACAATCTTTATATATTGAAAAATCTTAAGCTATTAAATTAAAAACTCATTAGCTTTTTATCAAATGCAGCCCAAACTCCATTTTTACCATCCCAACTCCCTTGAGTTGCCACTTTAGAGTACTCGGTTGCTCTTGCTTCAAAAAAATTAGCGTGTTCAACACCATTAAGAATTTCTCTCAACCAAGGTAAAGGATGTTCCTTTATTTGATAAATAGGATCAAGGTTAAGTTGTTTTAATCTCCAGTCTGCAATATATCTTATGTAACTCTTAATATCTTCTGGTTCCATACCTTCAACTGGACCCAACTCAAAAGCCAAATCAATAAACTTATCTTCGAGCCCAACAACTGTTTCACAACACTCATTTATTTCTTTTTTTAGTTTTGATGAAAAAGTTTTTGTTTCTTTGACGAACTCATGAAACAATCTAATCATACCTTCGCAATGGAGAGATTCGTCTCGCACAGACCAAGAAATTATCTGTCCCATTCCTCGCATTTTATTGTGTCTTGGAAAATTAAGTAACATTGCAAAACTTGCAAATAGCTGAAGGCCCTCCGTAAAAGCTCCAAACATTGCCAAGGTTTTTGCAACCTCATGAGGTGAATCAACAGTGAATTCTTGCATATAGTCGTGTTTATCTGACATTTCCTTATATTTTAGAAAAGACGAGAATTCAGAATCTGGCATTCCTATTGTTTCCAAAAGCAGAGCATAAGCAGCTATATGGACTGTTTCCATATTTGAGAAAGCTGCCATCATCATTTTTATTTCTGTTGGTTTGAATACTCTAGAATATTTTTCCATATAATTATCATTGACCTCAACATCTGACTGAGTGAAAAATCTGAAGATTTGTGTTAGGAGATTCCTTTCATTATCGTTAAGTTTTACCACCCAGTCCTTACAATCCTCGCCAAGCGGAACTTCTTCAGGCATCCAATGTATCTGCTGTTGTCTTTTCCAAAAATCATAGGCCCAAGGATACCTAAAAGGCTTATAGGAATGTGAAGATGTGAGAAGCCCTGCTTTTGATTTTATTCTTTCATTAAAACTATCCATTTTTTTCCTTTCATTTTATTGACACGACAAGCATTCTTCGTAGTCGGTTTTTGAGTCTGAAATGTTTTTTTCTGGCCAATTTTTTGTATTATCAGCTTCAACTCCGGCATAACTTGCCCTCTGAATTGACTTTGATCTGCAATAGTACAAACTTTTAATACCTAACTCCCATGCTTTCCAATGAAGCATCATTAGATCCCATTTATCTATATCTGCAGACAAGTAGAGATTTATTGATTGACTTTGGCAGATAAATGGAGTTCTATCTGCGGCCATCTCAATTATCCAGCGCTGATCAATTTCAAATGCAGTTTTAAAACACTTTTTCTCATCCTCAGATAATTCTTTAAGGTGCGAAATTGATCCATCATTCTCTATGATACTTTGCCAGGTTTTTTCGTTGTTAATATTTTTTTCTTCTAAAATTCTTTCTAAGTATTTATTCTTAACTGTAAAGGAACCAGACAAAGTTTTATGTGTATAAATATTTGCTGGGATTGGCTCAACACAAGCACTTGTTCCTCCACATATAATACTAATTGATGCAGTTGGAGCTATTGCAAGTTTGTGGCTAAATCTTGCTTTGACATCCATCTCATCAGCATCTGGGCAAGCTCCTTTTTCAATAGCTAGAATCACTGAGGCTTTGTCTGCCTCTTGTTTTAAATGTCTGAAAAATTTTGTATTCCAACTTTTGGCAAGAGCACTCTCAAAAGGAATTCCTTTTTTTTGTAAAAAACTATGAAAACCCATTGCTCCTAAACCGACTGACCTTTCTCTTTTAGCAGAATAAACCGCATTCTTCATTGATTCAGGTGCATTTTCTATGAAATCTTCAAGTACATTATCAAGAAATCTCATTACATCTTGAATGAAATTTGTATCGGTTGACCATTCATCCCATTTTTCTAGGTTTACAGAAGACAAACAGCATACAGCAGTTCTTTCTTTTCCAAGGTGATCTAAGCCGGTGTGAAGCATTATCTCACTACATAGATTTGAGGTTTTAACTTTCAAACCCTTACTTTTCTGATGTTTAGCCATGTTTTTATTTACAGTATCAATAAATACTAAATATGGTTCTCCTGTTTGCATCCTGGTCTCTAGTATTTTTTGCCATAAATCTCTTGCATTAACTTTTTTTAGAGTCTCATTAGTTGCAGGGCTTCGCAAAGGAAATTCTTTGTTATTTTTCACACACTCCATAAATTCGTCAGTAATATTTATGCCGTGATGAAGGTTCAGGCTTTTTCTATTGAAATCACCGGATGGTTTTCTAATTTCAAGAAATTCTTCTATTTCTGGATGATGGATATCTAGGTAGCATGCTGCTGAGCCTCTCCGCAATGAACCCTGAGAAATTGCTAGAGTGAGTGAATCCATTACTCTGACAAATGGAATAATACCTGAGGTCTGTCCAGATTTTTTTACAGTTTCACCTATTGATCTTACCTCACCCCAATAAGTTCCAATGCCTCCACCATTTGAAGCTAACCAAACGTTTTCACCCCAAGTCGATAAAATTCCTTCTAAACTGTCTTGAACAGTGTTTAGAAAACAAGAAATCGGCAACCCTCTTTTTGCGCCACCATTTGAAAGAACAGGCGTTGCTGGCATAAACCACATTTTAGAGATGTAGTCATAAATTCTCTGAGCATGTTCGTCGTTATCTGAATAACATTTTGCAACTCTCATAAACATATCTTGAAACTTCTCACCTGGTAGCAAATATCGGTCAATCAATGTTGCCTTTCCAAAGTCTGTAATATTTTTATCTCTTCTATAATCAATCTTTAAAGATTCTTTTCTTTCAGATTTCTTTAGATCCTGTTCTCTTTGAATTGGAAGAACGTTTAGAGATGTATTAGTTGCCATAATTAATTTCCTCGATAAAGTAGTGAAACACAATATATAGTAATAAAAGTAAAAATATTGTCAACAGGTAGTAGTAAAAGTTTTGGCGTGCCCGGAGAGAGTCGAACTCCCAACCTTCTGATTCGTAGTCAGATGCTCTATCCAATTGAGCTACGGGCACTTTCTTAGTACTACTTTTTTTCAGTATAATTTAATTCATAACTCATATTGAGAAAATAATTAAGTTGAATAATTTTTTTTTGTTTATTTTAATGTATTTATAGGCTATATGTAGTAAATAAACTCATTTTATAATGTATATATATTAATTTAAACATTCATAGTGTAGCGATATAATGAAATATAAGTATTTAAAACTCCCATCATTTTTAATAATATTATTTACATATTCTTGTTCTGGTGTTCAAGAATATGTTTTTCCCTCTCTTTCAGACGAAGAGGTTGTAGCCCCGCCAGCTCTTGAAGAAGTTCCTCAAACCATAGAAACTGCTCAAGATACAGGTTCCCAAGAAATTCCACCTTCTCAATATGCCCCACCACCAGTTTCTCAGCCTGAAGTTGCTTACGACACTGGCCCAACAGGTACTTTCGTGGGAGGTAAGATTAATCAATTTAGAGCAGATTTATCAAGCATACAAAATGCTATATCATCTCATAATAATGATTTTCTAAGATTCAAAGATTTAGTTGACGAACAAACTTCTATTTATCAAGGACTATCGAGTGCAATCAGATCAAGACTTCAGATAGGCACTACTCCTGGTAACCCTATTTTAGTTGGTCAATGGAATGACGCTCAAAGGGCTCTTGAAGATATGCAAAATAACGTCAATAATCTTCAAATTGTTAACAACAGAGTTACAGCAGATGCAGCCTTGATTACTCATTTAAAAAACGCTATCGATTCTAGCTTCTTCATATCTGGTGCGATAGACGAAGACCATAATCAACTTAAGGTTTTAAACGACGACGTTCAAAGAACATCAGTTCTCTATGCTAGATTAATGGACGAGCTAGAGCAAAAAATCTCGAGAGAAATTATGATTCTTAATGACGAACGTCAGTATATGAAAAAGTTGGCCGAAGATGTTGAAGTCGGAAAATTTGGTGGTAGAGTATCTTCTCCTCCAACCACTAGCAGCGAAATCCAAGGACAAGCAGAACCAAAGAGTATAGACACAGTTAATATCGCTCCACTAAATTACGATAATGCAATACTAGTTATAAAGTTTGATGATACAAATTTCGATTATTCTACAGCTTTATTTGAATCAATATCCAATGCTTTAGAACAAATGCCTTCTGCTAACTTTGAAGTTGTAGCTGTAAGTCCAACAGGCGGGGCAAGTTTTTCCGATAAAGCTAGGCAAAGAGCCTCGGAAGTATTTGGAAAAATTGTTGAGATGGGAGTCCCGTCGGAAAGAATGTCTCTTACATCCTCCAACAGTACAACAGCTCAAGCTGAAGAAGTTCACATTTACCTCAAAAACTAATCTTTCACACCTAATATAAACCCCTTTTTTTGCACTAATCTTTTGGAAACTCTAAGGTTATCAATTAATTTAATCCCGAAAAATTTTACTGAAATAAATATTCTTGCAATGGAAGGCTTAAGGTCTAGGACTTCCAAATTAGTCTCCTTTAGAATTTCCAAATAATTTACCTTTTCAATTCCTAACTTTAAAAGTTTGTTCTTATATGATTCGAGTTTTTTTATCTCTAAACCACTAGTAATTAGTTCCTTGGAAATTTGTTTAAGGCAAGTATAAATATTCTCAGCAATCTTAGTTTTCTCAAAAGGAATAAGTTTATTTCTTGAAGACAGAGCTAAACCTGATACTTCTCTAATAATTGGCAGTCCAATTACTTTAGTTTTTAAAGAAAAATCTTTAATAACCTTTTTGATCACTAAAATTTGTTGGAAATCCTTTTCACCTAAAACTATGAAGTTTGGTCTTATAAGATTCAAAAACTTTAAGACTACTGATGCCACTCCTAAGAAGTGACCTGGTCTGTCAATTCCACATAATTTTTTATCTAATTTTTTTATTTTAATATTTGGAAAAGATAAATCTTTCGCAAAACTTATTTCTGGTAATAAAACAACATTGATCTTTAAATCCTTAATAATACTCATATCTTTCTGTAAATCCCTTGGATATTTTTTGAAATCTTTTTTATCATCAAACTGCAATGGATTTACAAAAATACTCAAAATAATAAATGCTTTTTTCTTTTCAGCAAATTTGATTAGACTGATATGCCCTTTATGTAAGCTTCCCATTGTTGGGATAAAGTAAATTTTTTTCTTTTTTTCTAATCTTAAACTTTCTAAGATATTTTCCAAGTCACTGACTTTTTTTATAATCATAAAAATTATTTATAGAAATTTTTTCTGGACGGGAATGATTTTTCTTTTACATCCTTAGAGAAATTATTTAAGGATCTGTCAATTATGTGTTGAAGGTTAACATATTTCTTTAAAAATTTGGAATTAAAATCTGTTAATCCTAACAAATCTTCAGTAACTAATATTTGACCATCACAACTTTTAGATGCCCCTATACCTATAATTGGTACATTTGAGATATCGCATACCTTTTTGGCAAGTTTTTCGATAGTACATTCGATAACAATTGAAAAAACACCAGAACCCTCTAAGAACTTTAAATCCTTAATTATTTGTTTTTTTTGACTGTCACTTTTTCCATAAACCTTATACTTTCCATTAAAAGATTGTGGTAACATTCCTATGTGTCCAAACACTGTTATACCTTTTTTTACTAGAAACTCGACAGTATTGGCAATCTTTTGTCCACCCTCTATTTTTATGGCATCTGCACCTGTCTCATTGATGATTTTCTCTGCATTTTTATACGCTATATTAATATTTTTTTCATAAGTTCCAAAAGGCATATCAACTACAAGCATAGCATTTTTGGTAGCCCTTGAAACTGCCTTTGCATGCTGAATGATTACATCTAGAGAAACATATTTAGTTGATTGAAGTCCGTAAAGAACTGGTCCCACTGAGTCTCCTACCAGTAGAATATCTGCATACTTATCTGCTAATTTAGCAAGTGGATATGTATAAGAAGTTAAACAAACCAAAGGACATTTTTCTTTGTATTTATTGAGTATTTTTTTTTCCTTTATTAGTGACATTTCAAAATAATTTGTTTTAAAGAATATGAATATGCAGTTATTTTTAATATACTCATATAATGAAAAAAAAAATAAAATTTTTTCTATTTTTTATTTTTGTTTCAAAAAATATTTTTGCTAACCAATTACAAAGTGACATTCAACCCGAACCTGCATCTATAAAAACAAATTTAAAAAAATCGTTAGTAGCTAAAGATTTTATTGTTGTAACAGCAAATGACTATGCAACCTCCATAGGGTTTGAAATTCTCAGTGAGGGAGGTAATGCTGTGGATGCAGCTGTTGCAATTCAGATGACACTTGGATTAGTTGAGCCGCAATCGTCTGGATTGGGAGGAGGGTCGTTTATAACGTTCTATAATAAAAGTGAGGGGAAGGTTTATAGTTATGAGGGAAGAGAAAAGGCCCCTAAAAAAATACCAGAAAATATCTTTTTGAATAAAAATGGTAATACCAAAAAGTTTTTTGAAGCAGCAATTGGCGGTGCTGCTGTTGGCACTCCCGCTACATTAAAAACTTACAAACTTATTCATAGCAACTACGGACTTATGAATTGGGAGAAAATTTTTAGTTATGTTATTGAATTTTCGAAAACTGGATTTGTTCCATCAGCACGATTAATAAATGCAGTTAATAAAGAACGGTTTTTTTTTGATTTATACCCAAGTTCTATATTCAAAAATATCATAACAAATCCAAAAAAAAAAATTTACAATGATGATTATACAGAAACTTTAAAATTAATTTCAAAAAAACCCAGTGTGTTTTATGAAGGAATCATTGCCGATAATATAGTGAAGGAAGTACAAAAATCAAAAAATATTGGTTATCTTAATAAAGACGATTTAGAGCTCTACGAACCTGAAAAAAACTATGCATTTTGTCATAAGCTGAAGAATAATAAATCTATCTGTGGACCTAATCTTCCTTCTTCAGGAACAATCTGTATCATACAAGCACTTATGATATACGAAAGCATTTCAAAAGAAACAGATACTTTGAATATAAATAGTGTTTTATCGATACTTGATTTTGTTTATTCATTAAGATCAGAAACTCTAGCTGATGATAAATTTGAGTATATTGATATTAATTTATTATTAAATGAAGAGAAACTTTTAAAAAGATATAAAAATTTTCTTAAAATCAATAAAAAAACTAGTGTATTAAACTTAGATGAACTTTTTAATTCAACAACCCATTTTTCAGTTGTTGATAATGATGGTAACATAGTGTCAGCTACATCAAGTATTGAAAGCTCTTTTGGATCAAGATTATTTACAAATGGATTTTTCTTAAACAATCAATTAACTGACTTCTCCTTTAAAATGAAAAATAATGTTGGGGACTTTATTAAAAATAGAGTGGTTGGTGGGAAACGACCATTAAGCTCTATGTCTCCAATAATTGTCTTTGATGAAAATGGAGAATTAGTTCTCACCATTGGATCTCCAGGAGGTAAAGCCATTATAGCCTATGTTTTTAGAGTTCTAATTGAAACTTTGTATTATAAAATTGATTTAGAAAAATCATTAAATAATCCAAACTATCTCAGAATTAGGGGCAGAACATATTTAGAAGACAAAAGTTTAAAAAAAGATTTAATTGGTACTGCTGATATTAGAAATTTAACCAGTGGTTTGGCTGTAATATATAAAACTAAGGATGGTTATTTAGGAGTGGCTGATAAACGAAGAGACGGAACCGTAATGGGAAATTAAAAATTAATTTACAAACTGTTTTTTTTTGTTATACATCAAATAGGAAAATAAAATGAAAAGAACATTTCAACCAAGTAAAATTGTAAGAAAAAGACGTCATGGCTTCAGATCAAGAATGTCAACCCAAGGTGGCAAAAAGGTTATTATCAGAAGAAGACAAAAAGGTAGAAAAATACTTTCAGCCTAATAAAATTTCCAGTCTAAAAAAAAGATCAGATTTTTTAGAACATAGAAAGAATTGTTCTACTTTTTATGGAAAAATGCTTATCATAAATTATAAGTTTTTAGACGGTTGTGAGCCTAAAATTGGCTACACTGTTACAAAAAAACTTGGTTCGGCAGTAGCCAGAAACCGAATTAAAAGAGTTCTTAGAGCAATAGTTCAGAGAAACTTACAACTCATAAGGCTTGGTATGTGTCTAGAGTTTATTCCAAAAAGAAGATTTCAGGAATTTAGTTTTAAAGATGTGGAGAACGATTTTAAAGATATTTTTAAAAAAATAAGTTAGTAAATAGATTGAATTTTTTTTACTTTCCTATACTAATGACATTGTAAAAAAAATGGATAATCAAAAAAACTTATTATTGGCAGTTATATTTTCTATAGCGGTTCTAGTCGGCTATGATTTTTTTTTCGCACCAAAAAAAGAATTTCAAAGTAATCTTAATGATATAAATAATGACACCTTACCAAAAAAACAAGGAACAGAGAGTGAGGCTCCAAGTATTTCTGAAAAACTTTCATCAAAATCAAATAATTCCAATTTTAATGAAAAAAGAGTAAGTTTCAAATCTCAAAGACTTGAAGGATCTATAAATCTTTATGGGGCGACAATTGATGAGATAATTCTTAGTGATTATTTTGAAACTATAAACAGAGAAAAAAAGATTAAACTTTTACAAAAAGAAAATTCTTCCTCTCCCTACTTCTTAAGAATGGGATGGGCATCTACAAACAAATCATTAAAACTTCCAAATAAAGACTCCTTATGGAAATCTTTAAAAAATGTCAATACTAACGGGACAATCCAACTTGAATGGAATAACAATCAAGGGATAACTATAAAAAGAGAAATAAGTTTTGATGAGAATTTTATGATTAAAATTGAAGATACAGTCTTCAACAAAACTGGAGAAGCGGTTGAACTAACAAATTTTTCTTACATAAGAAGGAAAAATCATAGACCAGCCAATAAATTTTTTATTCTTCACGAGGGTCCACTTGGAGTTTTTAATGATACTCTACAAGAGTTTTCTTATGATGACATTGAGGAACAAAAAGAAATCGTTGAATCTTCCACAAATGGTTGGATTGGTTACACTGACCATTATTGGCAAGTTGCAATTTTTCCAGAAACAGATGAACCATTTAAAGCAAGATTTAAAACCCTAAAAAATTCAAAAAACTCAATTCAAATTGATTTTATCAACGATAATATTAAAACCCTCAAGTCTGGCGAATCTTTGTCGGTTAAATCATACGTTTTTGCCGGTGCTAAAGAAGTTCCGCTAATTGATGATTATATTAAAAACCTTAATGTAAACAAGCTTGACCTATCAGTTGACTTTGGTTGGTTTTATTTTTTAACAAAGCCACTATTTTATGCATTAAATTATTTGTCTGTGTTGTTTTCTAACTTTGGAGTTGGCATCATTATTTTAACAATATTTATTAGAATACTATTGTTTCCGCTTGCAAATAAATCCTTCAAATCTATGAACTCAATGAGATTACTTACTCCGGAGATAAAAAGATTAAGGGAGAGGTTTAAAGATGACAAACAAAAGATGAATCAAGAAATGTTTGCTTTATATCGTGAAAAAAAAATAAATCCAGCAGCTGGTTGTTTACCAATTCTCATTCAAATTCCAATTTTCTTTGCATTATATAAAGTTCTATTTGTTTCTATTGAAATGAGACATGCACCATTTTTTGGATGGATAAAGGACCTTTCCGCGCCAGATCCGACAAGTATCTTTAATCTCTTTGGTTTAATTCCTTTTGACACACCAGCTTTTTTAACAATTGGAGTATGGCCTTTACTAATGGGCTTAACAATGTACTTACAACAAAAAATTAACCCTCCACCTCCAGATCCAGTTCAAGCAAAAGTATTTATGATGTTACCTTTTATTTTTACTTTCTTGTTAGCTACTTTTCCATCAGGCATGGTAGTTTATTGGACGATCAATAATATTTTATCAATCGGTCAACAATATATTCTACTAGAGAAGCAAAAGAAAAATCTTAATTAGTAGAGGTACTATGGATAATGAATGGTTTTTTTTAAATGAAGTGCATTCAGTATCTACACTACCTAATGATAATATACCTGAGTTTATTTTTTGGGGAAGGTCGAATGTTGGCAAATCTTCGTTAATAAACCTTTTAACGAGAAAAAAAATGGCTAAAACTTCGAAAACTCCAGGGAGAACAAAAGGGCTTATTTTTTTTCAATATAAAAATATTTTAAGAATTGTAGATTTTCCTGGATACGGTTTTTCTCATATTCCTAAAGAAAAGATAATAAAACTAGATGACCTCATTGAAGAATTTCTTGTTACCAGGGAAAATATAAAAAAAATTTTTTTGTTATTTGATTCAAGACATTTAAT
>TARA_Y200000002_G_scaffold179782_1_pt1 | contig 17778 bp, 21 predicted proteins | sample TARA_Y200000002 | Tara Oceans TARA_Y200000002 (sample SAMEA2619388) | marine metagenome | biome: marine biome (ENVO:00000447); feature: surface water layer (ENVO:00002042); material: "saline water (ENVO:00002010), including plankton (ENVO:xxxxxxxx)" | depth 5 m | reverse complement strand
TGTTCCATCGCGGAAATCTCCTGGTTCTTTTTATGCTTTACCTCAATCTCCTCAAATGTATAAGCAATTATTTATGATGTCAGGATTCCCCAATTATTACCAAATAGCAAAATGCTATAGAGATGAAGATTCTAGAAAAGATAGACAGCCTGAGTTCACACAATTAGATCTAGAGTTTTCAGATGCAAACCCTTCAGTTGTTAAATCTAATATTGAAACGATAATTAAATTTGTTTTTTCTGATGCATATGACTGTAAAGTAAATACTCCGTTCAAATCTCTTTCCTATAATGATGCTATTAATTTATACGGCACAGATAAACCTGATATGCGTATTGCCGAAACCTTGATTGATATAACTGAAACATTCGAGAATACAGAAATTAATTTTTTAAACAATATTATAAATAATGATGGAACAGTAAAGGCATTGCACACTCAACATATCTTGACCCGAAAAGAAATTGATTCTTTGGATAATGATATTAAAGAGCTTGGTTCTAATGGATTAGGTTGGTTTAAAATTGATAATAAAAACATAAGTGGGCCACTTGCAAAATTATTAAATAAAAATGAAACAAATAAAATTTTAGAATTCGGTTCAGGTACTTTATTGTTTCAAGCTGGTGAAATTAAATCTATAGCTAAATATCTAGATCACATAAGAAGAAATATTTTTAAACCAACAGCTGATGAGACATATTCATTTGTTTGGATTGAAGACTTTCCTTTTTTTGAATATGAAGATGGAAATCTACAACCCTCACATCATCCATTTACTACTCCAAAAGACGATCAAGTTTTTAAAGATGATCCCATTAATGCCACAGCTCTTCATTATGATTTAGTACTAAATGGTGTCGAATTGGGTTCGGGATCACAAAGAATTAATAATCCGGAAATCCAAAAATTGGTTTTAGAAAAATGGGGTTTAGATGAAGCTGAAATTGAAAATCGTTTTGGTTGGTTTATTGAAGCTTTATCTTTCGGTACACCTGTACATGCAGGTTTTGCAATAGGTATAGATAGATTAGTTGCAGAAGTATTAAATCAACCATCTATAAGAGATGTAATCCCATTTCCAAAAACACAATCTGGATTAGATCCATTAACAAATGCTCCAGCAACTATTGATGAAGAATTGTTGGAAGAATACAACCTTAAATATATAAATAAAGATGAATAGTAACGATATAAGACAAAGTTTCTTAGATTATTTTGAATCAAAAGGACATAAAATTATTCCTTCTGCTTCTTTGATTCCTCATGATAATTCACTTCTCTTTACAGCTGCAGGAATGGTTCCTTTAAAGGATTATTTTTTAGGGAATAAACAAGCACAAACACCAAATATGGTTTCATCACAAAAATGTATTCGAACAATTGATATTGATATTATTGGAGATACTGACAGACACTTATCCTTTTTTGAAATGCTAGGGAATTTTAGTGTCGGTAAATATTTTAAAGAAGAAGCAATTAAATATTCATATGAGTATATAACAGATGTTCTAAAAGTTGATAAAGATAAATTATGGTTTACTGTTTACAAAACTGATGATGAAGCTTACAGAATATGGAAAGATGTGATAGGGGTATCTGAAAGTCGAATCCAAAGAGGAGATACTGATAATTTTTGGCACATGAACATACCTGGTCCTTGTGGTCCATGTTCTGAAATATTTATTGATAGAGGTTCTAAGTATGGTAATGACGGTGGACCTATAGGTGGTGGAGAAGATAGATTTATTGAAATTTGGAATTTAGTATTTATGGAATCAATACAAGACGAACCCTTTAATGTAATAGATGAGCTACCAAATAAAAATATTGATACCGGAATGGGTCTTGAGCGTATATCAATGATTTTACAAGAAAAAGAAAACTTATTCGATACAGATTTATTTCAACCCCTTTACAAAGCTCTCCTAAAAAACACAGACACTTCAGGTGAGAAATATGAAAAAATAATAATTGACCATATAAAATCTTCAACTTTTATGATTTCTGATGGAGTTGTACCAACTAATGAAGGTAGAGGATACGTACTAAGAAGATTAATTAGAAGGGCCATAAGAGCTTACAATCAAATTAAAGATTCAGTTGATAGTTTAGATTATTTAATTGAAATAGTTATACAGATATATAAAGATTCGTATTCTGATTTGGAAAATAATAAAGCAAAAATAATTAAACTTTTTAAGAAAGAAGAAGAATTATTTCAGAAAACATTGAATAAAGGGATTCAAGAAATAAACACTTTAATTACAAATAATAGTCTCGTTACCCCGCAAGATGCTTTTTACCTCTTTGAAACATTTGGTTTTCCATATGAGCTCACAAAGGAAATAGCATTAGAAAATAAAGTTGATATAAATGACAATGAATTTTATAAGCTTTATGATGAGCACAAGGTGAAATCAAAATCAGATAAAAACAAAGATTCAGAATTATTTACTTTTGATGTAGATTTAAACGATTTTGTAGGATATGACCAAGTTGATTCTATAACTAAAATTTATCATATTGAAAAATATAAAGAAAATTATATAATTTTTCCTCAAAAAAATCCTTTCTACTACGAAGCTGGTGGTCAAATCTCTGATAAGGGACAAATTATATATGAAGATAATACAATTGATGTAATTGATGTATATCAATCACCAAATGGAGCTACAGGTTTAATTGTTAACAGTGGTGATTTTTTTATTGATCAGGAAATAAAATTAGAAGTTAGTAAAAGTTTTAGATCTGGTGTCTCTAAAAGTCATACTGCAGCTCATATAGTACATACAGCATTACGTAATATTCTAGGGGACCATGTTGCTCAAGCTGGATCTAATGTTACACCAGGTAAATTTCGATTCGACTTTAGTCATACCGATAAAGTAACTGCTCAAGAATTAGATGAAATATTTACTTTATCAAACAATGCAATATTTGATGATTATGAAATAAAAACTGAAATTATGAATATTGATGAAGCAAAAAGCAAAGGTGCATTAGCTTTCTTTGGAGATAAATATGATGATGATGTTCGTGTTGTAAATATAGGTGATTTTTCAAAAGAACTTTGTGGTGGAACGCACGTTCATAATTCACATGATGTAGGACTTATAGTATTGTTGCAAGAATCCTCAATAGGTTCGAATTTAAGACGTGTTGAAATGTTATCTGGCAAATATGCTTATGAATTTCTTATACAAGCACAAAAATCATACAAATCAGTAGCAGATATTTTGCAAGTTGCTGAAGACGGTGTTTCTAATAAAATTCAAAAACAGCTTGAAACATTAGAAACATATGAAGAGAAAATAAGAAGTTTTCGCAATATCGAACTTACTAATTTAATTGAAGAAATTAAAGATAAAATTGAAAAAATTAATCAACATAATGTCTATATAGATCAATTAAATTTAGAAACTCCTAATGAATTAAGAAATTTCGCATTACAAATTGTAAATGAAACAGATGTTGATATTACAATTTTATATTCTTCTATAAATGGCAAAAATACAATAGTTGGTGCTACTAAAAATAATGTTTCTTTAGATATATCTCATATTATTACTGAAATCTCTAAACTTTACGGTGGCGGAGCTTCAAAAGATGCTGATTTATCAATTGGTGGTGGCCCAAATAACTTTGATACTTTAAAAACTTTAAATATTGCGAAAGAATTAATACTTAAAGAATCTTAATTTTGAACAATTTACTTGCAATCGATTATGGAGAACGATTTATAGGATTAGCAATTAGAACTATAAAAACTTCAATACCGATACCGCTAAAAATTATAGATTCAAAAAAAGATTCGATATCAAAAGGTATACAAGAAACAATCTCGGAATATGATATAAATCAAATTGTTATTGGATATCCAATTGGTTTAAATAATTCTGAAAATAGGATGACTAACTTAGTTAATTTATTTATTCAAGATATTAGTAATTTTAATATACCAATTTATAAAATTGATGAAAGATTATCATCAAAATTATTCAATGATGGATCAAAAGATAGGATTGATGATTTATCTGCACTGGAAATATTAGAAAGTTATATAAAACAAAATGATTAATTTATATTATAAAAATAGAATGCTCATACAGCTTTTATCGAGCATATTTATTATTTTTTTTATATTTAATTTTGTTAATAGCTTTGCTCAACTTATTAAACCGGGAGACGTTAATAACAATATTGATATAAGTGATATAAAAATAATTGAAGTAAACATTCCTCAAGGAAGTTCAGCATCTCAAATATCATCAATTCTAGATTCTACAGGGATAGTTTCTTCAAGTTTAGCTTTTGAACTTTATTTAAGAAATGAGAATTTAACGGATAAGTTAAGACCTGGAACCTATGAAATACAAAATAATTTATCATTTGAAGATATAACATCAATATTATTAAAAGGTCCACCACTTAAAACGTACACAATTACAATTCCCGAGGGTTTATGGCTGTCAGAAACTTTAAACACTATATCTGCACAAACAGGTTACGATATTGCTCAACTTGAAAATTCATTAACATCTGGTCAAGTAGTCAGTAAATATCTTCCAAATAATGATTTTAGTCAATTACAAAATTGGGAAGGATTACTATTTCCAAATACATATCAAATTGATATTGAATCTAACGGTGAAATTATATTACAGACATTAGTAGATGAATTGGAATTTCGATATGAAAATTTATTATCTAATAACTCTATTCCAGAATGGATTACTTCGCCAACTCAATTCTTTACAGTTGCAAGTTTAATTGAAGCTGAATCTAAATTAGATGAAGACAGGCCCTTAGTTTCTTCTGTTATCAGAAATCGTCTTAATGATAATATGCTATTACAGATAGATGCAACAGTGCTCTACTCATTACAAAAAAGAAAATCCCAAGTCTTACTCATTGATTTACAAATTGACAGCCCTTACAATACATATAAATATACTTCATTGCCACCAACTCCTATTTCTGGTTTTGGAGAACGGTCAATGGATGCGATTTTGAATACTCCTGAAAATAACTATATATACTATTTATTAACTGATGTAAATGGAAAGATGACTTTTACTAATAGCTATGAAGAATTTATCAATCTTAAAAATAAAGCAAAAGAAGAAGGAGTAATTCCCTAATGGTGTCTACAAATGATATGAGACCAGGACAATCTATAATTGTAGATTCTCAAATATTTAATATATTGGAATATCAACATGTTAAACCTGGAAAAGGTAAAGCTTTCGTTAAAACGAAGCTTAAAAACATAACTAGTGGAGGAGTAGTTGATAAAACATTTAGAGCAGACGAAGAAATAGAACAAGCCTACGTTGATAAACAAAAATTTCAATTCTTGTATAGAGATGGTGATGAGTTTATATTTATGAATATGGAGTCATATAATCAAATATCATTAACAGATGAATTGATTTCTGATTCTATAGAACTACTGAAGGCAAATCAAGAAGTAACAATATCAATGTACAATGAAACACCTATTGATATTTCATTACCAACCACAATTAACTTAAATGTAACAAAATCAGAACCTGCAGTTAAGGGAGATTCTGTAAATTCAAACACTAAAGAAGTTACTTGCGAAACTGGTTTAACTTTACAAGTTCCAATGTTTGTTAATGAAAACGATACAATTAAAATTGATACTAAAACTAAGAATTATGTTACTCGAGTATGAAGAATGATTTTAGACACTATACGTTCAACTCCATATTTAGTCTTGACGATTATTCAGATAAAATTTTACTTATAGATAACGATTTAGATCAAAATCAACTTATTAGAGCTAATCAACTAATACAGAACACAAATGAAAAAATTGATAATATTTTATTGGTTTTAAGTAATGTTTCTGAAAAATGGACAGTATCAAGAATCGGTAAAGCTGAACGTTCAGCGTTAATCTTAGGTATATCGGAGCTAAATCTTAAATTAACTCCAAACAAAGTAATTGTTGCAGAGTGGACAAAAATAGTTGATAAACATGCTTCTTCAGATGGTGCAAAGTTTGTTAATGCTATATTAGATAATGTAAGTAAAAATAATGACATTAATTAGTGATATAGAATCTATAAAAAAAATGAGAGAAGAATTTATTGCTTCTTTTCATGTAACTTCTAACTTACAAAATATCCTTTTAGAAGCTTCTACAAACGTAAATTTATGTTCTATTAGAATTCACAAATATTTAACTAATACAGGTTTGATAGGAAAAGTTAAAACAGCTAGATTTCTTGAATCCATTGAATTAACTGAGAAGTCTACAATCAGCCAGTTAGATCAGAATAAAATAAATCAAATTACTTCATTTGTAAGTCAAAAATGATTTTAATAATTACTGGTCCATCAGGTGTCGGAAAAAATACAATAATTGATGCCCTTTCTAAAAAATTAGATTTTAATTTCTCTGTTTCTCACACAACTAGACCAAAAAGAGTATCGGAAGTAAATGGTAAAGATTATTACTTTATCTCTAGTGAAGAGTTTCAAAATATGATTAATAATAACGAGTTAGTTGAATTTGAAGAGTATGGGGGTTTTGCTTACGGCACTTCAAGAAAGGAACTTAATCAAGATGGTCTAGTGATATTAGATTTAGAAGTTAATGGAGCTACAAAACTTCTTAATAACAATAATGATTTTATTGGTTTGTTTATTGATATTGATGATAAGGAACTTATTAATAGATTGAAAAATCGAGGTCACAATTCTGAATTTATAAATAAAAGAATGGAATTAGCAAGTAAGCAAAGAAAATACAAAGATATGTACCATTATAAAATTGAGAATGTTGATATAAATACTTCAGTTAATGAAATAATCGATATAATATATAAGCTGGAGGAAAGATGATCAAACCACCTATTGAAAACCTATTAGAAGAAACACCTGGGAGATTTGCATTAGTAATCACTGCTGCACGAAGGGCTAGAGATATTAATTCTTACTTTAACCAACTTGGCGAAGGTATAGGAGCTTATACACCACCTCAAGTACAAAGCTTGAGTAGAAAACCTCTAACTGTTGCTTTTGAAGAGATTGCAGCAGGAAAGGTCGAAGTTTCAGAAGAAAGTTAATGAAGAAAAATATACTACTTGGTCTTACAGGTAGTATTGCTTGTTCAAAAGCAGAAAAATTTGTCCAAGATTACAAAAATGATTTTAATTTTAAAATTATTGCAACTCACAGTTCAAAAAACTATCTTACAGAATCTTTTTTATCAAAAAATAATGTTGTAACTAATTGGGACGACCTTAATGGTTCCCCACATATTGATTTAGCTAGATATTCAGATATTTTTATAATATATCCTGCTACAGCTAATTTCATTTCAAAAGTAAATAAAGGTATTGCTGACGATTTACTTTCATCAACTGTTTTAATGTTTAATAAGGCTATGTATATTGCGCCTGCAATGCATGAGGAGATGTATCTAAATGATAAAACTCAAAATAATCTATTAGAACTGTCACAGAAATATTTTATCCTAGGTCCTAGGTATGGAAATTTAGATATTGGAGATCAAGGCTATGGAAGAATGATTGAACCTGAAGAATTATATAATGTAATAACTAAATCACGTGAGAAAATAATTGTTACATCTGGACCAACTTCGGAACCAATTGATGATGTGAAGGTAGTAACTAATAATTCATCAGGTAAACAAGGTAACGCAATAGCCATTGAATTACTAGCAAGAGGATACGATGTAGTTTATTTACATTCAAATAATATAAACTCAATTCCGGGTGCAAAAAATTATTCCTTTAATACATCAAAAGAGTTATATGATCTTATGTGTGAAGTAGCTGAAGATTCTAAATATATATTTATGGTTGCAGCAGTTTCAGATTTCACTATTCAAAAAAAACCTGGAAAAATATCTAGAAGAAATGGTGGAATTAATCTTGAATTAAGTCAAAACTTTGATTTAATAAAAGAATTTAAAATCAAATTTCCTAAAGTCACAACGATTGCATTTTCAGCCCAAATTTCAAATGATGATAATTTCCAAAAAATTAATTCAAAGAATTGTGATTATCTAGTTATAAATAATATTTTAAAACATAAATTTGGTTCGGATATTAATCAAGTCAAGATTATTGATAAGTCAAAAGTATTATTAAACACTGAAGAAGAGTCTAAAAACAATATTGCAAATAAAGTAATTGACTCAGTAATAGATTAATGTTCGCAAATGTAGAAGTTATATCAAACAATACCTATACTTTTTCTAATTTTACTTATGAAGTTCCTAGTAGTATCAAAGATAAAATTAAAGTAGGATCAGTAGTACAAGTTACATTTAGAAATAAACAATTATTTGGTATTGTTGTCAAACTTAATACTGAAACTAATATTAAAAAATTAAATACAATAACTTCTATAAAAACTACTTTTAATGATAAACAATTTGCTTATCTTAAATATTTAGCAACTATTAATAGGATTAACATTGGCATGTTGATATATAATTTGTTCAACATTGACACATACAAAGAGCAGAAAACTGTCTCAGAAAGTACTTTAATTAATCTAACATTTAATCAAATAGATAAAGTAGTTTATAAGAAAAATAATGTTTTTTTTGTTTCTTCATTAAAGCAATCAAAAGAACTATATGATCTATTAAAAGATTCACTTAGTATTGATTATTATCAAAAATTTGGCGGTAAAGACGAATTAAATAAAATACTTTCTGATAAAACGTTTTCAAACATTATTGTTCTAAGCAATAACTTTGAGAAGATAAATATCGTAAACAATACAAATTATATTTTTTATGATTCTAATTCTATTTCTTATAAATTACCTAAATTAAATGAGTTAAGCATAATTGAGTCTGCTTATTTGAAAAATTATATATTTGGAGGTAATTTCATATTTATATCAGAATTTCCTAATTTCGAATTTTTCAATTACCAATGGCAACCTACAAATGATTACAATTATGATATAGAATATTTTATTTCAAATAATACAAAAGATAATATTGAATTACTTAATTATAAATACTCAGATACAACATTAAATTATTATTCGAGTGAAATTTTATCTAACAACAAACAACTAAATTATATAGACAATTTAAATAGTGATAAGGTAGATACGATCATCATTCAAAATCCGAGCATTTCAAAAAATAAAATACTCAATTCTTATAAATTAATTTATTTATTAAAAATGTTAAATTATGCTGTAAAAAAGAACTTAAAAATTATTGTTTTTTCATCTTTCGAATTAGATATTAACAAATCTTTAAACAGTAAAAATATGAACACTTGGATAAACAATGAAATAGACATAAGAAAAAAGTATGGACCAAGTAATCTTTTTAAAATTTATTCTGTTTATTCATCAAGATTAATTGAGGGAGTGGATTTTGATAATTTCCTCGGACCTAAAATCTTAAATGACTCATATATATACGAATTACAAATTAAACTCGATGATGAACTAAATTATGAAATGATGCAAAAAATTTTTAAAATTATAAAAGATTGTGAAATAAAGAGAATAAGACACATATCATGAATGAAATTGTAACTTTTGGACACCCTGCGTTGATTACAAAATCTTCTGATATTGTAGAAATAGATGATTATATAGTAAATTTATCAAAGAAAATGATAGATATAATGTACGAAGCTCCTGGTGTTGGTCTTGCTGCTCCACAGATTGGGATAAATAAAAATATTTTTGTTTTCGATTCTGGTGAAGGCCCGTATGTTGCAATTAACCCAAAAATGGAAAAAAAAGAGGGTGAAATTGTATTCATGGAAGGATGTTTATCACTTCCAGGATACTACTGGGATATTGAAAGATCTGAATACGCAAAGATTTCATGTATAAATGAACAGGGAGAAGAAGTTATATATGAAGGGGAAGACCTACTTGGAAGAGTACTGCAGCATGAATATGACCATTTGAAAGGTAGATTGTTAATAAAATCATTAAAAAGAAAAGCTAGGAAAGATGCACTTAGAGAAATATCTTTAAAAGGATTCCCTGGTGATAAAATATAAATATTTTTTCGGATCAGATAGCAGGAGTGTACAATTTTTATCCATATTGAACAATGAGTATTCCTCACTTGTTGTAGTAACACTTCCACCTATAAAAAAGGGGAGGGGAAGAAAACTTACTGTCAATCCAGTGGAGGAATATTGTGATAAAAACAATATTAATTTTCATTATTATGAAGAAGATAAGTATTACGATGACATGGAATTTGGTATTGTTGCTAGTTTTGCAAAAATATTTACTTCTGAATTTTTAGATAGAAATGCACCTCTTTTTAATATTCATTTAAGTCTATTACCAAAATATAGAGGGCCTACACCAGTTGAAACTGCAGTTCTTAATTGTGATACTGAAACTGGTTATACGGTTTTTAATATAGACAAAGATATAGATACCGGTAATATTATTTTTCAAAATACAATTAATATTCAAGGTAAATACGCAAGTGAAGTTTATGAAATGATTTATAATCTGTTTAAAGAGGATATACTCTCTATAGATTTTAATTCACCAGGTTATAAGCAACCTTCCAGTAAATCTAGTACTTCAAAGTACTATAAAGATGATTTCAATATTACCAATTCTTACTTAAAAGAAGCTAAAAATAAAATAAAAGCTTTTAACTTACTAGGGCCAGCATATGTTGAATTTAATAATAAAATTATTAAGATTCACTCCTATAGTGATGAAGAAAGTGAAAGTAGAATTAAATTGCTAGATGGATTTATATACCCACTCCAAGTAACACCAGAAGGGAAACGTGTTATGTCATTTAAAGATTATTTGAGAGGTTTAAAATGATTGTTTCAGCAAGTATTCAAGCTGCTAATCAATTAAATATTTTACAAGATATTAATACTCATAAATCTAAATTTGATCAAATTCATGTTGATATTACTGATGGTCATTTTACAAATAATATTTCAATGTCTTTTAAACATATTAGAGAAATAAAAGAACAAACAAATTATAAAGTAGACGTCCAACTTATGGTAGAAAACAACGTTAAATTAGCACCATTAGCTTTTGACCATGGTGCTGATTTGGTATGTATACATTATGAATCTACACCTCTTAGTGATTTTATAAAGTTGAGTGAAAAATACACTAATTTAGGGGTGGCAACATTGCCAGACACCGATAACTCTTTAATTAAAGATTATTTAAAATATTCAAAAGCTGTTTTATTGTTAGCTGTAAATCCAGGTTTTTCTAATCAAGGACAGGCTATAGATTTGTTAGATAAGGTCAAGGATTTTAATGCTCTATATGGGAATTTTGATGGAATGTTAATTGCTGATGGGGGAATTAAATCTACTGATCTTTCTGAGCTTGAAGAAAATAATGTTGATATAGCTGTACAAGGTGGAGCAATTTTTAGCTCTAATGCTTAACTTCTTAGAACACCCAGAAAGTATGTACTTAGCGGTATTGGAAGCTTTAAAATCTGATACTTACCCTAACCCGAAAGTGGGTGCAGTTTTACTTGATAAAAATAAGGAAGTAAAAGCTCTAGGCCATCATAAAGGCAAAGGTACTAATCATGCTGAAATTGAAATTCTTAATATGACACAAATTGAAGAAGATGATGTTTTGTACGTTACACTTGAACCCTGTTTACATACAGATACTTCGCCATCTTGTGCAGATGAATTATTAAATACAAATTTAAAAAATATTGTGATAGGAGATATTGATACTGATATACGTACTAATGGTAAAAGTATTGAGAAATTACAAAATGCAGGAATAAACATTACAATGATGAATTCTGTAAATTGTTTTATTAATCCAAATTACGATAAAAATAATAAAAGTGGAAAATCTATTACATATATTGGGAAAATAGCTACTAGTAAAAATAATAAAATAACAAATAACGACAGTGACAATAAGTACATAACAAATAGTAAATCCTTGCAATTAACTCATTTATTGAGAGCAACAGTAGATGGTATATTGATTGGGAAAAATACTTTAATAAATGATAATCCGCAATTGAATGTAAGACTTGAAGATTTAACTGATATAAATATCAATAAGTTTGTTTTATGGGGCAGTAATGAATCTGAAATTTATAGCTATCTGGAAAAGCACCCTGATAAAACTTTTATTACTACTTTTGACAGTGAAAAGTCAAACGTGTGTAATGTTGATAAAATAACAATTAAGAATCTAGAATTATTTCTTTATTCAAAAAATATTCGTTCTCTTTTAGTCGAGGGTGGTAATTTAATCCACAATTTCTTCATAGAATCTAATTCATATGATTATTTTTATAAATTTATCTCAGATGATGACATAAATAGTGGTTTGTCTTTGAATACAAATATTGATAGCTATTTATCAAAAAATCTAAATTTAAATAGCGAAATAAGACTTAATAATAATTCTCTGCACATTTATAATTGAACCATGTTTACTGGAATTGTTGAGACTATTGGATCAGTTGTTACTCTAGAGAATGATATTCTTGAGGTAAAAACAGATAACAAAAACTTTTTTAATCTTGAAATTGGTACGAGCATAGCGATAGATGGTTGTTGCTTAACTTTAAGAAAATATAATATTGACTCTTTATTCTTTCAAGTATCTGATGAAACTTTTTCTCGTACGGCAATAAATTCTGAGCACTGTGGTTTTGTTAATATGGAAATACCGCTAACAATGAACTCACTACTTAGTGGTCATTTAGTACAAGGTCATGTTGACGAAGTCATAAAAATTAATAATATAGAAAAACTAGAAGGTCAGTTATGGAATTTTACTTTTAAAGGAGCTAATAAAAAATACATAGTTGACAAAGGTTCAATTACTATTAATGGAATTTCACTAACTGTAGTAGATCCAATTGAAAATTTATTTAAAGTGGCAGTAATAGAGGATACGTATAATAACACTAATTTAAAACATCTATCTGTCGACGATAATGTAAATGTTGAATATGATATAGTCATTAAATATTTGGAAAAACTTAATTATGATAACTGATATTAAAACCATTATTGATCTTTTCTCAAAAGGGGAAATGATTATATTAGTTGACGACGAAGAAAGAGAAAATGAAGGGGATTTAGTAATCTCATCAAAATATCTCACTGCCGAACATATTAATTTTATGATTACATATGGTAAAGGATTAGTTTGTTCTCCTATATCATCAACTGTAGCAAAAAAACTTAAATTACCATTAATGGAAGGTGTTACTAATGAAATGCAAACTCCGTACACCCATTCTGTTGACTTGAAAGGTGATGGAGTCACTACAGGAATTTCTGCTGAAGATAGATTTAAAACAATAAAAGGTTTAGCTAGTAGCGAATCAACCAGAGATTCATTCAATATTCCTGGTCATATATTTCCACTTCAAGCTATGGATGGTGGGGTGCTTCGAAGAGCAGGACATACCGAAGCAGCAGTTGACCTTTGTAAAATCTCACAACATGAAGAAGTTGCAGTCATATGTGAAATAATAAATGATGATGGGACTATGGCTAGATTAGAAGATCTGATTAAATTTTCTAATGTTCATAACTTACCTATAGGAACAATAAAAGACTTAATTCAATACAGGCTAGATTCATCTAACCCAGTTGAATTTATTTCTCAATCAAAAATACCAACTGATTATGGAGAATTTGATGCTCATGTATATCGTGATATCGTTGATAATACGGAACACATAGCACTAACTTACGGGGATTACCTATCAGGACAAGATACTATGGTGAGAGTCCATTCAGAGTGTCTTACTGGTGATACATTATTTTCCAATAAATGTGATTGTGGTTCTCAGCTTTCGAATGCACTAAAAGCAATATCAGAAAATAAAAGTGGAGTATTGCTTTATATGAGAGGTCATGAAGGCAGGGGAATTGGTTTAGGTAATAAAATTAAAGCATATTCTTTACAGGATGCTGGTGAAGATACAGTTGATGCAAATCTTAAATTAGGTTTTAAAAATGATCAGAGAGATTATGGCACAGGAGCTCTTATTCTGCGAAATTTAGGAATAACAAATATGAATCTTTTAACAAATAATCCAAGTAAAAGAGCTGGTCTAGAGGGATATGGTTTAGTCATAACGAAAAGAACTCCACTAATGGGTCAAATAACTCCTGAAAATAGCAAATACTTAGAAACAAAAAAAGAGAAAATGGGTCATGAATTCGATGAAGAATAAAATTGCAGTTGTTGTTTCTGATTACTATAAGGATATTACTGATGGTCTCTTAACGGGTATTAAATCAAATCTTAATGAAAATTTTGATGTAGATTTTTATCGTGTTGTAGGTGCCTGGGAAATTATATATAAAATTAACTCACTTTCACAAGATTATGATAAGTTCATAGCTGTTGGTGCAATTGTAAAGGGTAAAACTGATCATTATGAGTATATATCTTCAGCTGTTACCAATGGACTTATTAACTTAACTATTAATAAAAGTATATATATCTCTAACTGTGTGCTGAATGTTCACAATATACAGGACGCTATTGAAAGATCAAATAACGATACTAAAAATAAAGGTGCTGAATCAGCAAAAGCTATTAATAATCTTTTTTATTAATTATATTTAGTAAGTAAGGTATACTTTTATCAAGCGAACAAAGTTCCACCTACTGTGAAAAATAGTAAGGTTGAGTTAAACGGCTTCGTGCCGTTTTTTTTATAAAGGAGTTAACATACCGGAATTAAAAATAAATGACGGGATTAGATCTAAAGAGTTAAGAGTTATTGCACCTGATGGTGTACAGGTTGGAGTTCTAGAATTAAAAAAAGCACTTATTATTGCTGAAGAGTTAAATCTTGACCTAGTTGAGGTTTCACCTGATAGCAAACCACCTGTTGCAAGACTGATGGATTATGGCAAATATAAGTATGAGTTAGCTCAAAAAGCAAAAGAATCTAGAAAAAATCAAGTCAAAATTTCAGTAAAAGAAATTCAACTTAAGCCAAAAATTGATACAAACGATTTTAAAATTAAATTGAATAAATCTAGAAAATTTTTAAGTGACGGTGACAAGGTTAAATTTACAATGAGGTTTAGAGGTAGGGAAGCTGAACATCCAGAATTTGGACAAAGAGTTTTAGACAACTACAAGGATGAACTATCAGATATATCTGAAGTAGAGTCTACATCAAAACCTGACGGTAGATCTTTAACAATGGTATTAGCGCCTATGGGAGGTAAAAAGTGAAGCATAAAACTCATAAAAGTGTTTCAAAAAGAGTACGAGTAACTGGTACTGGTAAATATATGAGAAGTAGAGCACATAGATCACATTATAAATTAGCAAAAGGATCTGGTACATGGTCGAGACTTAAAAGAGATGTAGAGGCATCTAAGGGAGATAGTAAAAAAATTAGAAAGTTGTTAGGTTAGTTATGGTTCGTATTAAAAGATCTGTAAGTAGTAGAAAGTCTAGAAAAAAAGTACTTAAAAGTGCCAAAGGATACACAGGTGCTAGAAGTAAAAGATTAAGAGCTGCAAAAGAACAAGTTATGCATGCTGGTGCTGACGCATTTACTCATAGAAAAGATAAAAAAGCTGATTTTAGAAAATTATGGATATCAAGAATCAATGCTGCATCAAGACAAAATGGACTAGCTTATTCAAAATTTATTAATGGTTTGACTAAAGCTGGTATCAAAGTTGATAGAAAAATTCTTGCCGATTTAGCAGTTAATGATCCTAAAGGATTTAAAAAACTTGTAGATGTTGCTAAAAAGAATATAGATGCCTGAATTAAATTTTGATAAAGTTTTTGCATCATTAGATTTACGCATTGGGGAAATTTCTAATATTGATCAATTTGATGAAATTTCAAAAGAATTTCTAGGTAAAAGTTCATTAATTTCTGAAGAACGTAAAAAATTATCATCTTTATCAAACGAAGATAAAAAGAATTATGGTATGAAACTCACGGAAGCAACTGAGTTTATTACGACTAAAATAAACGAACAACGTCAATTATTCTTAAACTCTCAATTTAGCGTTCAAGAAGAAGCTGAAATTGCAGATATTTCTATTGACTGGAAACCGTTAAGAGGTTCCTATAAGCATGTTTTATCAACTGTTATGGAGGAAGTTGTATCTATTTTTTCTTCGATTGGTTACGAAGTTGCTTATGGTCCAGAAGCAGAAACTTCGTGGCATAATTTTGATGCTCTAAATACTCCGGACTGGCATCCAGCTAGATATGAGTCTGACACACTTTATCTTGATAATAATTTAGAAACATTGCTTCGTACACAAACTAGTACAGTACAAATTCGTCACATGGAAGAAAATGATCCTCCTGTCTATATTGTTGCACCAGGTAGGGTGTTCAGATCTGACCAACTAGATGCAACTCATTCTCCAGTATTTCATCAGCTAGAAGGGTTAGCAATTGATAAAAATTTAACTTTTACTGACTTAAAAGGAACACTTGAATTTTTTGTGAAAGAATTTTTTGGAAGTGATATAGAAACAAAATTTATTCCACACTTCTTTCCCTTTACTGAACCATCTGCTGAAGTTTTGGTCAAATGGCAAAATGGAGAATGGTTAGAAATTCTAGGGTGCGGCATGGTTGATCCTAATGTTTTATCAAATGTAAGTTATCCAGATACTTACAAAGGGTTTGCCTGGGGAGTTGGCATTGAGAGATTAGCTATGCTTCGTTACAATATTGACCATATTAAAAATTTCTACGAGAACGATATACGTTTTTTGGAACAGTTCTAATGAAAATTTTAAAATCTTGGTTAAACGACTGGATAAATTTAGATAACATATCTGATGATGAACTTTCCAATGCACTTGAATCATTAGGTTTTGAAATTGAATATTACAAACAAATTACTCCAAATTATAAAAATATTGTTGTTGGAAAAGTTATAGATTTATATCAACACCCTAATGCAGATAAAGTTAGGGTAACCAAAGTAGATGTTGGTAGTAAAGTATATGAAATTGTATGTGGTGCATGGAATTTTGATAAAGGTGCTGTTGTTCCAGTTGCACTTCCAAAAAGCAAGATCAAAGATGATTTTTTAATTGACGAGAGAGATATCAGAGGTGTGAAATCAAATGGAATGATTTGTTCGGCATCTGAATTAGATTTATGGGATGATCATGATGGGATTTTGATATTAGATGATCTGGAAAAAATAGGCTCAGACTTTTCTACAGTATACGATTCACATGATTCTATATGGGAGATTGGTGTAACACCAAATAGAGGTGACTGCATGTCACACCTGGGAATAGCTAGAGAATTATCAAATTATTTTAATTTGAAGCTAATTGATAATTATAAAGAGATAAATCCTAAAATAAAACCTGTATTAAAAGTTAATAGCGGAACTGGAAAGAAGTGTACTTCTTATCAGTCCATCGAAATTGAAAATATTAAAATTGATGATTCAAGTCTTACTATCAAACACAGACTTTCTTCTGTAGGTGTAAGAATTATTAATAATGTTGTTGATTATACAAATTACGTACTACATGATATTGGTCAGCCTCTACACGCTTTTGATCGAGATAAACTTTTTGGAACAATATCAGTTAGGAATGCTAAAGAAGATGAAGAACTAATTACACTTGATAACCAAAAGAGAGCACTAGACAAAACTGATTTAATTATTACTGACAATAATAATCCAATTGCTCTTGCAGGTGTAATGGGAGGGTTTGACACAGAGGTTACAGCTGATACTAAAAATTTGCTTATTGAGAG
>TARA_Y200000002_G_scaffold87934_1_pt1 | contig 17812 bp, 19 predicted proteins | sample TARA_Y200000002 | Tara Oceans TARA_Y200000002 (sample SAMEA2619388) | marine metagenome | biome: marine biome (ENVO:00000447); feature: surface water layer (ENVO:00002042); material: "saline water (ENVO:00002010), including plankton (ENVO:xxxxxxxx)" | depth 5 m | reverse complement strand
AGGATTACAAAAGTATATATAGATCCTTGTTGCGCAAACCAAAACCCAAGTTTATATCCACCTACTTTAAAAACATTTAAATAGTCAACTAAAATTATACTGAAACCGTAGGATGATATGAACCAAATAGTCAAACATTTTATGATTAAGGAGATATTCTCTTTCCAATAATCTTTATGTTTGTTCATATTGACTTTTAATAGTTAGTTTATTTTTAAAGAATGTTTTAGATATTGACTCATTAGGGCAAGAACCATTGCTGCAATAACATCGGCAATGGGTGGGACATCTGGCAGTCCAAAATTCCACAGGACCACTCCTGATAACCAAATCAAATAAACCTTCATCTTGAGGCAATATTACATATAATAGCAGTTGGGGGGACTAATTTTTTAAAATAGAGAAACTAGGCCTGAGGCATGTTTCCATTTGAGGGTGCGGTATCAGTATCTAAAACATTATTAAAAATATTTTCGATAAACTCTAAACGACTAATTTCATCATCAATTTCCAGTAACTCTTTCTTTAAAACTAGTGGCAGTTGTAGACCCTGAAGAAATTCATATGAGATTTTTTTCCTCATATGAATTTCTAGATCTTTATCTACACCAAACTTCAAAAGTATCTTTAAATACGAGTCTTGAAAACTTTTGAAATAGTCTCCTTTTAAACTAGTTTGGACAGGGAGGTATTCAACTTGCCCAACAATGGTTTCTCCTTCGAGTTCGGTATTCATAACTTTAAAAATTTCTTGACCTTTTACTAAAATATCATATTCGCCATTCGAATGTTTTTTGAAAACTTCTTTAACACCTACTTTGACACCTTTTGAGTGAACACCCTCTCCTTTGCTGAGGACTATCCCAAATGGCACATCCTGCTCTATGGCATTTCTGATCATAGTTTTATACCTGGGCTCAAAAATATGAAGAGGCAGATATTCAAAAGGTAATAGAACAAGGTTTAATGGGAATAGTGGTAGCTTTACCAATTTTCAACTCCTTTTTTGAGTATTATAAGTTTACAATTTAAATATGCTCTATATAAAATTAGCAAATAATCACATACAAAATCACATGGAAATTCAAACCATCTGGCAGTTGAATATGTGAAGACATTATAATAAATTCATATAATAAAATCGCTCATATCGCTCATAATAAACTCAAAAAATAAACTCATACTAAACTAATAAAAATGAAAATTGATTCAACAATATACAATCATCAAAGAGCTCAACAACAACTGAGTACCTTTTCTGAAAATTCAATTCAAAAGTATTCGCAACAGAGAAATTTTGACTACGGGAATAATTATAAAAATGGCGTTAGTGGTTTATCTATGGCCATAAATCGTCGTATCATAAGTGAATGGCATGTCATTAAACATGTCTTGAAAATTCATCCATATGAAAGAATAGAAAAATTTATCCAAGAGGTTTGCTGGAGAACATATTGGAAAGGATATCTAGAACATCACCCAAGCATATGGGATAATTATGTTAATGATGTTGAAAATTTAGAAACCCTAAAGTTAGATCAATTATATAAAAATGCAATTAGGAGCGAGACTGGAATCGAATGTTTTGATTTTTGGATGCTTACATTAAAAGATAAAGGTTACTTGCATAATCATGCTCGAATGTGGTTTTCCAGCATTTGGATACATACTTTTAAACTCCCGTGGCAGCTTGGGGCAAATATTTTCCTAGAAAATCTTATTGATGGTGACCCAGCATCAAATACACTCAGCTGGCGATGGGTAGCTGGTCTACACACAAGAGGTAAATGCTATCTTGCAAATGCTGAGAACATCAAAAAATTTACAGGTGGTCAATTTTATCCAGTCAATCAATTATCTACATATCCACATTTAACTGAAGAATCTGAACATTCACCTCCCCAGGAATTAAAATTAAAAGATTCTAAAAGTAACGGAATAAAATGTTTTCTGGTTCATGAATCAGATCTTTCTATAGGCAGAATACCAAAAAGTGATGTGCTCTTGGTCCAAAAAAGTCCTTTGAAAAGTGTGAAAAGATCAAGACTTGTTGAAAATTTTATTGCCAATGCGCTCAAGAGTTTTCAAGACGATTTTACTAATAAACACGAAACTGAATTAATATTGATCGACCTTGAAGATGACAAAATGATAAAAGAAACTCTCAAAAGAAAAGGTATAAATTCAGTTCATACATATTACCCCTCTATTGGTTTAATAAATGACCAGTTGAAAAAAATAGAGAGTAAAGGTTATAAATTAGAATTCATGCATACAGACTGGGATAAGACCTTCTGGCCACACACCTCAAAAGGTTTTTTTAAACTAAAATCTAAGATTCCAAAATTACTTAGACAGCTAGATTGCATGTGAAAACCTGATGCTTAATTTTCAAATCAGAGGATACGGAATCAAACTTTGCGCTGGAACCATCCATAAAAAAAGAATTGACCTAATATTAAATACGATAAGAGATAAAAAGTCCTCTCTTGCAAAGATAATGTACAATGACAATTGGAAAGGTTTTTCAGATGTCAGTGATATTAGATCATCATTCATTACCAATGATGCCGAATTAATTATTACATCATATGATTCAAAAAATTATTACGATGATGGCTATTCATTTTACAGATCTAAAGTTGATGATTTGATTCAAATTCCAGAGCAAGTACCAATTAAAATTGATAATGAGAATGCATTAATTGTAAATAAAGCGATCTTCTTTGGCTGCACATTTGAGGCCGAAATCAATGACCAGGACCATAATTTCTTCAACGAGACTCAAATTGGAATATCAACTATCTCTACTCCATTATTTAATAGCCCTATCATGAATGAATTATTTTTAAATAAACTAAAACTCCATGATCTTAAAAGGAAAAAGTATGAATTAATTACATTCCAATCTAGCATCTATAAAAAAGCCAAAAAGAGGATTCCAAGTGAAAGTTCTTCTGATAGTTTTGTTAACGCATATGAAATTTATCTTGATTCAATGCTTGAATTGAATGGTAAAACTTAATGAAATTGGTCAAACAGATTAAAACAGCCGCGACCTACTTTATTATAACGTTTCTAAAATGGACACTGCCTGTCTTCCTTATACTAGGAATTATTTATCTAACAATATTACTGGCTTCATTTCTAAAATAATATTCAATGTCACAGCTTCTTAAAAATAAAACGTTTTTATTATTCTTTTTTGGGAACATCATGTCTCTTGTAGGATTTGGCTTTAATCTTATTGCAATAAGCTGGATGGTGCTTGAAAAAACAGGCTCAGAATATGCACTTGGTAAAATAATGGCCTCTGCTACTGCACCTGGGCTAATGCTTGCACTTTTTGCTGGAGTTATCATTGATCGAGTAAACAGAAAATGGCTTTTAGTATATCTAGACCTGTTTCGACTTGTTGTTGTTGCTTCCTTCTTACTAGTTCTCAGTCAATATGAATTTCAATTATGGATTCTATACCCTACAATGATCTTAATGGGACTAGGGAATTCACTTTTCTGGCCAACCGCACAAGCCTTTGTACAAGAAATAGTTGATGAAAAAGAATATTTTGATGCAAATAAATTACTTTCTGCAAGCTACCAAGTTGGCTCAATACTTGGCGCTAGTATGGGAGGGTTTATCGTGCATCTATACGATCCATTAATTGCCCTTCAGATAAATGTTGCAACATATTTTATCTCTGCAATTCTAATTTCCTTAGCACCTTTTACATTTCAGCGCATTGAAAAAAATCAATCGAGTCTTTTCGATTCTTTAAAACTAGGCTTCTACTTCCTCAAAAATAAAACCAATATCCTTACTCTAGGGATGACAACTATTCTATCTGATGTTGCCATATGGGGCTCTCTTTCTGTTCTAACTATTACAATCTCCAATGAGATTTTTAACAAAGGCACTTGGGGCTATGGACTCTTGGATGGATTTTATGGGATTGGTGCTCTCTTTTCCACTATACTAGTAGGATATTTTTCAAAAAAACTAGGCCGTGGACAATACCTAGCAATTTGTTATATCATTGCTGGATTGATGTGTCTTATTGCTCCAATAATGCCTTCTATTTACATTGCTGCAATGGCATTTTCAATGATGGGACTTCATAATAATTCAGCAAGAATAATAGTTAGGACAATATTTATGGAGAATATACCTAATAACATAATGGGTAGAGTACAAACTATTTTTGGAGTGTACACAAGAGCAATGGTTATTCTCAGTTCACTTTATGCTGGATGGTTAATTGAAAGACACTCCATTGAACTCGCAGTATATTTTACGTCTAGCCACTTTGCATTTGCGTTTATAGGGACTACAATCTTAATGATATTTTGGAAAAACCATAGCTCCATTCTAGCGGATAATAAAAATGCCTGAGCTCCCTGAAGTACAAACTGTTGTTAACTATATCAAGCCGATGATCGTAGGGGAACGTCTAAAGAGAATAATGCCAGTATGGAATAAAGTTCTCTATAACTTTGATGAAGATATTCGTCGAAGCTTTAAAAAAAATCAAATCATTGATGTATACCGTCGAGCAAAATTTATAATCATCGCATTTGAAAAGCACATCATTGCCATTCATCTTCGAATGACGGGAAAGTTATATATGGCAGATAAAAAGACCTCATCCAAACACGTTACGGCAGTTTTTGAATTTGAGAGCAAGAGATCTCTTTTTTTTGAGGACGTTAGGAAGTTTGGTAGAATCTATTTATACAAAGACATGTCCATAATCGATGCAAGACACGGACCAGAGCCATTGGGTGAAAATTTCACACTTGAACTTTTCAAAGGAATGATCAATCATAGAAAAAGAAATATAAAAGCGCTACTGCTTGATCAGAACTTCTTATCTGGTCTTGGCAATATTTATGTAGATGAAAGTCTCTGGAAAAGTAGTATACATCCTAACTCCATAGCAAACTCTGTTCCTCAAAAGAAAATTGAGGCCCTGTTTATCAATATTAAATCAACTCTCGAAGATGCTATAAGTCAAAACGGAACAACTATCATTGATTTCTCTGTAAATGGAGAATCAGGAAAATATTCTAACTACCTCAGCGTCTATGGACGGGCTAAAAAAGCCTGCGTGGAATGTGGATACAAAATTAAAAAATTGAAAGTTGCTGGAAGAGGAACATATGTTTGTTTGAAATGCCAAAAGAAATATAAAAGAAGGTAATTTGAAAATGTTAAACCCATTAAAAATTTTAGAAGAAGAGTGGAGAAATATCCAAACAGGAATCAAAACATCGAAGCACGATTATCATTCCTTTGTATTATCTACAATACGAAACAATAATCCCGATTCAAGGACAGTAATATTAAGAGCTTTTGATTTGGAAGGCCCTTCAATATGGTTCAACACAGATAAAAGAAGTAAAAAAATATCAGACATTAATAAAAACCCACAGATATCTGCATTGTTTTATGATATATCAAGAAGGGTTCAATTACGAATAAGCGGTTCGGCAAGCATTGATGAAAACAATCAATCAAATCAAGAAATATGGAAATCAATGAGCCCAGAGAGCAAGCTCTGCTATATGGGCCCTTATTCTCCTTCGGAACCACTTGTTAATTATGTACCAAATATAATAGTTGGAAAATCCGCACATGAAGTGAGTGATAATGAGGATGCTCTTGGTCTTACTCGATTTTGTAGAATAAGAATCAATCTAAATAGCCTTGATTGGCTACAACTAGATCATAAAGGCCACAAAAGATTAGAATTCAACTTTAATGAAGAAATAGAATATGGATGGATAGCCTCATGAACACTAAAAATAAAAAAATGATTTTAATCATATTGTCTTCATTTTTTATTTCATCATGCGCAAGATTGTATAATGGGTCATTTGCTCAACCAGATTTTCAATTAATACAACCAGATGAATTAGGGCCATCCGTTAAAAAATGGGAAGATGGAGTCCGAACCAGTGGAAAACATAATGAGTTTGAGTGGTGGTACTTTGATGCAAAATTGGAAGACGGATCATTATTCGTCTGTTACTTTTATAAAGTACACTTTATAAAAGATCGATTTTTCATTGGCATGAATTATAGTTCTAAAGATCATGGAGAGATCTTCAAATTAAAATATTTTAAGAAAGATCAGGTTTCATTTTCTAAGGATAGTTGCAATGTCACCATGGGTAAGAATTACTTTATTGGTAATTTAAAAGATTACAAGATTACATTATCTCCAGATGATTTTGATGGGTTTGGAATAGACATTGAATTAGCTGCAAGGCTTGACCCGTATAGACCTCAAGATGGAATCATCAAAACTGAAGATGACTATTTTGCTTGGCTTGCTGCAGTCCCAGATGGGCACATTGACGTGGACCTAACTGTAGATGGAGAAAAGAAAAAGTTAGTAGGAGATGGATACCATGACCATAATTGGGGAAACACACCACTCCAGCGCTTATTTGATGGATGGACCTGGTTCAGAGGGAAGACAGAAGACCATACCATAATAGCTGCAGAACTTTATACATCTGATGAAAGAGGTGGATATGATATCCCCATTCTTTACATTGCAAATGAAGAGGACGGAATGATTGTAAATCGTTTCGGACAGGATGGATTATTTACAAGATATTCTGATAGGATAGAAAATCTTTATAATAAAAATAATGAGCCATACTTCTCAACAATTGATATCCTTACCAAAGATGGTAAACATGTACGGATTTCTGGAAAAGATGTTATTGATAATTCTAACCTTTTTAATAGGATGGGCATGCCATGGCCAATTAAATGGATCATGAATCAAGCAAAAATCGACCCTTATTACACTAGATTCAATAGCGAGCTTAAATATGAAGTGAATGAAAAGTCTAAAGAAGGATTTGGTGTTCTTGAGGTGATGGATTTGAAATGAGTAGTAAAACTCTAATTGAAATAAAAAACGTAACCAAATATTTTGGGGAAGTAAAGATACTAGATAATGTTAGCTTTAAAATACCAGTTAGATCAGTTGTAGGAATACTCGGGCCAAACGGGAGTGGTAAATCAACGTTGATGAGAATCATTTCCGGCCTTATTAAATCTTGGGAGGGGGATATCCTATTTAACGGTAAATCTATAAAAGAGGATAATTCCTACTTAAGCAAGGTTGGGTTTTTAATTGAGGAACCTGCTTTTTATGAACATTTATCTGCAGTCCAAAACTTGACCATCTTGTCTAGGTTAACAAATTCTCCAACAAATAAAATAGTTGATATATTAAAAAAAGTTGAATTAAATGACTTTTCAAATAAGATTGTAAGTGAATTTTCATATGGCATGAAGCAACGATTAGGCATCGCACAAGCAATTCTAAATAACCCTAACATCCTTTTTCTTGATGAACCTAGCAATGGGCTTGATCCTATCGGAATGGTTGAAATGAATAAAATCATAAGAAAACTAAATGCGCAAGGAAAAACAATCTGTATAAGTACCCATGTTCTTGAGCATGTTAAAGACCTTTGTAGTCATGTTATTATTCTGAAAGAAGGGAGGTTGGTTTTGGACGATTCTATTGAAAATCTTTTCTCTAGTACAACCAAGTATGAAATTAAATCCACAAACATTAAATCTCTGAAAGCTAACTTGTCTAAACTCACTGATCTTAACATTATTGATGAAACCGATAGAAAGTTGATCATAGATTCAAAATTAAGTTTCTACGAACTCATTAAAGCGCTACCTGAAAATATTAACATACATAGTATAAATAAAGAGCCCAATATCCAGGATTTATTTTTATGATTTTAGTATTAGTTCGCAATGAGCTTGATAAGGTATTAAAACGTAAGCGCACTTATATAAGCTTCATTTTAATAGGTCTATTAATTCCTTTTATTGTTGGTGCAATAAAGAGCGGAGGCACTACATTAGAAAAAAGTATTTACGGTCAGCTTTCCGACTCATTTTTTTTTATTGGATCTCTTTTAAATGGATATTTAGCAACCTATATAATTGTAGCAGTTTTAATTAATCACATGCCTTTTTTATGTACTATAATTGCCTCAGATATTTTTTCTGGTGAATATTCAAGATCCACTTTTAGAATATATTTAACTCGACCAATATCAAGGGCTCAGGTTTTAATAAGCAAAGTAATTATTGTCCTAGGTTATACCAGTATACTAATGGTTTTCTTTTTTTTATATACTTTAATTGTAAGTACGATTTGGCTTGGTACTGGAGAACTAGCAGTTTTTCATAAAGGAATCCTATTTTTATCAAATGACCAAGTAACCATTCGATTTATAATTGCATTTTTCATTGCAAATTGCGTCATGCTAACTATATCACTATTATGCCTACTGATCTCAACCATCTCAAAAAATAGTGTTACTCCAATTATAATAACCATTAGCATTGTATTCATTGGAACCGCTATAACGTACATACCAATTGAAATTTTTAAAAAGATCAACCCTTATCTTTTTACCGGATATATAAACTCTTTTTTAAAGGCTTTTCATGACCCAATACCATGGTCACATATAGCTTCATTGTTTAGTATATGCTTTATTTGGTCTAGCTTGTTTATTTGGTTATCATTATTATTTTTTACAAAAAAGGATATCACAGACTAATGAGACCAGAATTTAAAACTATATTAACTATCATCATTGCAACGACTGGACTTAATTCCTCTGATCTTTTTTTAGAAAAGATTATTTTAAGAACCAATGATGAATTTGAAAAAGTTTCTGACTTCCAGGCTAAAATGGTTGTAAGTCTTAATGTCCCTGGGCTTAGGATGCCAAAAAAAGAGTATAAAGCATACTATAAGAAACCAAATAAATTTAAGGCTACTACAAAAGGTTTTGGAGTCCTCCCTAACACAGGACTATTCACAAGCCCAGAAGATAACTTTGATAATTTAAAAAATATGATTATCAATAAAAATCAGAGCGAGCTTGAAACCAATCACATAATGATCAGTGGTACACTAATCCCGGATAGTCTAAAAGCAAAGTTCCCAAATGAATATGCCAAATTATCATTCAACCCAATTGTAGATGTTGTGGTTGACACAAGCAGGTGGCTTATAAGATCAGTTACAAGTAGAATAGATACTCTGAAACTATTTCAAATAATAAATGATTATGAACTTCATGAAAATAAATACTACCTACCATCAATGTCAGAAGTTGAATATTTCATTAAAGATATGAAATTAGCTAATTGGCTAAAAGATGACCTTCCAAGTATGATTGGTGCAGATCAACAACTAAAAGTGAATCAAGATATTGTTAAAGGAATGATAACGGTTAAATATTCTGATTATAAAATAAACAGAGGCCTACCTGATTATATTTTCAAGAAAAAGCGACTAGACTAAGACATTATCTGAGATAAATAAACCATTATTGCATTCTGAGCATGCATTCTATTTTCAGCTTGGTCAAAAACAATTGAATTACTTGACTCCATAACCGAATCAGTTACCTCTCTCCCTCTCTCAGCAGGAAGGCAGTGCATGAACAGTGTATCTTTTCCAGTACTTTCAATTAAAGTTCTATTTACCTGAAATGGTGCAAAGATTTTTTCTCTTTCTTCGGCCTCTTCTTTTTGTCCCATAGACGCCCACACATCGGTATAAATAATATCAGCATCTTTTATTGCAGAAAAAGGGTCATGAGATAATTCATAAGATGATAGATCAGAATCATTTACCATATTGACGGTTTCCGAATCGGGTTCATAACCTTCTGGGCCACAGCAAACAAAATGCATTGAAAATCTAGTAGCTAATTGCAACCAAGAATTAACAATATTATTTCCGTCACCCATATAACAGACTTTAAGATTCTCAAGGTTACCCCTATGTTCCCAAACTGTTAAAATATCCGTCATGATTTGACACGGATGATTATAGTCTGTTAAACCATTTATAACTGGAATATTAGCATATTCAGCAAGCTCAACAATATGCTGATGGTCGAATAAGCGAGCCATTATTACATCATTGTACCTACTAAATAATCTAGATATATCTTTAATTGCCTCTCTTTTACCTATTCCAATATCATTTGGCCCCAAAAATAGAGCATGCCCACCCATCCATTCAAAACCAGTTTCAAATGATACTCTTGTACGAGCAGAAGGCTTAGCAAATATCATTGCAAGAGACCTATCCTGAAAAGGTTTGTAGGTTTCTTTTTTATGAAATTTTATCTTTAATTCTCTCGCAAGAGACAGAATCTCCCAAAGTTCATCCGTATCATAATCAGAGATATGTAAAAAATGTTTTGGCATGATTATTCCTTATAGTATGTATCTGCTAAGATCTTGGTCTTCTAGGATATCACCCAATGATTCATTCACTGATTTAGCCGTGATCTTAATTTTTTTATCTCCTCTTTTTGGTTGTTCGAATAGAGGTTTTTCTAGTAATGTTGTCATTATAGTGTGTAGACGCCTAGCTCCTATGTTCTCCATCTTTGAATTAACATCTGATGCAATCTTTGCAATTGCACGTATTGACGCATTATTAAATTCTAGCTGCACATTTTCTGCACTTAATAGTGCTGTATATTGTTTAATCAATGCGGACCTTGGGTGGGTCAATATTTTTATAAAATCGTCCATATTTAATTTATCTAGTTCAACCCTTATTGGGAATCGTCCTTGGAGTTCTGGTATCATATCGGATGGTGCACTTACATGAAATGCACCTGCGGCTATGAATAATATATGATCAGTTGCGATAACGCCATACTTTGTATTTACATTACTTCCCTCTACAATTGGAAGAAGATCCCTCTGAACACCCTCACGACTTACATCTGGACCAGCTCCGCCGTTGCTTCCAACCACCTTATCAATTTCATCTAAAAAGACTATCCCATTGTTTTCCATGCGCTCTTTGGCTAAACGGATAACTTCATCTTGATCTATTAATTTAATGGCCTCATTGTCAGTCAATACTTCACGAGCCTCTTTGACCTTCATTTTTTTTGACCGCTTATTTTTCGGTAATGAACTTGATATCATATCTTTAATATTCATGCCAATATCTTCCATACCCATAGGACCAAATACCTGCATTCCTATCGAAGGTTCATCTGATATCTCCACTTCGATAATTTTATCTTCAAACTCACTATTCTCTAATTTTTTTCTAATCCTGTCTCGAGTTCTAGCATGACGTTCCTTTAAGGTTTTATCTTGTTTAGAATCAGCTTTATTATCATCAGGATATAAAATATCCAATATTCGCTCATTTGCCAGTCGTTCAGCTAATTCAATTACCTCCTCGTACTTTTCACGTTCAACCAAAGAAACAGCAGTATCCATAAGGTCTCTTACGATTGATTCAACATCTCTACCTACATATCCGACTTCAGTAAACTTACTTGCTTCTACCTTAATAAAAGGTGCATTTGCTAATGCTGCCAGCCTCCGTGCTATTTCTGTTTTTCCAACACCGGTAGAACCAATCATTATAATATTATTTGGCATGATCTCATCTTTCAATTTTCCCTCAACCTGCTGTCTTCGCCAACGATTCCTAAGTGCAATTGCTACAGCTTTTTTTGCGTTTATCTGACCGACAATATAACGATCAAGCTCTTTAACTATTTGTTTTGGTGTCAGCTGTTTCATTTAATTTCCAATACAGAAATAGAATCATTTGTATAAATACAAAGATCCGCTGCTATTTTGAGAGACTCAGCTGCAATCTGCCTTGCCGTTAACTTTGTTTTAGATAATAATGCTGTGGCTGCTGCCTGTGCAAAGCCACCCCCAGACCCGATTGCAACGACATCTCCATCTGGCTCAATTACATTGCCATCACCTGCAATGATAAAACTGCTTTCCTTATTCATCACGACTAGCATTGCATCTAAATGGCGAAGCATTTTATCCATGCGCCAGTCTTTTGCAAGTTCAACCGTTGCTCTAGTCAAATCTCCTTCATATTGCTCAAGCTTTTGTTCAAATTTTTCAAACAATGTAAGCGCATCCGCTGCTGCACCTGCAAAACCTCCTAAAACCTTATTTTGAGCAACTTTGAATTCGCGTACTTTAACAGCTTTTTGTTTAAATGCCATATCTCCAAAGGTAACCTGACCATCTCCAGCCATAGCAACCCCACCCTTATGACGCACCCCTATGATGGTTGTTGAACGAATCTTTTTTGCCATCATCTACTATCTTGTTAACTCTTTTAAAAGCTTTGAATCACCGGGTAGAACTAGAGTTGTTTTTTTATCAATTACTTTCTCATAGGTTTCCAGAGTACGCATAAATTCATAAAAGTCTGGTGATTTTGAAAATGAAGAAGCATAAATATCAAGAGCCTTAGCCTCACCTATCCCACGTATTTCTTGTGCCTCCTTATAAGCATCCGCCAATATAACAGTTTTATCTCTATCTGTTGCGGCTCTGATTTTCTGTGCCTCTTCCTCTCCTTCAGATCTAAATTTATTTGCCTGCCGTTTTCTCTCTGCCTCCATCCTTGCATATATAGAAGCTTCATTTTCTTGCGGAAGGTCAACTCTCCTAATTCGAACGTCAACTACTTCAATTCCATACTTGCTCGTTTCTTCATTGCTTGCTGAAGTCACTTTTGACATGATCAATTCTCTATTCTCAGTAATTATCTCAACCATATCATGAGTCCCCAACTCTTGTCTTAATTCTGAATATACGATATCATCCAAACGTGTCTTAGCAGTTGGGACTGCTCTAACTGTCTGTAAGAATAATAATGGATCCGTTATCCTCCATCTGACGTAGTTGTCGATAATGAGAGATTTTTTATCCCTACTTAGAATTTCTTCTGGCGGAACATCATATTCAAGCAAACGCTTTTCAAATGAATTTGCAGTTTGGAAAGGAGCAGGGAGCTTCCAGTTTAAACCTGGATCTTTTAAAGTCCGGACAGGTTTTCCAAATTGAAGGATAACTATTTGCTCTGTTTCATCAACTATTATAATGGTAGATAATCCAAAAAGCACCAATAAGCCAACTACTATCATAGATATTTTTTTCATTATTATTGACCTCCCTTCATTTGATTAGGATTTAAGTTCAATAGATTTAACATATTCCCACTATCTTTATCTGGTATAATTATTTTTTCTATGCCAGGGAGTACTTTTTCCATGGTCTCTAGATATAGTCTTTTCTCGGTGATGCTTTTAGCTTTATTATATTCTTTCAAGATTGTTGTAAATTTAGTTGCATCACCTTCTGCACGTTTAACTCTCGATTCTTTAAAACCTTCTGCATCTCTAATCATTGCTTCGGCTTCTCCTCTTGCTTTAGGTATAACATCATTTCTATACCCCTCTGCCTGATTAATCATTCTATTCTTATCCTCTTTTGCTGATGCAACATCTTTAAATGCACCAATAACCTCTTTTGGCGGGGAGACATCCTGTAATTGAACAGCAACTACATGAATACCTGATTCATATTTATCTAGGATATTTTGCAATTGTATCTTCGTCTCTTCCTGGATTGTAAACTTTCCTGTAGTGAGAGTCTCATCAATTTTATTTCTACCAACTACTGTTCTTAAGCTGGCCTCCGCTGCCTCACGAACTGTTAATTCTGGCTCTACAATATTAAAAAGATATTGCACAGGATCTTTGATCTTATATTGAACAATCATCTCAGCATCTACAATATTTTCATCACCTGTAAGCATTAAACTTTCTTTTTCAACAGTCCTATACTGGCCATTTTTCAAACTACGAAACCCAAACTCAATTCTCTTTACCTCAGTAACTTTTGGGGTATTTGCTGTCTCAATTGGCGATGGAAACTTCCAATTTAACCCCGATTGAGTAACCCTTGTATACTCACCAAAGGTTCGGATAACACCAACCTCATCAGGCCCTACAATGTAGATACCAGTTAACAACCAGACTACTAATATTCCAATAAGGACTGGGGTTATCTTGAAATTAAACTCAGGGATCTCAACTTCTTGATCTCCTACTATTATTCTACGTGTTGCCATAACTACTCCTTTATATTTCTTTTCTTAATCTTGCAACTGGGAATCCCATTTGATCACGATATTTAGCGATTGTCCTCCTTGCTAATGTATATCCATTTTCAGTCAGTTTATCAACTATCGCATCATCGCTATATGGTGATTGTTTGTCTTCGTTTTTGATTAGTTTTTCTAAAGCCTTCTTAATAACAAAAGTCCCCAAAACTCTACCATCCTTTAACTCTATAGAATCAGTGAAAAAATATTTTAACTCAAAAATACCGTATGGAGTGTCTGCATATTTACCTCTTGTTGAACGACTGATTGTTGAAATATCCATTTTGACCATATCAGCGATATCTTGAAGTTTTAACGGTCGAAGGTAGCTCATGTTCCCTAAAAACCACTCAGGTTGGAAATGAATAATAGACCTCATTACATTGACCATGGTCACTCTCCTTTGTTGGATTGCTTCCATAAACCAGTTGGCCAAATCCATTTTATCTTTTATGAATCTTTTTGCGTCACCCTCAAGACTATCATCTTTTATCTGAGCTTCATAAACTTGACTAATTCTTAATTCTGGTATCCCACCATCATTTGTTGTAATGACCCAATCATCTCCATCTTCTCTTACAATCACATCAGGTAAAACTATTTGGAATCTATCAAGATAGCCCTCACCCGGGCTCGGACTCAGATGAGCAATATGATTGACTGCCTCATGTAGCTCGTCTTTTGAACAGTCTAACTTTTCTAGAATCTTTTCATAGCGCTTATGCATAAAATCATCAAAGTATTTATTGATTATCATATGAGATAATGAATTGGGCTCATCTTCTAGTTGAATCATTAAACATTCATGAAGAGATCTAGATCCAATTCCCTTAGGGTCAAGTCTTTGAATCTTATGCAATAAAGGTTCTATCTCCTCCTCCAATAATTCAAAACGATCGGCAATTAAAATAAGATCTGTATCCAAATATCCTTTTTCATTAGTATTCCAAATAATCTCCTCAGCTATCTCTCTTTCATAATCGTTTAAATCTATATCTTTAAGTTGGTCAATCAACTTTTCTAATAATGTATGCCTGTCAGGCAATGGCATCTCTTTTTTCTGCTCAGATAAGTAATATGTAGATTCATCACTATACATATCCTCCATTGAAACATCCATATCATCAATCGGGGTCTCATCTTTATCTTCATTAGATTGGTTCTCTTCCGTCTCAACCTGTTCCAATAAAGGATTTTGCTCCAATTCTTCAATGATTGCTTGTTCCAAATTCACAGTGTTCAATTCCAATAAACGCGCTTGTAAAACTTGCCTTGGTGCAAGTTTTTGTTTTTGTGATTGTATTTGTTTTAGTGTTGTCGCCATCAGTCAAGTCTAAATTTTTCACCAAGGTATAAACGCTTTGCCTCTTCATCATTCGCTAAAAACTCAGAAGTACCTGATTTTAATATTTGACCATCAAATAATAAATATGAACGATCGGTAATTGAAAGCGTCTCTCTAACATTATGATCAGTAATAAGAACTCCAATTTTCTTTCTTTTCAAAGAATGAACAATCCCCTGTATCTCTTGAACCGCTATCGGGTCTACCCCTGCGAATGGCTCATCTAGAAGAATGAAATCTGGGTCCATACACAAACATCTAGCAATTTCTACTCTCCTGCGCTCTCCTCCTGAAAGTGTATTCCCCTTACTTTGAGATAGATGAGAAACAGAAAGGTCTTCTAATAGTAATCTCATTTTTTCCTTTTGATCTTTTTCAGTAAGATCTTTACGCAACTCCAATACTAATTTTAAGTTATCCTCAACTGTTAATTTGCCAAATATTGATGGCTCTTGAGCTAAATAACCTATGCCTTTCCGAGCTCTTTTATACATCGCATCATTCGTTATCTCGTAATCATCTAAAAATATATTCCCAAATGTAGGTTTGATCATACCTGTTATCATATAAAATGACGTCGTCTTCCCAGCCCCATTTGGTCCAAGTAGGCCGACAATCTCACCACGCTCTAAAGATACATCTATATCTTTAACAACCATACGTTTCCCGTATTGCTTATGGAGTCCTTTTGCACTTAAGGTATCATGTCTTGCCATCATTTAAATTCCCGACCAGTCACACCTGATGGATTAATGATCTTCCAATTTTCAAGATCTGAATCGGACTCAAAACCAATTCCATATAATGTATCCTCATCAAGGGTGGTTATCATAATTTTATCTTTTGTTCTCAGTTTTTCGTTTTTTGAATCCCATATGAGAGTATTGGAATAAAGAGAAATTCCACTATCTGATACTGCCACTACGTTACCAATAGCCTTCATATCATTAGAACTTTGATTAACTTCAGCTTTATCGGATGTTAAAACAGATGTATGTTTCTCATCTGAGTCAAAAAAATCTACCGTAACACTACTATCTAATAGAATAAATTCCTTTTCATTATATTTTTCTAAATGCCCTGACATTACTTTTGCCCTTATCATACCTTGATCAGTCAATATAATATTAACCCCCCAACTTTCTTGGTCAGGCATTCCTTGTCGAGATGGAAGATCTTGAACGGGTTGCTTCGTACAAGATGAGAATATTGCCAATAGCAGAATGATTATTGATCTCACAATATTAACTATTGGTTATACGTTCTCTCATGATTTGAATAACTTCTTCAGTACGACCTTGCTCTGATATGATCCAAGAGATTGCTTCTCGAAATGCACCCTCTCCACCTGAAAGTTCTGTGATATGTGCAGCAATTTTTTTTACATCTGGGATAGCATTTGCAACGGCGATAGGCAATACGACGACTTCCATTACCGGAATATCTATTAGATCATCACCAATGTATGCAATATTAGAATCATCTAACTTGTATTTTAATTTTAGTTTTTCATATACAGGTAATTTATTCAAAGTGCCATTGTACACATCCTCTATACCTAATTCTTTTGCTCTATGCTCAGTAGCTGAAGAAAACCTGCCTGAAATTAATGCTATTTTGATTTTTGCAGCACGAGCCATTGCAACTCCAACACCGTCAAAAACTGAGAATTTTTTTAGTTCAATATTATCAGTTCCCTTATAAAAACTTCCATCGGTCCAAACACCATCCACATCAGATATCAGCATCTTTATTTCTCTAATATTCATTCTTAATTAACCGCATCTCTTATTTTTATCAGTGACCTAAGAACTGACTCTAGTTGCTCAAGAGGCCACTGTGTTGAAGCATCTGACTTTGCATTTTCAACATTATCATGGACCTCCATAAATATACCATTACAACCTGCAGCAACAGCAGATTTTGCCAATGTAGGAATCATAGGCCTCATCCCTCCGGTTGTCTTACCATCGCCTCCTGGCAGTTGGGCACTGTGAGTAGCATCGAATATAATAGGATAACCAAACTCTTTCATTATGGGTATTGACCTCATATCTGCAACAAGATTATTGTAGCCAAACTGTGTACCTCTATCAGTGATCATTATATCATCACAATCAGATTCTTTTAGTTTAGTTATCACATTTTCCATATCCCAAGGCGCTAGAAATTGTCCTTTTTTTACATTGATTGGTTTCTTTGTCTTTCCTGCAGACATCAGAAGATCAGTCTGTCTACATAAAAATGCAGGAATTTGAATAATATCTACAACATCCGATACAGGCTTAGCTTGTTCAGGAAGATGAATATCGGTTATGACCGGAACATTTATCTCTGATCTTACTTTTTCTAATATTTTCAATCCCTCATCAATCCCAAGCCCCCTAAAAGATGTGATTGATGAACGATTGGCCTTATCAAATGAACTTTTA
>TARA_Y200000002_G_scaffold89806_1_pt1 | contig 17863 bp, 11 predicted proteins | sample TARA_Y200000002 | Tara Oceans TARA_Y200000002 (sample SAMEA2619388) | marine metagenome | biome: marine biome (ENVO:00000447); feature: surface water layer (ENVO:00002042); material: "saline water (ENVO:00002010), including plankton (ENVO:xxxxxxxx)" | depth 5 m | reverse complement strand
CTTGCAGCCACCATTACAGCGTGATTAAAGGAGGTACCTCCCTCGGCAATCATCAAGTAATATCTACCCTCATTTTTATAAATATGTGGCCCTTCTGTCCATACGCCATCACATGCGCCACGCCACAAATGATAACGCTCTCCCATCAATTGAAAAGTCTCAAGGTTGAGCTCTTGCATCCAGATTTCTTTCTGGTCTAAAAATTCAGGATCTTTTGGTTTTTGTTGCCCTGTATACCAGAGACGGCCATCTTCATCAAAGAATAGGTCTGGGTCAATCCCAGGTGCTCCTTGCACAACAACGGGATCGGACCAAGGCCCTGCCGGATCGGCAGCTGTAATGATAAAGTTATTCCCACCATGCTTTTTTGTCTTTTCGTCAAAGTATATGGAGGTGGTAATTATATAAAATGTACCGTCATGATAACGCAAGGTTGGGGCATATATGCCGCCGTTTGGCTGTACGTCTACGAGGTTAACAGCACCAGTACATTGGGCTTCACGTTGCAGTCCGTGACCAATTAAGGTCCATTTCACCAAATCATTGCTTTTGTGAATAGGTATTCCGGGGAAATATTCGAAAGATGAATTTGCCATATAAAAATAGTCTCCTACTTTACAAATAGATGGGTCTGGATAGCCCCCAGGCAATACGGGGTTGGTAAAGGTCTGTGCATATAACATTCCTAAATGCAGCAGCAGCACAGATTTAATCAAAAAAGAAAAGATATTTGACATTTTATATATAAGCAATGACTGACGAGTTATTAAAGTTGAATTATAGTAAATAATTCAACACTATTTTCGCTCTAATATAAAAAAATGATAAGACTGTAATTTGTTTAAACGACTAATCAACGGCGGTTTTTCTTCTTTCCCTTTTTAAAGTCGCCAAAAGGACGGCCGCCTTTTTTTCGCTTGCTAAAACGATCTCCTTTATTATTTCGCTTTTTAGAGAACCCACCTCCACCTTGCAAGTGCTGGCCTCTTTTCGCCGTGGTACGAATCTGAATCACACGCCCATCAATCTTAAAACCTTCAAACGCAGCCAAGACATGGTCTTTTTTATCCATGCTTGTGTTAAAATAAGCATTGTTATCCATCACGTCAACATGATAAATGTCGTCCTTTCCCAAAGAGAGGAAATCAACCAAAAACGCCTTTAATGCTTTCCAGTCGTAATCGTCCCGGCTACCGATATTGATGTCATAACGGGCATCAGCAGTCTTCTTTGAACGTCCTTGGCCTTCAGGTGCCGCTTTAGAGAGTGCATTTGATTGTTTTTGATAGTAACTGTGTAGTCTATTAAACTCAACAGACATCAGTTTTTTAATCAAATCTTCTTTTGAAAAATCGCCTAAAATGGTATTGACTTCTGCCAAGTAACCGTCAATTTCATCGTTGACATCAGTAGCTTTAATTTTTTCAGCAAAGTATTGTAATTGCCTTGTGAGTATGGCATTTACATCTGGAACTTCTTGGGCAGTAATTTTGGCATTTATGATGCGCTCAAGTTTTTTGATTTTACCCAACTCGCCTCTAGTGAGTATGATCATTGAAGTACCCAAACTGCTGGCACGACCTGTTCTACCACTTCGGTGCGTATAAGTTTCAATCTCGTCTGGCAATTGGTAGTGTATCACGTGCGATATGTTGTCAACATCTAAACCGCGTGCCGCAACATCTGTAGCGACAAGGGTCTTTATTTGCTTGGCACGAAAGGCTTTCATCACCATATCACGTTGGTTTTGGCTAAGGTCTCCGTGTAAGGCACCTGCGCTGTAACCATCTTCAATAAGCTTTTCAGCCACACGTTGGGTATCTCTTTTGGTGCGACAAAACACAATCGAATAAATATCAGGCTGCGTATCAGAAAGTCGCTTTAATAAGTTGTATCGTTCACGACCGCTTACCAAATAATACTCGTGGTTTATGTTGGTTGAAGCTGAATTCTTGGCACCAATAGTAATTTCTATTGGGTTGTACATAAATTCTTTCGCGATGCGTGCCACTTCTTTGGGCATGGTAGCAGAAAACAACCATGTTTGCTTGTCGTTTGGTGTGTGCGAAAGAATATTTGTAATATCTTCTTTAAAGCCCATGTTTAACATCTCATCAGCTTCATCCAGAATACAGAAGGCAATGGAGGATATATCAATGTGTTTTCTGCGCATCATGTCCTGCATTCGGCCTGGTGTTGCCACCAAAACTTGTGCCCCTCTTTTGACAGCCTTGGCCTGATCGGTGATGCTTGCTCCACCATATATTGGAACTATGTTCAACCCCCTAATAGCTGAAGCATACTTGATTAGCTCTTTGCTTATTTGTATACATAATTCTCTTGTGGGGGCAATTACAAGTCCTTGAGTAGTTCTGCTGTTTGTGTCTATTTTTTGTAGCATAGGCAAACCAAAAGCAGCTGTTTTTCCTGTTCCAGTCTGTGCAAGTACGACAATATCCGTTTCCTTTTCTATCAGAATGGGCACCGCTTTTTGCTGAACCTCAGTTGGCGATTGAAAACCTAATGCATCAATGGCCTCCAGTAGTTTGGGATCAATCCCCAAAGATGAAAAATTTGTCATAAGAAGTGGCAAATGTAACCTAAATAGTCTTAAGATAATCATAACTAAATAGAACAGCTCCAAAGCATTTATTTTTGGTTAATTTTGTTACAGATCTAACTAATGAAAACAAGCTTCAACTACATTCTTGCAATACTGTTTTCTACTTCATTGTCTGCCCAAAATCTAGCCTTGCAAAAATCAACATCTGCAAGTAGTGTTAGAGACGATAATCAAAGCTCATTTGCCGTTGATGGTAATCAGTCCACGAGATGGGAAAGTGATTTTTCAGACCCACAATTTATAATTGTAGATCTCGCAAATACCTTCAAACTAAATAGGGTAGAAATTTATTGGGAAGCTGCTTATGCAACGCAGTATCAGATACAATTATCCGACAACAAACAACAGTGGATAACGGCTTCAAGTATCTCTAATAGTAATGGCGAAACAGATATTATAAATTTAAATGGAGCAAGTGCACGTTATATACGAATGTATGGTACTCAACGTACCACTATCGGAAATGCACAATACGGATATAGTATTTTTGAGTTTGAAGTCTATGGGGAGGCAGGAACAAACAACGCCTCTCTTACTAATATTTTTCTTGACGATGTTGAACTGGCTGAGTTTTCAAGTGACCAATACAACTATGACCATTTTCTGCCTCCAGGTGTAAATAGCGTACCTGCAGTAACTACATCTACAGCAAATTCAAGCGCTAATTACATTATAACAAACGCACAGTCAATTCCAGGAACAACAACTATAAAAGTAACTTCTGCCGATGGCAGCACTAGCCTAACATACAGTATAAATTTCAAAGGAAGTGTTTACAACTTAGTTTGGAACGATGAGTTTGATTATGATGGTTCTCCTAGCACCTCAAAATGGTACCATCAAACATACCCTCCTGTTGGGGATAGCTGGTTTAACAACGAGAAACAACATTACACAGATCGAATTGAAAATTCATATGTTAGTAATGGCTCACTAAAAATTAAAGCCATTAAAGAGAGCTATGAAGATCCTGTAAGAGGCTCTACAAAACAATATACTTCAGCACGCTTAAATTCAAAATATGCATTTAAATATGGGCGTGTTGAGGTTAGAGCAAAGCTGCCTGCTGCACAAGGCACATGGCCTGCAATTTGGACATTGGGAAAAAATATCATTGAAAATGGTGCTTACTGGCAGACCCAAGGATTTGGAAATAAACCTTGGCCAGCATGTGGTGAAATCGACATCATGGAACAAAGTGGAGACAAGTCTAAAATATCTGGAGCCTTTCACTTTCTAGATAGCAATGGTAACCATACATATACCTACGATTATTTGAGTGTGTCTAATACGGACAGTAGCTGGCATGTATATGCTGTGGACTGGAACGCAACAACCATTCAGCTTTCAGTAGACGGTACGGTTTTTCATACCCTTAACAATGCGCAAAATGACTATTTTGATAATGAACACTTTATCTTATTAAATATTGCCATGGGAGGAAATTTAGGAGGTAATATTCCTGAGCATTTTAGTTCTGATGTTATGGAAATTGATTATGTCCGCATTTATGATTTACAACCCCTTTCTTCATCACTAATTGCCAATCAGAATATTGAAGTAAACATATATCCAAATCCATCAATGGGTCAGTTTTATGTTGAGGCTACTGATATCATCAATAAAATTGTAATTTATGATTTGACGGGGCGGACCTTGTCAAAATATCACCCTTTTAATGCTAAGGTACCTATTTCAATAAACGAATCTCGTGGTATATACTTCATAAAAGTGACCGGAGATAAATTCGAAAAAGTTAACAAGCTAATTATAAAATAATAGGAGTTAATAGCAATAATATCGATTAACAGCTCAACTATTGTTCTAGTTTAAATCCCACTGAAATATATAGCAAATACTTAGAGTCTTTAAAATAAGTAATTTTCTATTAAAAAATTAACCCTAAAAATACCTTTAGGATATTTTTAAATAGTATAAAGTTGCTTAAATGCTTATTATGTTGTTAATCGTATAAATAACATGAAAAAGGTGTTTTCCTTTTGATATTATTTTTTTGTTTTAAATTTGAATAATTAATTATAAAACTAACAAAATGAAAAACAACATAACATCTTTTTTAACTCTCACAGCACTCGTTGCTTTCCTAGTATTTGGAGGAATGACAAGCACACAAGCGCAGGAGGAGCCTACATTTAGCGTTTCTGGTACAGTTGACTCTTACTACAGAAGCAGCGAATATGCTCCTGGTACTTCTTTCGCCAACTTATATGGTTTCTCACTTGGTATGGCAAACGTTATTCTTTCTTACGAAGGGGAGAAGCACGGTTTTGTTGCTGACTTTGTTTATGGACCAAGAGGTGCAGACGCAGTATTTAATTCTGTAGGATCGTCAAACATTGTTAACCAATTATATATGTATTATAATGTTAGTGACAGCTTTACCTTAACAATGGGTAACTTTAATACTTTTCTTGGATATGAGGTTATTTCGCCTGCTGCTAACTTTAACTACTCTACATCATACATGTTCTCATATGGGCCTTTCTCACACACGGGTTTAAAAGCTGATATCGCATTGTCTGACGACGTTTCTTTAATGCTCGCTGTACTTAACAGCACAGATTACACAGAGTCACAGCCAATAGGTGACGACTACATGTTCGGTGCTCAGTTGGGTTTATATGGACAATACATAAACTATTTAGCTGGTGGACTATCTAATGTATCTCAGATTGACTTTACTGGTGGAATTGATATAACTGACGGTTTCTTCTTAGGAGTAAACGCTACTTCTTACGAAGACGATGCTATTGAGTTCTCTGGATTTGCTCTATACCCACAGGTTGCTTTAACTGATTCTTTTACACTTGGTGGAAGATTTGAAGCATTTACTGAAAACGGTGCATTAGGTGCTTTTGGTGATGGTGACAACACTTCTATAACGGTGACAGGAAGTATTTCATCGGGAAACATGACTATCAAACCTGAATTTAGAGTTGATACTGCATCTGATACATATTACATGGACGCTGACGGTGCAACTGACAGTCTATCTTCATTTGTATTGGCAGCTATTTACTCTTTTTAGTAAATAACTTGATAGATTTTAAAAACCCTCCTTATAGGAGGGTTTTTTTATGTTTAAATTTGGATCCGGAAAGTTCTATCTTATAAATAATTGGATGCAAAAAACCCTCCTATAAGGAGGGTTTTTAAAATCTATGATGTATTTATTTATAATTGACAGTATTCTCTAAAACCTACTGTTACTCTGTCATTGCTGCAGCTTGAGCTGTTTCAATAGCAGCAACCATTTGGGTAGTATCATACATATGATATTCCGCTGCGATTTTTCCATCATCGCCCCACATAAAACTAATATGTGCAGGCAGTGTGATAATTTCGCCAGTAAGTTTACTTGTTGCTATCCAATTAAACCATGTTTGGGTAACAGTGACTGGATCATATGCATCACCCCCTGGATAACTGGTAGTTTCAACCCAATATCCAATGTCTTGTTTACTGCCCCATTGCATCTCAATAGAAAAAGTTTCGTGTTGTGCACCTAAAAGCCCAACTAAATCATCCAATGATATGGCCTCACTACTGTTTAAGAAAACCTGTAGTTCAGGTGACCAAAGGGATTTTAATCCTTCCATATCGTTATTAAGATAATGCTGAAAATGTTGTCTAATGGCATCTGATTTATCATCATCGAAGTTCACGACTACTCCGCTGTTTGTACATCCCAATACAATTAGGGATATAAATATTACTGTTATCTGCTTCATTGTTAAAATTTATTTAAATATAAATTTACAAATTATTGAACTAACTTAAATTTAATTATAGAAAATAATACTTCACCTATTTTATTTAGCATTCCTCAATCAATAAACAGATATAATCCCCAAATTGACTCGCTGTCATATCTCCACCCAAATCAGGTGTAAATCTTTTTTTTAAAGTCGCTTTTTCAATACAATTAAATAAAATATTTGCTGCGACTGTTTGACCTAAATGGTCTAACATCATGACACAACACCAAATAGTTGCTATGGGATTTGCAATATTCTTACCGTAAATATCTGGGGCACTTCCATGAACTGGTTCAAACATACTGGGGAATTTACCATCAGGATTTAAATTAGCACTTGGAGCAATTCCCATTCCACCCGTGCAAACAGGGCCTAAGTCTGAAAGAATATCTCCGAATAAATTAGAGGCTACTATTACATCAAACCAGTCAGGATTTTTTACAATTTGAGCACATAATATATCAATATGATATTTTGATGTTTTAACATTTGGGTTTTTTTTGGAAAGGATTTCAACAATACTGTCCCAATACGTCATGGAGTGAATAATACCATTAGATTTTGTTGCACTTGTTAACTTTTTTTTTCTTTTAATTGCTAATTCATAAGCATAATTAACTATTCGTTCCGTACCCTTTTTCGAAAAAACACTCTGTTGAAAAACGAATTCGTCAGGCCGGTTTTGATTTTTAATACCTCCAATATCTGAATACTCACCCTCCGTATTTTCACGAACAATTAAATAATCAATACTTTTTTTATCTCTCAATACTCCATCAATTCCTTTAAGGCTCTTTACAGGCCTTAAATTTACATACTGATCAAATGCTCTTCTTATAGGTATTAATAAACCCCAAAGGGAAATATGATCAGCTACGCTTGGCATCCCAACTGACCCTAATAAAATAGCATGACAGTCTTCTAACTTTTTGAGTCCATCTTTATCCATCATTGATCCATTCTTGATATAGTAGTCACATGAGTAGTCAAATGATTTAAACTCCAAAATAAAGTTAAATTTTCTTGAAAGTTTTTTTAAAACTTTTAATGCAATTGGAATTACTTCTTTTCCAATGCCATCCCCAGGGATAACATTAATTATATACTTTTTTGGCATCTGAATTTTTTAAATTCTAAAATTAAATCGGGTAGCTAAAGGGATCAAAATCCCAAAGTAAAGGCAAAAGAAAATAAACTACTGTTGTTATAAATATAATTGAAATGATATTCATTAGAATTCCAACTCTTACCATATCCGATATCTTCAAAATTTTAGCGCCAAAAACAACTGCATTTGGTGGCGTTGCTACTGGTAACATAAATGCACATGACGCAGCTAAAGTTGCTCCAACCATTAACATATAAGGATGAACATCAAGGATCACTGCTGCAGGAGCAAGAACAGGAAGCAACATAGCTGTTGTAGCAAGGTTGGAAGTAATTTCAGTTAAAAAATTTACTGATGCCACTACAACTGCTAGTATAAGAATAATTGAAAAACCATCAAGTTGTATCATTTTTTCTGCAATCCAATTTGCTAGCCCACTAGACTGAAATCCTGCTGCTATGGCTAAACCACCTCCAAAAAGTAGTAAAATACCCCAAGGTAGTTTCACTGCATCTTCCCAGTACATAAGCTTTTTTTGCCCAGTATTTATTCTACTTTGAAGTAAAAACAAACTGATTCCTGCAGTCAATGCTATCATCGAGTCATCAAGGCTTGGTATAAAAATATTTAATACGTGTTTTCTGATTATCCAAGCAATAGCAGTTAATACAAAAACATTTCTAACAAGTCTTTCTTCATAGCTTATTGCCCCAAGTGCTTTTAATTGTCTTTTTATTTCTGTTTGACCATCACTAAAATTTGTTTGTTTGAATTTAAATGCAAAGCGAGTAATATAAATCCATGAAATTGTTAAAAGAACAATTGAAATTGGTAGCCCAAGTATAATCCAATCTAAAAAGCTTATTTCAATTTGGTATAACTCATATACAATTCCAGTAAAAACCAAGTTTGGAGGTGTCCCAATAAGAGTTGCTAATCCACCAATTGAAGCACTAAATGCAATTGAAAGAAGTAGTGCTTTTCCAAAAATCTGATTTTCATCTTCATCTGTTGTCTTGAGATCTTTCATTTGTTTTATTATTGCTATGCCAATAGGTAACATCATTACTGCAGTTGCCGTATTAGATATCCACATTGACAAAAAAGCAGTTGCAACCATAAACCCTAATATAATTTTACGTACGTCTGTCCCAATCTTACTTATAATATTAAGTGCTATTCTTTTGTGAAGGTTCCATTTTTCTATTGCTAGAGCTAAAATAAATCCACCTAGATATAAGAAGATGTACTTATGACCGTAAGATGATGACGTTGCTTCAATTGATAATGCCCCTGATAAAGGGAAAAGTATAATTGGCAATAATGAAGTAGCTGCTATTGGTATGGCTTCTGTAATCCACCATGTTGCTACCCAAAGAGTCGAAGCTAATATTGCATTAGCCTCATCTGTCATGCCATCAAAAGAGAAAAAATAACGAGTTACTACGAATAGTATTGGACCTAAAAAAAGACCGATTTTTTTGGAATTCAATTTTTATGATTTACAATTTTAAATTTAATCATTAAAAAGTTGAGTAAGTAGGGATTTAAATTCACTTGATTGATACATCCGTCTACCATTATGCGAAACACCATCAACAATAACTCTTTTATGATTATGATTGTCATTATATTTTAAATTCATATATCTAAACATATTTTCACCTCTTTTAAATCTTGTAGACCCGAGTAAAACATACTCACAGTTATCAGTATTAATATCTCCATTTTCGTAGTTTCCGTTACCATTTAAATATGTTACACTTCTATTTATAAATATGTTGTCAAAAGATTCTTTATCCAAAACATTTATGTATTCTGGAACATTTTGATATCCAAATGGCCAATTATTCATTCCACTACATCCGCTAGGACTATATAAAGTATTAGTTTGTTCGTTAATTCGCTCTGAATTTGGATAATAGAAATATTGACTATTACTTACGATGTATTCAAAATTAATTGAGCTGTATTTGGATTCAGATCTATTAGCAGCAGCATATGTATGCGTCATCCTGCCACCACTTGAAGTGCCAGTTACAATGATTTCATCTAAAACAGGAAAGAATTCTTTATTAGATAGTCTGTCAATTATAATATCTAGAACCTCAAAAGAACTTATTTTCAACTGGCTTCCTGAGAGCTTACCATCTCTATATATATATGGCCTCCAATATAAATCATCAGAGTTTTCTGCCTCACTTTTAAAATGTGGAGATATTAAAACAGTTGAATTTGATAAACCCAAATCTAGAAATGTTGACGTTAAGTGACCAAAATAATCATCGGCGTTAAAAGAACCTCCATGAATTACAATGACTGCTTTTTTAAGATTTTCCCATTTTGCTTTATCTTCATAAATGTCATAGTTGGAATAAAAATCAAAATTTCCTTGAACTGACTCCTTGGAAATCATAACACTTCGTTTACAATCTGCTATTGATGTGCAAGGAGGTCTATAATATATTGTGTCATCCACTTGGGTTTTGAAATTTAAATTGAAGGGTTGTGAGAGTTGCTCTCCATTATTTCCAATATTTCCCTGCAAACTGATATTATAGTTAGTATTGTATTCTAAATTCAAAGTTATTTCAACTACAGTATTACTACTCTTATAATCAAATGAAATATTGTTTTCAGAAACAGATGGGTTAATATTAAAGGTATTTTCGATAGAATTAATGCTAATAACTTTTGAAAAGATTAATCTAAGAACAAGGTTTGTTGAAATATTTTCATCCCCATCATTAATTATAGCCCCACTATTGTCGTAAACTGAAATAAGATTTATTGATTCAACTTCAACATCAGAGCCAGAGTCTTTAGAACAACTGGATATTAATGCTAAAAAGTAAAATAAAATTATTTTTCTATCAAAGTCCATAAATATCTAATTACATAATGGGTAAGGACATGATGAAGTGCTATTAGAAGTTGTCACTGTATCATTATTAGTACAACCAACGCCTCCATAAGACCATATTCCATTATCTCCTTTATGGGCCCAAGAGCCAGTATATTCCCAAGACTCACCAGTACCATCAACTCCAATAACACCCAATCTTTCAATAATATCGCCAAAGCCACCGTTAACATTGCCAAACAACTCTACAACATCATCCCCATTTTGTGAAGCAAAGCTGTCTATATAAATATAGTTAAACTTATTAAAACATTGTGTACCATAATATTCAGCCATAGCATCAGGGATACGTGCAATCAAAATTTGTTCCCCTTCTTTTACTGAAATTGACGGGAATGTAAATTCTACATTATCTGTATCTCTACCATTACTAGCTACACCTAATCCAAATTTACTCAAGTCTTCAATATCACGATTTATACGTAGGTGATGAGATTTTCCTCTGTTAGTACTAGTTGATGCAGTTACATCAAATAACAATGCTGTGACGCCTTTTAGTTCTAGTGGATTACAAAAAGGATATTTTGCGTCAACTGTGGTAGCTGTGCCTGTACCTGCAAATACTACTGAGTTTGGCCCAGGGTAAATCCATTCATTCCCAAGCTTATAAGCCCATGAGTTTGTGTACTCCCAATACAACCCTGTTCCGTCAGTTCCAGGCTGTCCAAAAGACTCAATTGCAGTTTGGTTTTTATATAGTAAAATTGCATCATCACCAGTTTGACTCATTTTAGTAGTCTGAAAAACAGTAAAATCAGAAAAATAACCTTCAAAGAAAGCCTCAGCATTTGTAAAATCATCATCTCTAACAAGTAAAATATTTTCTCCTTGGCTTGCACTTACTTCTGGAAAAATATAATCAATAGGATTTGCCGGATAAGGATCAGCTCCATTTGTTGCTACCTCAATACCATATATGCTAAGGTCAGTAATATCCTCCAAAACTTTAAGATGAACTGCTCTAACTCGACCTGTACTGCTTAAAATATAATCATCTAACTCCATTACCCCCTTTAACTCAAGTGCAGGAGGTACATCGTTTACTTCTATATTTAAAGCACCATCTAATGGAATTGTTCCGTTGACCGCATTTTCTAAAGTTAACGTTAACTGCTCTGTTGACTCCGTATCACCATCCACAAGAATTGTAAGAGTTGCTGTTGCAGTACTTTCACCAGCTGGAATTACGAAGCTTGTATTATCAATTGTATAATCAATCCCATTTTGAGAAGTCCCACTTGTAATTAAATCAAAACTCACATCAACCAAAACACTTTCACTTAGGGTTGCTGTTAAAGTAGCCTGATTTCCCTCATACAAAATGTTTTTGTCAATAGATAGAGATATTACAGGGGGAACAAATGCTTTTGTTGAAAAAATAATTTGGTAATCTGCTTGCATAGTTTCTCCATTTGCTCCGTAAGCGCCTTGAGTCAAACTTAAAACATAATCAGTTTCGTAATCTAGAGGACTGTCAAAACCAACTGTAACAAGTGAATTAGTAGCATCATAAACCAATTGTTGGGCTACTACAGGTGTTATTGTTAATGCAGCTTCAAAAGCATCCTTATTTATGCCATGGGAAAATACAAAATCTAGTTGTCCTAGTGGATCAAAATTTGATACTGTACCTGAGACAGTTCTATTTTCATATTGAGTCTTCAGAACACGAAAATCATTTGTAATAGGTTCTCCTTCATTTTCTATGTCATCAATACACGAGACGATTGAAAATAAACCAAAGCCAATTAGCAAAGCTGGGTATTTAATAGCTGATAATTGTTTTTTCATTTTATTTAATTTATAATAGTTTTAAAATCATAATTGTCTACTAACTGTTGCAAGAAGTCAGCATTTTGTTGACTAAGAAACAACAGCCATAATTTTTGACCATTTTGGTCAGTTGTAGTTATCCTTTTGGGAATGTTTTTTGTTTTTTCATTTGTGAAGTATTTGAAAAAGGCCAATGCATTTAGATATGTAGCATTCTTAGACGGGTGCTTATCATCGTCATCAAATAAATTAATCTCTGGTCTTAATTTGCGAACTTGAGAGGATAATAACCCACACGGCACAATATCAACATCTAGTTGTTTTCCCATGTTTTGGTACGCATCAGCTATCGGATTTATCATTAGTGGTTTGGACTTATATGCCCAAGTTTGCATAAATACTGGTATAGCATTTTTTGCTTTTACCAATTCAACTATTTGTTTACTAATATCCAAAAATGATTTTGCTCCATCTATAGTAGCCAAACTGTGGTGGTTTAAAATAACATAATCAAATGATTCTTTGTTCAAAATATCTATTGTTTTTGTTCCCTTTTCTTGATTTAAATGTTGGGATAAGGTTGATCCCCCTACAAGTGAGTGTCTTGTTTTTATATAAAACTTTTTACTTGACTTGGACATCGCCTCTAGAACTTGTGGCAAGTTGTAGAAATAAGTAAAGCTATTACCTACAAAAAGAGCTTTTAATGTATCCTTTTTTACTTCAGGATACTGGCCTATAATTGGGTTATTTAAAGTAAGTAGAAATAACCCAATAAAAATTAAACAATACTTCCAAATAGTTTTCACAAACGTTTTATTTTATTGATTTATAGTTGTTGGTTCAAAAAATCCTGGAATAGGATTTGGGACATTTGAATTTCGATCAACTTCGGTTTGAGGATATAGGAAACGTTGGGGTAAGTCGGTCCCATTATTTGGTATTACTTGCACTCTAACCAAACTTTCACCATCTGTTCTTCTTGTGTCGCTGAAATTTTCAGTTGTATTAAATAAACTGACATATCGTTCCTCTAAAATCTCTCTCAATAATGAATTAGCAGTTGACAAACCGTCAGTATTTTCAATTCCTCCATTTTCAAAATCTGAAAGCTGATACGCATCGTATTTAGCAGCGCCAAATGAACTCATTGTTGAAAGTAAATTAGATCTGTGTGCATTGAGGGCATTAACTCCACTTTCCAAAAAACCTAATCGTACTGCACTTTCAGCCAAAATTAATTGATTCTCAGCGTAACTAACCATATTTGCGCTTTGATCAGTGGCAGAAATCCCATTAACAGTATTGGGTATTATTTCACCACCAGATGACCTAAACATAAAAGCATACCGAGCTGTTTCATTTGTTTTAGTATTTCCTCTATAATTAGCTGGTGACACATTTGATATAGTTGAGTCCATCATGGATAAAAGAAAGTCTGATACTTTTAAGTCAGAGCCTCTAACTCCAATTTCAAAAAATTGGTATGTCAAGTTAGCATCGTCGTTAGAGCTTCCATGAGGAACAGCAAGGTTCCCACTTGAAGAAGAAATGCCTAAGGAAGCATACGTAGTTGCGCTATTGTAATCTTTTGTGTGTAGATAATACCTTGCTTTTAATGTATTTGCAACTGCAATCCATTCTGAGGGAGATCCATCAAAATGGATATCAGCTCCACTGGGTGGTCTTCCAGAACCTTTAGACAAATCTAATATAGCCTCATCAAGAAGTTGTTGTAACTTTTGGTAAACAACTGTTTGAGACTCGAAAGAAGGGTTTTCAATATCTGGATAACCTGCTTCGTCAAAGGGAATGTCTCCCCACATAGAGGTTGCAGTACCCAAGGCCATTGCCCTTATTACTTTGATGATTCCAATGCCTATTCCGTCAACACCCTGTTCAATTGCAACACTCTCAGCTACTCTTGAGTTAGAAACTACATCAACATAGACTTCGTTCCATTGCGAGTTAAAACTACTAGAAGCAACGCTGTATGTGGTGTAGGTCAAATGCGCCCTATCTAAGCCAGTATATTGACCGGAAAATATACCTGTTTTTCTAACCATTTCACCCGTTTGTAAAACAGCATTGCCAATTTCAACTCCTGTAAGAATTAAGTCATAATTTGCAGAAGTAGGACTATTCGGATTATCGTTCAATTCATCAATACCTTTTTCACAACCTATTGTTAAAAAAGTTATTAAAATAAAAATGTGTTTAAACTTCATAATTGATTTTTTAAAAGTTAATATCAACAGTAAATACGTATGATTTTGTTGATGGATTATTGAAATAATCTATCCCTCTGGCAACACTTATCCCTTCAAGGTTTGTGTCGGGATCGTTACCTTCAAAGTTAGTCCAAAGCAGTAGATTCCTTCCAGTCATGGAAAACTCTACACTTGTCAAACCTAATTTATTTTTAAGCCATGGATATTCCAAAAGGTATGAAAAAGTAACCTCGCGTAGTCTGGTCCAAGAACCATCTTCTACAAAAAGCTCATCATTTCCACCTCCAAAGAATCCGCCATCTCCATTGTACCAGGATTCTGTTCGAGCTACTGGTCCAGCTCCAAAATTGTACACATCCCCTCGGAAAGTTGTTCCAGCCAATATAACATCGCCGTTATAGTCTAATAAATTTTGATTAGTTGTTGTTTCTGTAGCTGTAGATTGCCAAAGACCCAAGTCGAGCATAACTGCTTTTGTGCCAGCAAGTATATCTGCACCTTGATAAGTTTCAAAAAGTGTCGATAAACTAAAGTTTTTATATTTTAAAGTTGAAAAGATAGATCCTTGCCAGTCTGGGTTTGGATCTGCAATTACTCCGGTTGTCGGGTCTTGTTCTGGAAATCCATTATCATCATATATAATCATACCTGAATCATCTCGTAATGTTCGTCCTCCAACAATAACACCTAGTGGATAACCCTCTAATGCTCTTGAACTTGCAGAAGAAAGCCCCCCTAAATTGATGTTTAAAGAAGAATCCAGTTTTGTTACCATATTTTTATTCTCAGAATAAATAGTTCCTATATCCCATGTCCAATCATCAGATTTCAAAAACGTATAATTTAGATCGATCTCTATTCCTTCATTTTCCATTTCTGCCCCATTAGTGTATAGACTAGTTACTCCTCTGGAGTTTGCAATAGGAAAGTCTAGAAGCATATCAACTGTTTTATTTTGATAATGAGTAAAACTAAATGATAGTCGGTTTTCTAAAAATCTCAGATCAATACCTATTTCAGTTTCACTTTTTCTTTCCGGCTTTAATGCTGAACTGCCTCTACTTGACGATGGAATAAAGGCGCCATTACCGTATAATTCGCCAGCTAAGCTTCCGCCTGTTTGGTCATTAAAATTTGGAGAGATGTAATTATTAGACGTATTATATCTTTGTGGCTGTACCCCAACCTCACCATAAGAAGCTCTTAGCTTACCAAAAGATATTATTCCGAGATCTCTTCCCTTAGTGAACTGCCATGCGGTGGAAACAGATGGAAAATAGAATGTATTATTTGAAGAATTTCCAAATGTTGAAGCTGTCTCTGCGCGCAAGGTAGCATTAACAAATACTTGATTATAAAGATCGAGCTTCAAAGAACTATAAATTCCTGTTGTTCTCTCCTCCCCAAAAGTACTTTGTACACTTCTGTTTTCAGGCAGTGCATTATCAATATCTCTTAAGTTACTTGCTACATCAGTAAACTGAATAAAATTGATAATTTGACTTCCATCCGTTATTAGTTCACGATGATTAAAGTTATATCCTACTAAAATAGAACCTGAAATATTTTTATTAATTGATGCAGATGCTCTTGCGATGTAATCCATATTGAAAATCGAGTTGCGCGCAAGTTGCTTGCCAAATAGTCCTGATCTATAATCGCCTGTAGCAGAACCTGGGGTAAAAAACTGTTGTTGTAATTCAGCAAAACTATCATAACCCACCCTAGCCGTGAGGCTTAACCAATTTATAGGGTTAGCAGTTAGATCAAATGATGTAACAAATCGATCGACATCTACTAGATTTTCCTGCTCATTTATAGACCATAGAGGATTATTATAAACTGGATTTCCAGATGAACCTAATGGTCTACGATATGATCTGTGTCTATTTGATATTGGAGCAGAATCAGCATTTGCATAATAGTCGCCTCTGTATCCCGAAATATCAAAATCAACAGGCGTTCTTAATAAACCCAACATAAGACCGGATGAAGTCGCTCCTCTAGCAATTCTGTTTGAAACACTTTTGGTATATGCTACAGATGCTTTAATTCTTAAATTTTCAGTCAAGCTATGACGTGCATTTAATCTAGCAGTTGTTCTGCGATAATCTGAGTTATTTTTTATTATACCCTCTTGATCAAAGTCACTAATGCTAGCATAAATACTACTGGTTTCGTTGCCTGCAGATAAACTTATGTTGTTTTCAAAAAAAGAACCATTTCCAAAAATTTTATCAAAATTTGAATCATTGAAAAGCGTTTGTGAGTTTTTATTCAAAATAGGATAATACACGGAGCCGTCTTGATCTAAATAGTAACTTCCTGAAGTGTTTAATTCATCTTGGCCTCCAGATCTTTCGCTAATTTTATCCCCCCAAGAATCCCTTGCTGTTGAGCTATAAATACCATTATCACCCTGTCCAAATACAGTTTGTTGTGGATATACTGCATTAATTTCGTCAAATGAATAAGTTGATCTCAAATTAACCTTAAGCTTTTGGTTATAATTGCCACTCTTTGTTTTTATAACAATGACACCTCCAAGGGCTTTGGTTCCCCAAAGTGCTGCCGCAGATGCGCCTTTGAGTATATTGACACTTTCAATATCATTAGGGTTTATATCATTTAATCTTGACTGTGCAGCAAAACGCTCTTGAGATCCACGAGAGGCATTTGAAATTGGAATTCCATCAACAACAATAAGTGGTTGTGCATCTCGATCAATAGACGATACTCCTCTTAATTGAATGTATGCTCCAGCACCTGGGTCGCCTGAATTTCGAGAAACTCTTAACCCTGAAGCTTTCCCAGAAAGCGCATTAATTAGTGAGGTTTCAGAAGCACCTTCCACTACATCCGAAGCTACAGTTGAGCTGGCATATCCAAGCTGATCTTTACTTTCTTCAAAGCCCAATGCAGTTACAACAACCTCTGAAAGTTCTTGCTGGTCTTCTTGTAAAGTTATATTTATCACTGTTTGAATCCCTATGCTAACCTCTTGCTTTTCATATCCTAGATAAGTAAAGCTAAGTATCGATTCCGAATTTGAAACTTGAATAGAATAATTTCCATCAAAATCAGATACTTGTCCATTATTGGTCCCTTGTTCAATAATCGTAACGCCCATAAGTGGATTTCCTTTATCATCAGAAATTACACCACTAACTGTTTGTTGTGCATGAACGAAATTTAAAAATAGACAACTAAGAAGTATTAATTTTAATAAATTTGTGTTGATTGATATCATAATTTATTAGTTTGTTAAAATTTAGTTCCTAAAAGTAAAATTCCATTTTTTAATTATATATCAATTATGTATCAATTAATGTAAATATTAAATCATACTTTCCATTAAATCATTGTTTAAATTGAAATAAAAAAATATCCCCAAGAACAAAAAATTATTCTTGAGGATAGTTGTAC
>TARA_Y200000002_G_scaffold2020_1_pt1 | contig 17915 bp, 13 predicted proteins | sample TARA_Y200000002 | Tara Oceans TARA_Y200000002 (sample SAMEA2619388) | marine metagenome | biome: marine biome (ENVO:00000447); feature: surface water layer (ENVO:00002042); material: "saline water (ENVO:00002010), including plankton (ENVO:xxxxxxxx)" | depth 5 m | reverse complement strand
ATTTTATTTTTAATCTTAGCCTCTTTTAATTTAATAGCTCAAGATAGTGATGAATCAGAATATATTGAGTCTGTAACCATAATTGGTTCAAAAGAGGATCTTAAAAATCTTGCAGGTTCTGGAGCAATAATTTCCAACGAAGATTTACAAAAAGCAATGGATACAGATATTCAGAAAATCTTAAGTGCTGTGCCTGGTCTTTATATGAGAACAGAAGAAGGTTATGGTTTAAGGCCCAATATTTCTATTAGAGGAACAGCAATAGAAAGATCAGGAAAAATTACAATCATGGAAGATGGTGTTTTGGTTGCCCCAGCACCTTATACTGCATCTTCAGCATATTATTTTCCAACGACAGGAAGGATTCATGCGGTTGAGGTTTTAAAAGGGCCTTCAGCAGTTCCACTCGGCCCTCAATCAATTGGAGGCGCAATAAACTTAATTAGCACACCAATACCAAAAGTTGCTTCAGGTAAATTTATCCAAGAAATTGGTGAAAATGGAATGACTAGAACTCATACATATTATGGAGCTAGCCAGCGAAATTTTGGAGCATTAGTCGAGATTCATGAACACGCTAGCGATGGTTATGATTCAATTGCAAATGTTGGCGGTGATACTGGATTTGATAAGTCAGATTTGATGATAAAAGCAAACTACACATCAGGTAATCACTCATTAACTTTTAAGAGAGTTGATTTAGATGAGACATCTAATCAGTCTTATGTTGGTCTTTCACAGGCAAGTTTTAATGCTAATCCAAGAATGAGATATGGAGCAACAGCTTACGATAAAATGATGAATGATGGAGAGCAGAAATCATTAACATATGAAGGATCTTTTAGTAATTTTGATGTGAGATTTACTTCATGGCAGAACGATTATCACAGAGACTGGTTTAAAGTCAGTGATTTTAACAACGACTCGGAACATGGTGAAAGAGATGATATTAATGAGCTTATAAGTGATGCAAACAATGGAAGTGCAAATGCTCAAGCAATTTTAGATGGTGAGTTAGCTGTTGAAATAGAATATAAACATAATAATAGGTACTACACTAATGAAGGCTACCAATTCAATATTTCAACTCAATTAGGTATTCATGCTTTGACTGTTGGATATAGAGACATGGAAGATTCAGAGAGTAGAGTTCAGGCTCACGAATATGCAGACCAAGCTGCAGATGGCTCTTTGTCTCCTTTATATGGTTATATCGGATTAAATAATAGTAATAACAGATTAAGAGAATCAAGTGCAACTTCATACTATTTAGAGGATACGATGGATTTTGGGAAGCTTGCTGTAACAGTAGGATATAGATCAGAAGATTATGATCAACGACACAGAAGATGGTCGGATCGTGCAGGACCAAACTTAACCATGGTAAGAACAGGTGAAGCTGATAACAGAGATACTTTTGCCACAAACGACCATACAACATCAAGTTTTGGTGCAACATATGATCTTAATGACAATGTGATTCTTGTTGCAGGTTTTCATCAAGGAATGACTCCAATGTTTGGTGCTGATCCAGAAGAAGCTGATAACATGGAGCTAGGCCTAAGATATTCTGCAGGATCAACAAATATTGAAGCTTTCTATTTTGAAAGTGATTATTCTCGACTTGCTGCAGAATGTACTCTAGTTAGTGGTGCAGCTTGTGATGCAGATGAATCTGCAGTCTTTAGTGGTGGTGAAGCAGATGTTTCAGGGCTTGAGTTTAGTGGGTCATGGATCCTTGAAGGAAATGGAGTGATATATCCAATTTCAGTAAATTATACGAGTACGGATGCAACATTCGCTAATAGCTCTGATAGTGATTATTTTGGAACAGTTGCAGCAGGTGATGATCTTCCTTATATACCTGATTCACAAAGCTCAATTGTTGTTGGTTTTATAAATGATAATGGATTGAGTGGAAATGCTAGGCTCGTAAATGTGGGAAGTTCATGTTCACTTGCAGCGTGTGGAACCTACAACAAAATTGAAGCACATAGCTATCTTGATTTAAGCCTTAGAAAAGCTCTAAATGAAGATATGGATGTTTATCTTATTTTAGAAAATACTCTTGATAGTGAAGATTTAATTTCAAGAGCTCCTTCTGAAGGTGCTAGGTCTCAAAAGCCTAGAACTATGAAAGTTGGATTTTCTATTAATTTTTAGTATTTAGGAGAGAGGGGTGCTTAATGTACCCCTGAAAAGTAAGGGGTAGTGTTTCATTACCCCTTTTTTTATGTTTAAATTATTTTATGAATGATTATTTAAAATATGACGATATCAAAATTTTCAAGTATGAAAATCTTTATTTATCTATAGTTTATACAATAGGTCATATTTTAATAGCTATGACATGCGTCAGAATTATTACTGGAGCTTCTTTTGATGTTGCAGCGATTGATGCATTTATTGAACCTATAATTAATGGATTTTGGTTTTATTTTCTTCTGGTTTATTTAAAAAAAATATTTGTACTCAAGTTTACTAATACAAGCAAATCATTTCTTAGCGCTAGTCAAATTGGCATTCTCTTAGCTACTATTTACACAGTTGGTCATATTTTCATTGCAATGACTTGCAACAGGGTTTTAACTGGTGCGCCTTTAAATTTAGCTGCAATTGATGCGTTAGTTGAACCTTTAATTAATGGTTTCTGGTTTTTTATCTTATTTAATATTTTTAATAAATTTAAAACAAATAAAATTTCTAACTCTGTTGGTAAAATACAAAACTTTTCACAGACTTCTAAGGTTTCAAAACTTGCACCAATAAATAACAAAAAACATACAGAATAAATCTACAAAACTCTTTTAATAAAGTACAATAACCAACCTTGTGTGGGGCTATAGCTCAGCTGGGAGAGCACCTGCTTTGCAAGCAGGGGGTCCGCGGTTCGATCCCGCGTAGCTCCACCATTATATAAATTACTTAATATAATGAAATGTGTTATTAAAATGCTTTTTTTTTGGTTATTTTAATAGTATATTTATGTTTTATATTATCTATAAACTGCACATTTTAACTTTTAAGGAGAATCAGTAACTATGGCTGAACAGACCGAAGGAAAATGTCCCGTAATGCATGGGGCAATGACAACAAACAGCTCTTCTGGAACATCAACTAAAGATTGGTGGCCAAATCAGCTAAATCTCAATATATTGCATCAACATGATAGAAAATCTAATCCAATGGATAATGATTTTGACTATAGGGAAGAATTCAAAAAAATTGATTATGATGCGCTAAAACAAGATCTTTATGATCTTATGACTGATTCTCAGGAATGGTGGCCAGCAGATTACGGCCACTACGGTCCATTCTTTATCAGGATGACATGGCATGCCGCTGGAACATACAGAAACACTGATGGAAGAGGTGGCGGTGGGACTGGTGCTCAACGTTTTGCACCACTTAATAGCTGGCCTGATAATGGTAATTTAGATAAAGCTAGAAGGTTGCTCTGGCCAATCAAACAAAAATATGGAAAACAAATTAGCTGGGCTGATCTCTTGATTTTAGCTGGAAATGCCGCAATTGAATCTATGGGTGGTACAACCTTTGGATACAGTGGAGGAAGACCAGATATTTGGGGACCTGAGGAAGATATTCATTGGGGTGTTGAGTCTGAATGGCTAGATAATAAAAGATATAAAGGTGAAAGAGAGTTAGATAATCCCCTAGCAGCAGTTCAAATGGGATTAATTTATGTGAATCCACAAGGTCCAGATGGAAATCCTGATCCTCTAGCCAGTGCTCATGATATTAGAGAGACATTTGGAAGAATGGCAATGAACGATGAAGAAACAGTTGCCTTAGTTGCAGGTGGTCATACCTTCGGTAAGTCTCACGGTGCCGGTGCTGAAACAAATGTTCAAACTGAACCTGAAGGAGCACCTTTAGAAGAAATGGGATTTGGATGGTCTAGTACTTTTGGATCTGGTGTTGGTAGTGACACTATTACAAGTGGTATTGAAGGCGCGTGGACTGCTAATCCAACAAAATGGGATAACGGATACTTTGATTTATTGTTTGGCTATGAATGGGAGTTAACAAAAAGCCCAGCTGGTGCTCATATTTGGCATGCTATTGGGCAGACTGAAGAAGATATGGCTCCAGATGCTGAAGATGCATCAAAAAAAGTTCCAACTATGATGACAACCGCTGATATGGCAATGCGTGTTGATCCTAGTTATAACAAAATTTCAAAAAGGTTTCATGAAAATCCTGATGAATTTGCAGATGCTTTTGCAAGGGCTTGGTTTAAGCTACTTCATAGAGATATGGGACCTAAAACTAGATATATGGGTCCTGAAGTTCCTGATGAAGAGCTAATTTGGCAAGATCCTGTTCCTGAAGGAAATAGTAACTATGATATTGAGAATGTTAAAAAACTAATTTCAGACTCTGGATTATCTATACAAGAAATGGTTGAAACTGCATGGGCTAGTGCTTCTACCTATAGGGGTTCAGACATGAGAGGTGGTGCAAATGGTTCCAGAATAAGATTGGCTCCTCAAAAAGATTGGGAGGTAAACAATCCAAATCAACTATCAAAAATTCTTGAAATATATGGAAATATATCAAAAGAAACAGGCGCTTCTGTTGCAGATATTATTATACTTGCTGGTAACTTAGGAATTGAGATGGCATCTGGTTTCGAAGTTCCATTTGTTCCTGGAAGAGGTGACGCATCACAAGAGCAAACTGATGTTGAATCCTTTGCTGTCCTGGAGCCAAAGTCAGATGCATTTAGAAATTTTCATGCTAGTGGTGTAAATACACCTCCTGAGGAAATTCTTCTTGATAAAGCTCAACTACTAGGACTTACTGCGCCTGAAATGACAGTTCTTGTTGGTGGAATGAGATCATTAGGTATAAGCTCAAATGGATATGGTTTATTTAGTGAAGATAAGAATAATCTTAGCAATGATTATTTTAAAACTCTGCTTGATATGTCCGTCAAATGGAAACCAAATGGAACTGGAAATTCTTATGAAGCTTTTGACAGAGTCTCTGGAGAGAAAGTTAGAACAGCTTCAAGATCTGATCTTGTATTCGGTTCAAATTCTCAATTGAGAGCTATAGTTGAAGTTTATGCAGAGGATGATTCAAATAGCAAATTCGTTAATGATTTTGTTTTTGCATGGAACAAAGTTATGAATGCGGATAGATTTGATATCCAGTAATTTATTTAACCTTTAACAAGCCTGAAAATGTTAGTGACTGGAATAACCTTATTCCAGTTGCTGCTAATGTATTAGCAAGTAATTGTGCCAAAAGAAGCTTTGTAGATAGTAGTTCAAAATTAAGAAGCTCAAAATAAAGAATAGAAAAAATTGAGATTACTGAAAAATACAAAATTAATTGGTAAGCATGAGTATTTGATTGCATCAAGTATCCAGTAAGAGATGTTAGAGCAATAATAAATAGTCCAAACGTAATAATTTCGCTATAAGCATGATTAGATATAAAAGTTATTACTGCTCCAGATACTAAGATCGTGAACAGCATTTGAAAAAAACTAAATAGCTTGATATCAGTTGTTATCTCTGGATTAAACTTTTTATAGAACTCATTTGGATTCTTCTCTTCTATGCAATCTTCTGGTCTCCAGTAAGTCTTAGAGAACCATACTTTAATTTTATCTTTCCAAGATTTAGTTTTTATTGTGTCTTTAATCATAATTGAAAAAACTTGAAAATTTGCCCATAGTGGATTCCAACTATTTAATGGTGTTGCGGTTCCGTATACTGGTTTAATATCTGATCTTTGGGGATTATAGGTTCCAAACATTCGGTCCCAAATTATAAAAACACCACCATAATTAGCATCAATATACTCTTTATTCTTTGCATGATGAATTCTGTGATTCATGGGTGTAATGAATATCTTTTCAAGAAAACCTAAATGACCAATATGTTCTGTATGAACCCAAAATTGATAAACTAAATTTACTCCTGCAACTGTAATAAATACCTCACCTGGAACCCCAAGTATTATCATTGGCATGTAAAATATCCATTTCCAAAGCCAACCAGTGCTAGTTTGTCTTAGGGCGGTGGCTAAATTATAGTCTTCACCATGATGATGAACGCTATGAGTTGCCCATAAGATTTTAATTTCGTGATGCATTCTATGCATCCAATAATATGAAAGATCATATAAAAGGAAAGCTATAATCCATGTAAATGGATTTTTTACAGAAAGTAATTCCATATTTAAATACGAACTAATGTAGACAAAGATTACACTTTGTACTCCAAGATTTAACATTGTTGGGAATCGACTAATCATTCCAACAGTAATACTCGTGACTGTGTCGTTTAATCGATAAGTATTTTTACCAACATATCTTCCATAAAAGTACTCAATAATAATAAGTAAAAAAAACACTGGTATTGCAAGTGTTATTATCATTGATTTGTCTGTGACTACTTCCATATTATGAATATTATTGTTATTTTTGTTGTAACGCTCTTAATGCACCTAGTACATTACCATATTCTCTATTTTCTTCAAATATCCCATTAATATTTGCTAATTTAAGCCTATCCTCAATTCCTTTTTTTATTGTTTCTATCTGAGATGTTCTGCCCATAAAATAAACTTCTGTCTGACCACATACAATAGCATTAAGATAAGCTATAGTCCCAATTACCTCACCAATCATATTTGATAGCGATGCTGCAATATCAGATGGATTATGATCTTTAGAAGTTTTTCCTTTAAGAAAATTTGAGGCTGAAATTTCAGGATACAAAGAGCCTATTTCGTTTACAGCTTCGCCAATAAGAAGATCAAGGTTTTGTCTATTACCTTTTTGAGATAGCCCTTCAAGTTCTGAGACTTCTGTAGTATTTAAAATATAATTTGATAAGCCTAAAAGAGTACCACCACCTATTGAAATACCACCAAGATGGTTAAACTTATTATCCTCATGAAAGATACATGCTGTTCCAGTTCCAGCGCTAACTGCTACAAAAGGTTTGTTTTTTAAATCATATAATTCCAATGCACCATATCCAATAGCATCAACTTCATTTACTTTAATAATTGGAATATTTTTGATTGAATTTGAGAGATCGCTGGATTTACCACCAGTAACTGCGATTTTTTCTAAATTTGTTATATCTAAGTCAATATAGTGAAATATTTTGTCAAGAATTTCATCATTAATTTGCTCTGATGGCATTGAAAAAAATTCTTTATCTCCGTTATCAGAAATTACAATATCTGTATTTGATGTACCAAAATCAATTCCAATTATCATATTTATCTAATTTATTCAGATGCACCTTCAGGCCATGCCATTGGAATTTGTTGTTGAGGATTAAATACATTAATACCATCAACTGGATAGGCATTTGCAGCAGAATCAATTTCTCTTTGATTTAAAAATTCACTTGGAACAAGTTTAAAAACATCAAGACCTCTTGTTATTTCAGTTCCATAAATAAATCCTTTATAAAAATAAGTTGACCAGTAACCACCAGTTATTAGTAAATCTTCTAAAATTGGACCTCTATCAAAATATGCTATTTCAATCGGATTGCTTGAATCAGTAAAATCCATTATTGACATTCCACCCTGGTACCAGGCTTGAACAAAAATATCTCTATTTGGAATAGGAACTATAGAACCATTATGCGCTACACAATTTTCAGTTTCTAACTGTGGGGCAGGCATTTTATAGTGACTTCTAAATTCTAACTTGTTATCAACAATATCGTATATGGCATCTGCACCCCAATCTAAAGGATCCCATGCTCTACATCTAGCTCGACCTCCACCACCCCATTCATCTGTAAATATGACTTTTGTTCCATCATTGTTAAACGTTGCGGAGTGCCAGTATGCAAAACCTACATCAGTAACAACATCAAGCCTTGTAGGATTGTAGGGATCAGTTATATCAAATAAGATTCCATTACCTGAACAAGCACCTGCAGCGATATTGGCTGAAGGAAAAACTGTAATATCATGACACTGATCTGTAGGGTTAGTATCCTGAGTATCACCACCATGATCACCACCGCGCCACAAACCAGCAACATTACCAGTTTCAATATCAGTAAAGACAGCTGGACTTTTTACAATCTTAGAGCTTGATGGATCATTAATAGGTATCTCAATAATATCAATTGTAAAGTAAGAAGAACCACCTCCAGTCCATCCCAAGCATGATGATAATTCTTCATTATCTCTTACACGACCTGTTCCAGAATTATAGACAATAATTTTATTTTCAGATGTTGAACTTGATACAACAGAATGAGTATGAGATCCCCTGCAGGTTTGTACAGCACCAACCTGTCTAGGTTTTGACAAATTTGAAATATCAAAAATTCTAATGCCTCTAAATCTTTCAGGACTTGCATCACTTCCTATACCTTCTAGACCGCAGTCAATTCTGCTTCTATTTTCTTCAACAGACATAATGAGAAGGTTTCCAACAATTGAGACATCTCCTTGTCCCCCTGGACAAACGACTGATGAGATAAGTTCAGGAATGCCATCTGATTTAAGACTATATATGTTAAAACCATGATAACTCCCGGCTACCATGACATCATCTTTAAAAGCCATATCAGTATTTGCAAAACTTAACATGGGCCTTCTTAAAGAACGGGACATTTCTTCAGTTGTTTTATCAGAATTATCCTCTGTTAAATCTTCAGAGCCTTTGGCAGATGGATTTTTAGGATCAAAAAACCCAGATGGTTTTTTTAATGAAGCAATTAACTCAAGGTTTAATATGGCCTCATCAGCAATATATAAACCTGGTGAAAGTCCTGATCTTGGATCGTCAGATATATTGACTGCTATAGTATTCATTCTCTCTATCTCAATACCTTGATCATTAACTAAATCTGATACGAACTCATTTAAAATTGGGTCATATGCTGATCCAGGATATTTCTTTAATTCCTTGACCATTTCCAATGCTCCATCATGGTGTGCAATCATTAATTGTAAAAATAATCTATCAAAGTCTGAGCTATCCGACATTTCAAGTTTATCAAGTTGTATTTTTGATGCCATTCCAACCATTTTTAAGTGCATATGATCCATATGATTATGGCTATTTATTTTAGTTTCGTATTCGTCTCTTTCTTTGAGCCAACTACCCATAAAGTTGATTTCATCTTCTTGGGAAACCTCTATTCTTTTTGCCAATTCTAGAATTACTTTATTATTAGTTCTATTTCCAGCCATATTTGACATAACAATAGCCTGTTGATGATGAATTATCATACCCTGAAGAAAATTTACATCTGCTTTAATATAAGATGTGTTTGCAATATTGGTGGCATCTTCTTCATTAAGGTTTTTTGAAGGCTCACCTGGGGCACCGGGTTGGATTATTGGTGCATCTAAACTATCCTCGTTTGAAAAGAGCATATTATTTGAAAAAGCTAAAACAAGAAAAGTAAATAAGACTTGTTTACACATAGATGTTAGGTAATTATTTATCTTCGTCATCTTCAATTATTTCTTCTGATTCACCTTCAATAATATTGTCAGATTTCTGATCTCCAAATCTATTTATTCTATTGCTTCTATTAAGTTGTTTACTTGACGCTTTTACTTTTGCCAGCTTGAAAAACGCATACAAAGATAGCACCGCTAAGAGTCCAAATACTATAGAGTTCAACGTTTTACCTGCTTCTCATTTTGGCTAATAATCTTATTATTTCTAAATACAGCCATATTAAAGTGACCATCAAACTGAAAGCACCATACCATTCCATATATTTTGGCATGCCTTTTTCAGCACCTTCTTCAATAAAATCAAAATCTAATACAAGGCTAAAGGAGGCTATAGCAACTATGCCAAATGAAATACCAATACTCATCGGAGAATTTGAAGTTAAAAAACTAAGAGTTGATCCAAAAAAACTCATCACAAAGTTAATTAGATATAAAATCATTATTCCGCCAATCGCAGCTCCAAGCATTAACCTAAAATTTTCAGTTGGAAGTATCAAACCACTTTTGTAGCAAACTAATAATGAGGCAAGAATACCAAATGTAAGTCCTATTGCCTGAATAGCAATTCCATCAAACTGAGATTCGAACATAAGAGTAATTCCACCAAGAAAAATACCTTGAACTAAAGCATATAAAGGAGCAGTTGAACCTGCCTTTGAAGGACTTCTAAAAATTGTTACTAGGGCAAGAATCAAACCAATTATTGCTGATGGTATTGCTAGTACAGGTATATTCCAGCCCACAAAAGCCCCAGCAAAACAAAGACCAAGCAAAATTCCAGTTTTATTTACCGCACCATCAAGTGTCATTCTTTCGCTAATTGGTATGCTATCAAAAGAAGATGTAAAATTTTTGGTAAATGCTGGATTCGCAGATCTTCCGAATCTATTTATTGCTGCATGTTTTGACATATTTTTTGCTCCATAGTTTATTTAGCTTTAATTAAGTAACTATTCAAAGCTAAAGAAAGTTTATTTTTAGATTGCTTCTGGAATTTGTCCAAACTTTTCAAGTGGCTTTCTCATTTCAGCCCAATCACATTCAAAGTCATCTGGAGCGTGTTCGTATTCCAGTAATCCTAGTGCTTCAAATTTAGGTCTTACCTCATCGGTTAGCAGTCCAATCCTTGATAAATTTGGTATGACTCTTGAGAAAAGGAAGTTCCTAAACATATCAAATGTTTTAGTATTTAATTGAAACTCTCGAGCTTCATCTTCAGACATCTTCAAAAATCTTTGTTCTGCTTTGGTATTTATTAGTCTTTCTCGAGAAATTACACATGCTTCATATGCAAACTGAGCTCTTTCATTAATCTCTTCGGGAGTCAAAGTCTGGATAAAATCTTCTAGATAGTTAATACCAAAGGTTACATGTCGTGCCTCATCTCTTACAACATAATGAAGTAACTGTTTTAATAACGGATCTTTAGTGATCGATTTCAGCATTTGGAACGCCGCAAGAGCCAAACCCTCAATGATTATCTGCATGCCAATGAACTTTAGATCCCATCGTTCGTCAGTGAGTATTTTGTCTAACAAAAGTTTTAATGATGGATTAATAGGGTAATGTATACCAATTTTGTCCTGTAAATATTTATTAAAAACCTCAACATGCCTAGCTTCATCAAATGTTTGTGATGCTGCATATAATTTAGCGTTATAAGTTGGTGCACAGCTTGCTAGTTGAGAAGCAACCAGTAACGCACCTTGCTCACCATGAAGGAATTGGCTCATCAATTCAGCAGTAGAATGTCTATCGAAAAGTATTTTTTCCTCTTCTGAAAGTTTTTGATAGGCTTCAAGAGTTTCATGAGGTAATTCCTCATCAGGTTCGATTAATCTTTCATCAGAAGGATGGGTGTAATCCCAGTTTAGGTCTATAGAACCATTCCAATTAAGTTCTTTACCTAATTCGTAAAGTTTTTTAATTCTATTATCTGCAACTGTGTAATCCCAGTTATATGATCCTGTAAGAGGTGTTTTAAAAATTTCAACAACATCCTCAACATTATTTTGTGTAAGATTTAGATCTTCATCAAAATATATTAAATCCTCTGGGGGTCCATTCTGTTTACGAATCTTCATAATTTTAATACTCTTTATATTTTTTTAATATTTGAAAGATCAATTTTATAATATTTGTTAGTCATTGAAAAGTTTTGTTAACTCACTTAGCAAAACTTCACCAAGCTCATCAGCTCTATTTATAGTAAGAGCATTTTTATAATATTTAGTAACATCGTGTCCTATCCCAATTGCTTGAAGCTCAACATTCTTATCACTTTCTATTTTTGAAATCATATCTTTTAAATGATTATCTAAAAAGTCCTCTCTATTTGCTGATAAAGTACTATCATCAACTGGCGCTCCATCTGAAATTACAATTAAAATTTTTCTTTCTTCTGGTCTTTTTATTAATCTTTCATGTGACCATGCGAGTGCTTCACCATCAACATTTTCTTTTAGCAGACCTTCTCTTAACATCGCTCCAAAATATCTTCTGGCTCTTCTCCAACTATTATCTGCGCTTTTATAAATAATATGCCTTATATCATTTAATCTTCCTGGATTAGAACTATTGCCTTTTATGATCCACAATTTTTTTGAGTCCCCACCTTTCCAATGTTTTGTTGTAAATCCAAGTATTTCAGTTTTTACTTGGCATCTCTCAAGAGTACTTCCAATAATATCTGTACATATTGCAGCAAGACTTATAGACCTTCCCCTCATAGAACCAGAATTATCAATAAGAAGAGTAACGACAGTGTCTTTAAATTTATTTTCAGTTTCTTGTTTGAAACTAAGAGGAAAGCCTGGATTAGCAATAACTCTATGCAAACGAGCATTATCAAGCAATCCCTCCTCAAGATTGAAATTCCAGCTTGTGTTTTGTTTTGCAAGTAAGAGTCTTTGAAGTCTGTTAGCCAACTTTCCAATTGTTGACAGATGTGGCTTTATTAAATTATCAAGTTGATTTCTTAATCTTATTGACTCATCAGCAGTGACAAGATCTTTGGCCTCAATAATCTCATCAAATTGTGATGTGTATATTGAATAATCATATTTGATTGAATTTTTGTATTGGTTGTCTGGATAGACAAGTGATTCAAGCTCCTCTTGAATTGCACTATCATCAACTTCCTTAAGCTCAGCATCAATATCTTCAATTTCTGCATTAATATCTTTTAAACTGACATCTTCATTTTGTTCTGTTAAACCCTCTGAGTCATCAGTTTCACTTTCAAAATCATCTGTTGTACCTGGTGGTTCTATAAAATCATCATCTTCATCCTTGTTATCAGAATCCTTAAGAAGATTTATTTGTTTTAAAAAAATAACAGACAATTTTTCAAACTTATCTTGATTATTAATATTATTTTTTATCTTATTAATTAAAGGATTGAATGAAGAATCGATATTATATTTTTTTAAAAATTTATCTAATATATCTTCAGATTTTTTTCCAATAGGAAAATTAAAAATACTTTTTAACCATAAATTAGCACCATGAGAAAAAAAGTTCATTGATTTCTCATCAGCAAGGCCAATGCTTTTTGATTCTAAATATTCACTTAAATTATTTTTTGAACCTAAATACATTTCTGAGCCTAAGATCTCAGTTCTTGATATTTCAAGCTCATTAAAAATCATTCTTGCTGGCAATGTAAGAGGGAACTCTTTAGTTTGTTTGTGAAAGAGATACCAAAAGGCCTGAAAATCAGATTCACCTCTCCATTTGCTTTTTTCTACACTAGATCTTGGAGCAGAGGGTACAACAATACTTTTCTGTAATGGTGGTCTTTGAGCAAGACCAGTGCTTGAAGAGAGCTTTTTATCGTTTGCAATAGCTTTTACTGTAGATACTGCAGCTTCATGAAGCTTATCCCTGTTTTTTATCCATGCCATTTATTATTTATCACTATTCCAATTCTATTTCGAGGTCAAAACATCTTTGGAAATATTCTGAAATGATGGACTTTTCAATATCATCACATTTATTTAGAAATGTAAGCTTAAATGAATCGACTAAATCTTTGAAAATCTTAAAATTTTGAGCCCATGATATTACTGTTCTGGGAGACATTAATGTAGAAATATCGCCATTAGCAAAACCTACTCTTGTTAAATTGGCCAACTTAACCATATTTTTTATCATCTCTTGGTTTTTAGCTCCCTTTAAATTGCCAAGTTTAGAAATGATGACCTTGTATTCTTGACTTGGATCTAAATAATTTAGAGTTGCTAAAATATGCCATCTATCCATTTGACCCTGATTAATTTGTTGAGTTCCGTGATAAAGACCTGTCATGTCACCAAGTCCAACAGTATTTGTTGTAGCAAATAATCTAAAGGAATTATGCGGATTTAAGACTTGATTTTGATCCAATAGAGTTAACTTTCCTTCAACCTCTAAAATTCTTTGAATTACAAACATAACATCGGGTCTACCAGCATCATATTCATCAAATACTAACGCAACAGGATTTTGTATTGACCATGGAAGAAGACCTTCTTGAAATTCAGTGACCTGCTTACCATCATTGAGCTTGATAGCATCTTTCCCCAATAAATCAATTCGACTTATGTGACTATCTAAATTTATTCTCACACAAGGCCAGTTTAAGCGGGCTGCAATTTGTTCAATATGAGTTGATTTGCCAGTACCATGAAAGCCTTGAACCATTACTCTTCTATTATGCTCAAATCCTGCAAGAATAGATAAAGTAGTTTTTTTATCAAATACATAACTAGCGTCAATTTCAGGCACCCAATCCGTCTTATTTTTGAAACCTCTAACAGATAATTTAGAATTAATTCCAAATGTTTTAGAAACATCAAACTTATGATCTGGCTTATTGGGCAATTCAATTTTATTTATCGAAGACATAGTGTAAAAGTTTATATTTGAGCTGCATATCCTACCTTTTGAGGAGATAAAGTTCTAGTTTTTTATTAAACATTGTAAGATGTATTTCTTAAAGATAAATTTAAATTATGTCGCAACGATTAAAAAATAAAGTTGCTCTTATAACTGGAGCTGCACAAGGGCTAGGAAAGGAAATGGCATCCTCAATGATTAAAGAGGGGGCTGAAGTAATTCTTTCTGATGTCAATGAGACTTTGCTCGAAAAAACAGCAAAAGAGTTTTCTTCATCTTTTTTTAAGCTTGATGTAACTAGTAAAGAAGAATGGGAGTCAATAATAAAAAAAATTGGTAAAGACTTTGGCTCATTAAATATTTTAGTAAATAATGCTGGAATTGGAGGAGGAGATAACGTTGAGTCAACAGATATCGAAATGTGGCATAAAGTTCATGATGTTAATCTAAATTCTGTTTTTCTAGGATGCAAATATGCTTTACCTTTAATGAGAGAATCTGGCGATGGCTCAATTATAAATATTTCATCAATGTCTGGAATAGTTGCTTCTCATAACTTAGCAGCTTATAACTCTTCAAAAGCGGCTGTTAGGCATCTATCTAAGTCAGTAGCTCTTCACTGTGCAAAGACAACTAATTTAGTCAGATGTAACTCAATACATCCAGTTTTTGCAAGAACAGATATGGTTCAAACATTAATTGATTCTGCACCAGATCGAAATATAGAGGAGAAACTTGTAAAACAAATTCCATTGAGAAAGCTTGCAGAACCAATTGATATTGCAAATGCAGCAGTTTTTTTAGCATCAGATGAGTCGTCATTCATTACTGGAACTGAATTATTAATAGATGGTGGATTAAGCGCAACATAGATAATGAATCAAATTTCCATTCTTAAAAAGGTCTTAGATCTTTTCAATTTAAATACTTCTGATAAAGATATGTTTTCTTGGACTGGAGAAAATGTTGGTTTTAGAAGAATTTTTGGCGGTCAAGTTATGGCTCAATCGCTTATTGCTGCATATAAAACAATCGATGTTGAGCATTATGCTCATTCTTTTCATTCGTACTTTTTAAGACCAGGTGATATGAAAAAACCTATAACTTTTTATGTTGATAGGATTAGGGATGGAAAAAGTTTTTCAACTAGAACTGTTAAAGCGATGCAAGATGATGAGGCAATTTTTAATTGTTCAATATCTTTTCAAAAAAAGGAAAAAGGTCTTGAACATCAAATATCGATGCCTAAAGTTCCTGAGCCTGAGTCATTACAAAACGAACAAGAACATAGAGAAGCTGCATTGGCTGAGCTTAATATGAAGAAAGAAGATATGCCAATGTTTGCAAGACAACAAGAAATTGAAATGAGGCCAGTTGAAAAACCAAATTATATTAATCCTAAAAGAATGCCACCCTATAAAAATACCTGGATCAAATCAGAAGGACAAATACCAAACGACCAATTTATACAACAAGCATTCTTGTTGTATATTTCAGATATGGGGTTGCTGGCAGCGGCCAATAATTCTGTTGGTGTTAATTTTTTAACAAAAAACCTTCAAAATGCCAGTTTAGATCATGCTATGTGGTTTCATCGTGAGTTAGACTTAAATGGTTGGTTTCTATATTCTATTGAAAGCCCAATAACTAGAAACGCACGAGGTTTTGCAAGTGGTTCAATATTTTCTAGAGACGGAAAATTAATAGCATCTTGCACACAAGAGGGCCTTATAAGACTTTGGGATAACTAAAATTCCCTCACTATATCTGTTAGATATTTCACATTATCTGGATTTATATTTGGTGTAATCCCATGACCAAGATTAAATATATATCCTGGATAATCTTTGTACTTAGATAGTATTTTATATGTTTCGTCTTTTATGATATTTCTAGACTCAAGCAAAATCTTTGGATTTAGATTTCCCTGAATTGCAACTCTTCCATATGTTAACTCTTTTTCAAAATTCACCATGGTTGAATAAAGACTTAAACAATCAGCTTTAGTCTCTATTAAAGAATTTGAGGAACACTTTGGATCTCTTGAAAATAATATTATTGGAATATCTTTTGTAATTGAATCTTGTTTTAGATATTGAATTAAATTTTTAATATATTTATGCGATATCGATTCAATCTCTTTTTCATTCAATAGATTTGCCCATGAATCAAATATTTGAATAACATCAGCACCTGATTGCACCTGTTTCCTTAAATATATAAAGCAGGCATCAGTTAACATAGTCAAAAGTGCTTCCATTGCATGTGACTGTTCTTTTAAAAAACCAATTGTTTTATTAAAATTCTTTGATGACTGACCTTCAATTGAGTAAGCTGCTAAAGTCCATGGACTCCCAGTAAAACCAATAAGTGGAATATCTGCATGGATCGCTTTCTTTATATTAGAAACAGCTTCAAAAACATAAGAAACATTTTCAGGATCAAAGATGGGGAGGTTGAATATGTCATTAGCAGTGTTAATTGGGTTATTAAAGATAGGACCTTTTCCTTCAATGAAGTTTACTTCCATGCCTAATGCATCTGGCACGGTCAAGATATCTGAAAATAAAATTGCAGCATCTAACTCATAGGCATTTAATGGCTGGAGCGCAAGCTCACAGCAAACTTCAGGATTCTTACACATGTCCATAAAGTTACTAAATCTCTTTCTTACAGCTCTATATTCAGGCATATACCTTCCAGCCTGTCTCATATACCAAATAGGAGCAGTAGGTAATATTTCTCTATTAAGAGCTTTTAAAAAAATTGATTTGGAAGGACTCACGAAACAAATTTAATTATACTTTTAGCAGCCTCTCTTCCTTCCCAGATTGCAGTAACAACCAAATCAGAACCTCTAACCATGTCTCCACCGGAGAATATTTTTTTATTTGATGTTTGAAATTTAAATTCTTGCTCCTCTTCAGCAATAACTAAGCCATTTTTTTGAGTACTAATATTAAAATTCTCAAACCATGGTGCAGGACTAGCTCTGAAACCAAATGCAATAATCACCACATCAGCATCATAAATTCTTTCTGATCCTGGAATAGATATTGGAACTCTTCTACCATTTTGATCAGGCTCACCTAACTCAGTTTCAACTGTTTTGACACCTTCTACCTTTGTATTTCCAAGAATATCGATAGGCTGAACATTGAAATTAAAAATTACACCTTCCTCTTTAGCATTTTTAACTTCACGCCTTGATCCAGGCATATTTTTTTCATCTCTTCTATATAAACATGTTACAGATTTTGCACCTTGTCTTATAGCTGTTCTATTACAATCCATAGCTGTATCTCCACCACCAAGGACGACAACTTTTTTATTTTTAAAATTAATATATTCAGTCTTACCATTACCAACATTAAGCAGTTTTTTTGTGTTAGATATAAGATAATCTATTGCTTTATATACACCAGGAAGCTTTTCGCCATTAAAACCACCCTCCAGCGATGTGTATGTACCCATTCCTAAGAAAACAGCATCATAATCATCATACAATTCCTCAAATGAAATATCTTTTCCAACTTCTTTTCCAAGTT